>Ga0123341_1004960_pt1 | contig 11786 bp, 5 predicted proteins | sample Turbeapinknodule_FD_89959 | JGI IMG/M metagenome (GOLD analysis project Ga0123341, IMG submission 89959) | Root nodule microbial communities of legume samples collected from Mexico - Turtle bean Mexico pink nodule | ecosystem: Host-associated > Plants > Roots > Nodule | place: Mexico: Nepantla... | reverse complement strand
TTATTTTTAAGAAATATAAAGTATAATTATATAAATGATAGAGTTTCTTCTTCATGGTTGTGAAACTAGCACTAGTTGACTTCGAATTGGAGGCGAAAGCAATGGAGGAATGGAGCCAAGGCAAAACTCATAATTTCCATGGAGCTTGGAGTGTTTTGAGGTGTTTTGGAGAGTGATAGATGAGGGCTAATCACTTGGAAAAGGGAGAGGAGGTCAACAAAGGTGTCCAACCTAAGGAGAGGCAAAACAAAGGAAAGTTATAAGTTTGCAATTTTGCAACATAACTCTAATATTAATCTATCTTTTCATGTAATTTGCCCACTTATTTATAGTGGAAGGGGTTGAACATTTTGGAGCCAAATTTTGAAAATTTAAAATAAAACTCTTCAATGAGAAGGTGTCATGTGGACTCATACTTTCCATGTGTAGCTCACACCTTTCATGCTAAATCCTCTCCACTCTTAAGCTGCCATGTGGACGTCTATGTGCTTCTTGCCAAGGTAATTTTTGTCCTATATTATGCCCTATACGTTCGTTCTAGGGTTACATTAGGCTCAAAGAAGCCCACTTCTAACCCTAACTAGACATGTTCTACTATTGGTCCAAATACAAGCCCAAAAACCTGTGTTACTTGGCCCAAATATTTGGTCCAATTATTTTATGCTACTAGGCCCAATACATGGCCCATAAAATCCTAAACAACTTTATACAATTTATTTAAGTTAAAGCTTGACCCAAAAATAATGTTGATTAGTTAGTCGAAACTCAATCTTCTTGTGTTCTTTTGACCAAAACTCTAGTATATGCTTTGTACATTTCTTCATCCTAGAGTTGTCATCTTGATTGGGCATACAAAGATAAACAAAAGCCCAATTCGACTCATATTTGTAAATAAATCCATAAACAGACTTTTGGTCTTCACCCTTCTTATTATGTGGTTGTGTGTGGTTGGGGGCTTTGCCATCAATAATATTATATTCTCTTCTAAAAAACAAATTTTATTTATATAACATAATTTATATAGTTATATCCTTTTATATTTACTAACTAGTTTTATAAAATATTTTTGACACTTAATTAAAAAGTTGTAAGATTTGGGATACTTAAGAACAATTTTGTTTTTAATATGAACTCAATTAAGAATACTCAAATTAACGAAAGACTTAAAATTTAACTAAGCCATTTTTATTTTCTATGTGGAGACACATCAACAATGACAACACAAAAATTACTGGACAAACAAATTTTGTACAATTGGATGGGGATCATAACTCCTCATATGTGTGTTTGATTATATTTCTCATTGTTTATTATGTAAAATTTTATCCTTATCTTTGTTCTTGATCTTAATGAATATGAAATTTTTGTTTCATTTGAATCTCGTGATTTTAATAAAATCAAAAGAAAATAAATATGGTACTGTCAAAGATTCAACGTATAAAAGATACATATTTTTTTCTCTTCAATATCAAACAACAAAGAGTAAATTATATTTTTTAATACCACTTTTTGTCCTAATATGTGTCGCAATTACTCAACATGGTCCCTCAATTTTTTTGTCTCAATGTAGTATTCAATTTTGTTAAAATGACTCAATTTGGTCTCTTTTTATTAACGTGTTACTCTAACTAATGATAGAGTGAGACATGGTAATATGTGGCATTTTAAACTCAGGTGGATATTGTGTGGTTAATAAGTGTCAAATAGTCTTAGATATTACATCAATTTAGGCGCACCTAAATGGGGCAAAATAGAAAATATTTAGTATAAAGACTAACTTCTTCCCACTTATAATGATTATATGATGCATTGAAATCTTGAAAGAATTAGAGGAAAAAGATAAACAAAGCCATGGATGAGAAAAATGGGACCATCTGTTGAGCGCATACATTAAGCGCTGAGCGGATTGATGGCATAGGATATGCAAATCAAAGCTCTTGAAGTGTTGAGCTCCTAGAAGAACCATTGAGCAAATATGTGTTAAAGAAGAACTTAAACTTAAGAATGAGTTGTTAAGCAATGACCATCAAGCGTTGAGCGTAGAGGAAATCCTGAGACCTAGGAAAGTCAATTTGTTGGTTGGGCTGGAAATGAGTTGAGTGCACACATTAATTAATCAGAAAATCCAATTTTCTAAGTGGATTCCCCAAGTGTTGAGCGAATCAATTGTGAAACACAGTCCAACACTCAACATTGTAAATAGAAAGGCTTGGTCTAGAGAAAATAAGGTTATATGAGGTGAAGAAAGAATAGACAAATTAAGCGCACCATGCAAAGTCATATGTCCTTAGTTGTTAGCTATTCAATCTTGAGTTGTCTTGTAAACATTAACTTGAGTAGCTAAATTCCTCTTGTTATGATTAAAGAACAATGTAACATTTATGTGCTCTATTATTTATAAATGCATATGTTTCTTTAAGTTCATTGATTTGATTTGCGCTTAAAGCTTGATAGCTGAGAAATCACTATTATTGATCTTAGAAATTGAATGATACTGGAAAATACTTTCTTATTTTGAGTTAAGTTAAATCATTCAAACTCGAGAATGTGTTTGACATGAAATGCTTCAAAATACTCCAAAAAACAAACTATTGTAAGTTAAGGGATTGATTATGGTAGTTTGATTTCTATATAACAATGATTAAGGAATTAACTTGATTTGGGCTTATAGAGTAGTGAACTTGAATCTCATGTTATTTATAACTAGTCGAGTATAAGAGATTTACAAAGTTTATTCAAATACTTTCATACATCTAAGAACATCTTCTTTTTACACCAAGTTTTAACCTCACGAACTTTATTTTCTTTTTGAATCATCCTTATTTGCACAACTTTTCATGATCACTTTCACACTTTATAATGAAGGACACATTTGTTGCATTAACCATTAGCATTAGTCCCTAAGGATACAACAACCCCTTATCATTTGTACTGCAGTTGACTCGATCCGCTTGCCGAAAAATAAAAGACCCATTAGTGGCCTTTGTGGTCATTTTCTAAGGTTGAAAATATATTATTGTGTGGCCTTTATAGTCCCTCTTGTGAAGATTGAAGACAAAAGCAAAAATCCGATTTCCAACTTCTACAACGCATTCGTTGTAGAAATTAGTTGTAAGACTTTGAAAAACATTGGTCCCTTTTATTTCAGAAATTTGTTGCAAGGCTCTGAAAAATGTAGACAATCAAAATATTTTTTTCTCTTTGATTATGCGATTTTGCAACCTCTATTTTGTTTTCCTCTACTCTCTCCTCTTTCCCTTTCTTTCAAGTATCATAACTCACATGTCATAAGTTAAACATACATACACACTAGACATAGAAAACATAACGCACCACTTCATAAACCAACACAAGTCTACAAAATTCTTTGTCCCCTTCATACATTTTTCCACCCTCTGTCTCCATCACATCCAAGTAACTTTAAAACACAATCCCACAAAAAACAAATATGAATTTTGATCTTGGTTGTAGAAATTTCGTCCCATTTTGAAAGTGGTAAGTGTGAGGTAAGTCTTGTAGAGTTTCACTAATATGGAAAATCAAATTCTTAAGCAATTAAGATCTCTTCTACGTTTTTCATTTGACCCCAATTCCCAAATTATTCATTATTGCCCTTTTTTTCTCCAAACCTTAACTTTCCCTTTCCAACCCAATCCTCTCGTTCAAACTCCCCATTTGTATGCACAATTCACACATTTTTTGGGATCTTCCATCATTTCTTAGTATTATTGTGTCTTTTCTACGACAAATAGGTTCAATCAATGGCGAAGGACACTGATTCCAATGAGTTCGTGTTGCTTTCCAGGTTTGAACTGGTCTAGAAAGAGAGTTTGCATTCCCAGTGAAGGCCCAATATGAGATATGGGAAGCTTCTCTAAGCTGAACGTAGGCCAACAAGAACCAACCTGAGGCTCCTATTCATACCACATCTTCTAGGAAATGGTCCAAGAAGACCACGGAGCCGAAAACCTCGGAGGACGTCTTGAGCGAGGAAGAGGATAAGAGTGACATGGTAGATTCCAAAGCGATGTGGTGCCATTGTACAACTATTTTAAATCGTTTTTCATGTGTTCATCTGTAAATGTCAAATCATCACCCTTTTGACAACATCAATATCAATCTAATAAAAGGGACCAAATTGAGTCATTTAAATAAAATTGGATACTATGTTGAGAAAAAAAAACTAAATGACCACATTGAGTAATTGTGATAAATATTGGATCAAAAGTGATATTAAACCATTGTAATTACATAATTTTCAAAATATAAATTACATAATTTATTTTCTAAATAAATTAAGAGTATTTTTGTAATTTAAGACAATAAAAATATATATGTACATACTTATTTCTATATTTGATTTAAAAATTCAAGTATTATTTATATTAAAGAATAAGTTCGGACAATAAGTGTGAATATAAATTTTTAGATTATAGATAAAATCACATTTTATATGTAATGTCTCTACAAGCTTTAAGTATCACTATTTATAACTAAGCATATAAATTTTTATCCATATTTGTACAAACTATTATTAACACAATAATATTGGAACCTTAGGATCCAAAACTAAAAACTCTATACACTATTTGTTATAACAAAATACTAGTCAATAAATAAAAATAGTCTCTTAGTCTTGTTTTGCTTCCTAATACATCATGTAAAGTTACATGCTCATGTATTAAGTATGACTATAGTTTTGTTTAACCTCTTTGCTACATCTTTAGGTCTTGTCTCGTTCACATTATCTTTTGAATGACCATTTTATCACTTCAGCAAAAATCCATCTCAGGAGAGACACTAACCTTGCTCACAAGTTTAAAAAAAATGTCAACAAACTAAAATACCTCGAATGTGATTTCCAAAGTGAATAACATCAATCAAATGGTCATATATAGCTATTATATAACTCATAACATCAACAAAATGATTCAACTATCTATAAACAAATTCCAAATAAACATTCAACTACAATTCCTTCTTGAGAGATAATCTCAAGTTGAATTTTTAAATATCAACATTTGAATTTCACTTATTATTAAAGGATACGGATACCAGAGTTATACAAGGATCCTAATATTAATTGGGAGTCTCTTTTAATTATCAGTTGTTTCTCTTTATAAAGAAGAATAATGGTGTATCTTTTCTAATTATAGTTATTTCTCTTTATAGAGGGGAATAACCTTTATTTTATCTTTGTGTGTCATGATTCTAGTATTTAATTATTTATTCTTTCCTTCTTTAGTTAAACCCTAGAATGAGTGTACTACTTATATATATTCAGACAATTTTTGTTTTGATTTGAATAATAAGAAAGAAGAGATATTCATTCTCATATCCTTTGTCTTTAGTTTACTCTTTTGTGTTCATCTTTGTTCATGTTTGTTCATGTCTGTTCTATTTTGTAATACTTATCAAATTGACTCATTTATATAAACAATTCAATATTTTCACTCAACACAGATCAAATACATATATTAAATTAGTTTAACATAAAAAATTAAAAAAAACTACTTTTACATCCATCAACTATGACTAACTACTAAATTTTGAGATATTTTAACTTGAATCAACTTCTCAATTCTACTAAAGACTTAAACATGTTAAATTCCCTTAACTTTAATTGTGGGCTTCTCAAATAAGAATTAAAGCCAAACCAGGTTAGGAAAGTCACAAATTGTTAATACAGATTTTGATTCACAAGTAAAAGGTATTATTATTAGTTTAAACTAGCAGAAATTCATCTACCTAACCTAGATCTCACATACATTCCATAAAACCTCAACAAGTCCAAAAATAAAAGAACAATTTGAAATATAAGAGAAATAAAAACTTACTTTAAACAAAAATCTGGATCAAATTGTTCTCTATTATGTTATCTTATGCAATATGACTTCAGATAAAAAAAAATAGAAACTATTTAAAAAATTTAGAAAAAAAAATGTGAGAATTTTTTTTAAAGAAATAATATAGTTAAATAAAACAAAACAAATAAAATTCTAATTATATATTCACCATAACTTCAAACTTAATTTTTTATACTAACACTAAAAAGATCTTACTTTAATTAATTTCATATATATATATATGAATTTAAATGTAAAGGATTATGAAGACAACTCATGAATAAAACATTAAATTTTTTTTCTGTTTGCCTTATTTGTGGGAGGATTTCAAGGATTGAAATGACCTTCCATTTCCCGAGACGTGGTATTATTGGTGCGAACCAAAAGAAAGTTTGAAAAAAGTATGAGAAATTTCGATAAAATGAAAACATGGCATGCTTTAAATAATTTGATTTGAGTTCATTTTTACAAAATTTATCGTTAAAATCAATATACACAATATTTAATTTGTCAACATGAGTTTGTTTAGCAGATAAGCATTAAAGCCCCCCAAATAAATAAATGATTAAAGTTCAATTATCCATCTAAATGCCCCTAATACTGCCACTCAAACTATATTCCAGTCAATTTTTTCACAAAATCACAATTATTCAAAATTTTATATATTTGTATTAAAATATTTTACTGGTATCGGGCGAACGGTCAATGTCAAGGCTCGACTCCCATAATCGATACTTTCGGTTCAAATACACTCAATCAAGTTCAGAAAAGTTAAATCATCATTAAGAACTAAGTAATACACTTCTAAACATGTATCACAACCCAACAAGTATGTTTATTAAAATAATATAAATAGCGCACATTTCAAAAAATAGGTACGTCATTAATTATTGTGTTCTAACATCATTTGCTGACTTGAGCGTCAGAGTGTCTTTTGTAGGTTCTCCTCATTTGACATTCCTTAGAAGACCCAGTAATTAAGCAACTGGGACTCCAAGGAGTAGCAGGAAGTCTGGGGAGAGAAAACTGATGTGTAGAATGACCGTTCGATAAAAAAAAAAAAACGAAGTTTCTCAATAATTCTCTAAGTTTCATCTTCCTAACGAAAATAAATGTTATTTTAATAAACTACAAAATAAAATATATCAATAATAAAGTGACAAAGTGACGGAATATAAATTTAAAATTATTCTGCTTTATCACATAGTACACATTAATTAATTTTTTATTGTAATTTCAGGATTGTGAACGTGAAATACCAGTACCATTTATAATATAACTAAATAACCAAAGGCTTTTTATAAAAAAAAAATTGTAAGCCAATCAACACCTTCTATGGGTTAGAACGCATGTATTGGGGTAATATATTGTATCCATAATGTTGATCTCTAAAAAATGTATGACAATTTCAAATTATATTCTAATTATTAATAAACTAAAGAGTTATCATTAGAATTGTCATTTTCAGCATCTCATTACAAACGAGACTGAAAGACATGTTTGGAATTTGAACTCATTTAATGGCTTCACAATAATAAACAGGCAAGATCATAAATGGAGAAGATAGTACCACCAAACAATGGGTTATTTTGTAGGAGAAGTTATTACCTCACTCCAATAGTAATCATGATTTTTGACCTTTATCATATTCATAACTATGTCCCAATAAAATAACTTATGAATTTTATAGGTAAAAAATTCATAATACAAATGTTCCGTTTAATATAATTTTATATTGTTTAGAGTTGATGTCAATATTAATTTATATACATTATTTTTTTTATTTATCAATATATTTTTTAAAAATAAAATCGTAATTAATTCTAAACTTTTAAAAAAAATGTATATATATAATAAAATTCTGAATTTCAAAACGGTAGGTGATTTGACTTAACATTTCTGGCTTAAACTCTTTCTCTTCGGAATGAAGTCCCACAACCTTGTGTTTTTATATCTTTTCTTCAAACCCTTTTTAGTTTTCAAATTTCAACTAAAGTTACAATTATATTCCTTATCACATAATTTTTTTTTTCATGTTTCGATTGTAAAATCCGTGTAATAGTTAGGTTAAACCATTCTAAAATATTTCATATTTATTCGATAAAAATAATAGTTCTACCAGTTTTAAATTTTTTTTCCAATTTTATACCATATACTGAATTATTAAGTTTTTATCTCTAATTGATCTGATATTAAGAAAAATCACATCCAACTTTTTTTTGCTAAGTTTTCGCCAAGGACAAGGTATAAAATTCCTTTGACCAATCCGCACACAAAAAGGAAAGTGCCCATCAAAACATAAACAAGATTGAGCCATAAACACGATAAGAGTTGGACTTGAGGCAGAAAACCGAATTGGAACATTAAAGATAATATTAATGTGGTGAGAAAAGTGAAAAAAAAGGAATGAATCATTAGAATGAACATGTTTGTTGACATGTTGTGTTAGTTGCGTACCATTGGAAAAGTATGTTCCCAGCATGCTGAACAACGTTATCGCTGTGGATTCAGTTCTTCAGGTGTGGATTCTTATTAGAACTCCATATATCAGTTTTACAGGTCTGAATACTTCACTGTTCTTTAACATGCTTATAAAGAAGAAAAACATTATCATTTCGGGTTCAGAAAAATATATAAATGCAGAAACACCATCTTTTCATTTTGTTATTTGAAGACTCAACAATTGATTGGGTTAAAATAAATTAGCTAACTTTTGAGGTAGAGGAAAAGTTAATTTATGTTTTTAGTTTTTAAAAATTTGAGATGAATTTGTTTCTTTCTCCTAAATTGAAAAACAAAATTATGATAATCCCCTAATTAAAAAAAAATAATGTGTTTTCAAATAGCTAAATTAGAAACGGTGATATGATTTTGACGTACAAAAGTAAAATGTGTGCAGAATACATCACCTCTTTTATCATTTTGCCCAGACGTGATTTCCCTTGTCTCCGAAATAGGAATGTTAAAAATCAAACTTACAAGAAACTAATAAAACAATAAAAATTCAGCTAAAATTCAAATTAAAAATCAAGAATCAAATCAAACTGAACTAAATAAATGGAACTGAACTACTTACTATATTAAAATATAATATTATATTTAAAATTAATAAAAAGTATATAAATTTATCTGTTGAAAAAATATTTTAAAATTTATTCTATTATAATTATAATACATTCATAATATCAAAATATGATTACAAAGTATATTATATTTTAGTTTTCAGCTGTTTTTTTTAGGATTATAACACTAGTATTTATCCGCTAACAATTGAGTCGGTTTTTTTTTTATAACTCTCTTATTTTTTTTTTTATTCGATTTTGACTCTCAGCTGGAGGTTACTTACAAAAGATTTTCTGACATTTAATTAAATATTCGATATTTGAATGCAATAAATATTATGATAATAACATATATTTATCTTGATTATTGTGTTATTTATAGTATCTAATAAGTTTTTTTCTGTTAGGTCTTAATTAAGTTACGTGTTCCAATTAGAATTCACATTACCATTATTACTAATATACACTTCAATTAATATGTTTAAATTTGTGTCGTTGGTCGGTATGATATACTGACGCGCTCTCTGCAACCATTTAACCCATTGACGGTATAATAATTATTTTATTTAATAAGTTTACAATTTTTTTTAGAGAAGAATAATAAAATATCTCCAAAAAACAGATGAAATGGAACCGCAAAATATTGGATTAAAATGAATGAAATTAAATTTTATACGGCCATGTTTGACTTCAATAAGTTGTTCCTTAAAGAAAGAAACCTAGTGAGGAGGAAGAAAGAAGAAGTGTGAAAAAGGGTGAAACAATATAATAGAAGAGTAGAGAGGAAGAAGTGGAAAATTGAGGGAGAATAGTGGAAGTGAGTAATTGGTTAGACGAGCGTGAGATTGAATAGTGGGATAGTAGCAATCATGCTGAGGTCATTATTAATTAAAATAAAAAAAATCTTTGGTCATTGCTCATTATTTTTGCATGAAACAAACCACTCAAACTTGTTTAAGTCCACTTGCCTCCACTTTGTAGGACCTTTATGGGAGCCCTAGGTGCTTATAGAAACCCTCTATTAGACATCTTACCAAGGCTTTTCAAAAAGTAGATTAACACAAATGATGGAAAAGGGAAATACCATCATCACTTCCAACATTATCTCAATCAATTTTACTCATCTTTTCAATCCAATCACAACTATTTCCCACCAAGTCCCATGCTATTTCACCATTCATTCAAATCAACCCTAACATGCTTATTATAATTACAAACTCATGTGTCTTTGGATTATAAAACTAACTTAGGGGCTAATTTTTTTAATTTACATGGATGCATGTGTATAACTACACCAATTAATACGTAGTTATTTTATAAATTAACGATTTTGAGTAGGAATATTATGTATGTATAATCATGTTAAATATTTAGAAAAATAGTTTTCCATAATAATATTATCAAAATTATGTAATCAAATAATACAAGTTTTTGGATTGCTTTTGATAGATTCATATTTTGAAAATAGTCTTGTTTGCTTTTTTTAACGGGTTTGAATTGTGAAAATAAATAAATTATATTTATTTAAAAACTAAACTTGACTCAAAAAGGTTAAACTTTTGATAATAGTATCTTTTACAACATGAATTTATTTATTATTCTTTGCTATAAAAATATTTATCTAAAGTTAAAAAAATACAATCAATTCTTTCCGTTTCATACAAATAATTCTTTTTCTTCTAATAAATACTTAAATTTAAACTTGATTTTGTAATTACATGAACCTAAATTGTATAACTTTAGGTTGACAATCATTTATATGACTTTAGTTTTTAACACTTTTGTTGTGGTTAAAAAATCGTTAGCTAATTTTACATTACTTTAGCATTTAGCATTAAAATGGTTGTCTATTAAATTAAAACTATAAAATATTCAAGAAAATATTTGATAAAGAAAACATTAAGTCATAAATAACTTAATTTAGATAAACCAAATAGTCATCTTTTTAAGGATCCATTTGGTTATATTATCGATAATAATGACACGAAATAATTAAAATTATGGTTCAATTTATTTGGAACACAAATGTCTCTTAAAGTGCATTCAATGACGCTTGTGCAATTATGCTATGTTGTCAAAATCAAATTTAACCATATAGAAATGGACACTAAACTAGTCAAACTAATAAGTTGAATCAATCTCATTGAAATAAATAAGACAAAAATGAATATTATTATTCTTTTTATCTTTATTTTAAATACTCAACTATATCATGACTTGACTTGTTTACTATTTGATTTTGTTGTAACTTTTTATACAACCTTAAATTCTAATAAAATTGCATTATGTGTGACCTACCTCACACTATCTTGGGAATTTTACTTGTTCTTCATTGTTTGATTAGGGATGTTCATTGTTCATGGGATTCTTTTCTTGCAAGAAAGTGTAGAGTATAGAAGTTGCACATGATTTATTGCCATTTGCCTGTACTAAACCAACCATGAGTTGACGTGAGCAAAGGTTTTGTGTTTGGACTACCAAACACATCAAGAAGATAAGAGACCATAGTTGTTGTAGTTTTTTTTCTCTTCAAAATATCCTTTGTATAATATATTTAAACATTGGTGTTTTAAACTTATAAATGTGGTCTTTAACCAAATAGTTAGGATTATTTGAATAAATCCGTACACATTCACTTCAACAAGTTAACTTAATAAACTCAAATACACATACATATTTTTACCTACGAATAAATCATTACATAATTGCATACTCTTATTATTGATATTATTAATTCTGTTTACCTTATTAAGATTTTGTCGCAGAAAAAAAGTTGAACTCAGATCCCATAATATATAAAACATTTTATCATTATATCAAATAAATATGTTGATCGTATTATAATTATTTTTATTATTATTATTATTATTACTGATAT
>Ga0123341_1004959_pt1 | contig 11788 bp, 7 predicted proteins | sample Turbeapinknodule_FD_89959 | JGI IMG/M metagenome (GOLD analysis project Ga0123341, IMG submission 89959) | Root nodule microbial communities of legume samples collected from Mexico - Turtle bean Mexico pink nodule | ecosystem: Host-associated > Plants > Roots > Nodule | place: Mexico: Nepantla... | reverse complement strand
GGGCGGCAGGGGTACTTCACGAGTCAGGCTGCCCTACACTGGTGTTGTTACTATGGCCTTGAAGCCACCTTTCTCTTCTCTCTATCACTCTCCCGGATCATCGGGACCTGAGGCCTTCCCACGACGTCGCTCCTTCCATGGTCTTTCCTACCCATGGGTATCGGGGAACCACACTGTGATTGCCTTGCTTTAGTAATGTTTGATCTAGCGATGCCCTGGTTGGGCGACGCCTTCACCTAGGCGACGCCTCTTCTTGACGACGCTGGCACTTGGCGTCTCTTCACCTAGGCAGGCGCCTTATGTTGACTTTGACCTTGACTTAGTCAACGCCCGAATACGGGACGGTACACTAAGAATCAGATTCAACACTCAAGAAAAAGGCACATTGAGATCTGTCATCACTTCATAAGGGATCATGTGAACAATGGAGATTGTGAGATGAAATTCATTGAGACAAGATTGCAGCTTACTGATATATTCACAAAGCCTTTGCCAAAGGATAGGTTTTTCTTTTTAAGAAATGAGTTAGGTATTCTTGATTCACAAACGCTTTCTTAATTCTATTTTTATCCCTTTCTTCATTCTATTTGTGAAGACAAATATGGGGAGAAGGTGTTGGTTTAAGTGTTGTGTATGCTGCAACTACAAAACTCTGATTTAAAGTTTTAAAAATTGTTTATGCTGCTGCCTGCTGCTACACTCACTAGTTTGGCATTGTTTTTGGCTGGTTTTTCTGCTCTTTTGATAATGCAAAAAACTGGTTTGTGTGCCTTGGTAACCTGCTGTAATATATGCTCTATGTTTGCATAGTTTTTGTTTTGCAGGTGCTGGTTCAGATTCAAACAAATCAACACAAACAACCAGGGATTTGTCTTCATCAAATAGGGGGAGATTGTTGATCAAGGATGATCTTGAAGCTTTGATGTCTCCAAATCCATGGTGTTTGATGAAAGGCTGAAGTTGCTACTTCTGGCTAGATTAATGTGTAATCCACTCTTTGTTTGAATCTAAAACAGTTTGGAATCAAAACCTTTTTGAAAAAGTTTGTTTTATAAAGAAGGGGAAAAACAACAAGTTGTTTTATCATTTCAATCGGTTGTTTGACACTTAGTGGTTTTTGAAAAGGATTTGAAACTATTTGACTTTGTTGACTTTGCTGTCAAACCAATTCAATCGTTTGTTTCGTAAATTCAACCCATTGTTTGTTGAAAATCCATAACAAAATTTCTGTTATGTTTGCCAATCAGCTTTAAATATTTTCTAACTGAATAGGCTCCTGCTTTAAATGTTTTTAACAAATTTTGGAGTATTTAAAGAGGTTGTTATACACTCTTAAAGATTGATACAATTTTGAGACATTTTGTGAAATTGTGAAAACGAATTTGAGTTTTCAAGATTTGCATTCAAGCTTTTGGGTTTTCTCAAAGAAGTGGAATAGGATTGCTGTAATCTTTTGATTTGATCTTCATCATGTGTAATCCTTTCTGTATCTCTTATATTTCTAAATACTGGTGTGTAAGTGCAGAATCAGAGGGTGTTATGATTTCTGTGGTGTTTGTGTGCCAAAGGAAGTGTGTGACTTGAGGTGTTCAAGGTAACTTCTTTGGTGGTGTGTTTGTAATATGGATTTTGATTGCATAGTAGATACCCAATGGTTTCTGGGGACTGGATGTAGCTCTTGGGATAAGAGTGAACTAGTATAAATTGCTTGTGTGCTTTTCTCTTACCTTGAACTCATTTAAATTCTGCTTTTAAGTTGTTTTTAACTCTGCTGATAAAAACAACCGGTTGAATCGCAAAAACAACTAGTTGATTTTCTGATAATCAACTTAAACAACTTTGTTTGATTGCTTTCTGGATTTCTATATTTGTGATTCTCCATTGAACTCCGTTTTACTTTCAAAGTTTGCAAAAATCTTTCATAAACAATTCACTCCCCTCTTGTTTAAGGCCATATATTCTAACAACACTAAGCAAACACTTACCTTTGTGTAGCATCATGATACACATTTAAAGCAATTATAAGGATTTGAGACACATAAAAGGAAAAAGGCATCAGTCAGAGAACAAAAAGTTTACATTTTTGTTCTTATGTTTAATCCATGGTCATGCTTTTAGTTGTGCCAGACACCAAACATCTTCCATGTCAGCCTTCCCTTACCTAAAGATTATGTTATTCCTATTTTTCCATATTTCCCTAACTATTGTTGACTATAACCCCTTCTAAACTGCATTCTGCTTTACATTTAGGAACACACTATATAAGTGATTGTAGCTTTGTATTATCTGATTATGATATACCGATGTTAAATTTACCCACTTATCACACATACTCCACACCAAGCTTATTAATTTGCAGTTTAGGAGATAATGAATTATAGGAATAAAAAAGAGTTTGAAGACATAAAATAATATTTCCCTCTCCATATTCATGCTACTACACATATGTTTTACAAGGAAAAAAAATAAGAAAGGAGAAGAAAATAAATGAAAAAAACAATGAAGTAAGAAATGACAATGACCTAAATATCATGTCTTATGTACAATGATCATGCATCTCTTAACTTAAGTGTGTTATTATTCCTTTTTCATTCTTTTAGAAAACACGTTTTTCATTATTACATACAAGATATTGATTAATATTGTTGAAGTTTATGAGTTCTTGATGGATTTTTTTTTGGAGAGTAGCTAATGTTTAGGAATATGTAGCTTCAATTGGGTGACAAAGTGTTTAAAAAATTATATTATATATGTAAAATATTAAAACTAATTTATTAAATAATAACAAATTATTTTTTATGTTGTGTTGTTCTAAAAAATGCAAATAGACAATATTATTGTAATTTTAAATTATATTATATGTGTAAATATTAAAGTTTATTTATTAAAAATTAAAAAAGAAATTAACAAATTACAACTTTTATTTTGTATTGTTTGAAGAATGGTAATATATAATAACAATATTGTAATTTAAAAAAATTGTGCCAACCTATTTTTAGTTAGGTACTACAGACATAAGGGATCAAAATGAGATAAATTAGTTTATTTTGTCATCTTAAGCTTAATGTTAAGAATACATAGTTTGAGACTTGAAAGGTTTTAGAGTTTGCATACCTACAATTTCATAATCATATTAATAGTATGCCTTAAGTCCAAATTTAACATTCTAAGAACAAGTTTAACAAAAATATTAGTTTGATACCTAAAGTAATCACTCTACGTGTGGAGTTCAAAAGTCTCAAAAAAATCACTTGGCATACTCACACCAAGTGTTACTTGTGTGTTCTAAATGTTGGACATCTAGAAAGGTGCCTAAAACCTATGTATAATAGGACTTATGTTAACTATGTTAGTGATATAAACAAACCCTCTGTAATGTTTAGGTGCTGAGTGAGATACACTCACAATAAGAACAATAACTTTAAAGAGTATTCCTAATGCCTTGAGTTAAAGATCTAAGTTTGGCTTAAATTGATTTAAGCATATATCTCCCATCAAGTTTTGTCATTAAGTGCATGCTTTCTAAGTTAAAATTCATGTCCTTATAGAGAAGGAGCATGATCATAGTGTTAAACCCTTTAAAGTAAGAGTTAATAGGAAGTCCATGTCATAAACCAAAGAAGTGACAACACGAAATAAGGAAGAGAATCCAAGATATCTCAACTAAAATTGTTAAATAATCATGTTCAGTAAATGAACGAGAAAAAAATACAAAATTGTTAATAAAACCCATTAACCTAAAAACAAATTCATAATACTTAAACAAATCTATTGAAAATAGACTAGCATCCCACAAATTTAAGACCTTGGCTTCTCCTTGAAAAGAGCTAAAAGAGACACATCAAAGACCTTTACAACCCTAAACCTGACACTAGGAATATCACCCATAGCATGGCCCTTTTGTCCAAATCCAACAATCTAAACTTCATCATCCTCTTCAATGTAGTTCAAGCAACCATCATTTGGGAAAAAAGAAGCAATCTTCTTCCCATTTTTGATGAGTTGAACCCTGTCACACTTTCAAATAGCACAATTGGGTTGTTTAGCCTCAATACCTATCTTCTCGATAACAATTCCCTTTCCATGCGAAGAGCCAACAAAAGGTTTCTTCCATTCATTCCCAAGATGGGATTTCTTGTATGACTTATTAGCCCACCTTTGCCTCCTGCGATAGGACTTGAGCTTGTGAGAAACTCCCATTCCACGTGTCTTCCCCACGACTTCGTTCTTCAGTGCACAACTTCGGACGTTATGACTTATTAGCCCACCTTTGCCTCTTGCGATAGGACTTAAGCTTGTGAGAAACTCCCATTCCACGTGTCTTCCCCACGACTTCGTTCTTCGGTGCACAACTTCGAAGGATGATAAGAAACCACAACCAAAAAACCTAAGTAAGATTTAATATTTAAGCCTTAAGATTTCAATGATTTATAAGGTGTGTATTTGTACCTCATGCTCTTTCATTAATGTATGTTCTAATTACCTTGCTTTTTTTTATCAACAAATAAGAAAATACCATTAAAATCTATAAGTAATGAGATAATAGTCTTATACACGACATTCACCTTACATGGTTAACCACGACATTCACCCACATTTCATACACTAACTACAAAATTTTTTCCTAAAGCTAAAACTAAAGCACTGTTAGCAATCCTGGAATGGGTCCCAGGCCAACACCTTCAATTCTATTTGGCGTTTTGCATCATTCTTAGCATTCTAATCTCCAATTCTTGTTAGCTGTAACAAACAATCTTATTTTGGCACACTGCACATCACTGCACTTTTATTATGTAGAATCCACAAATAGTTTACCTTGGTAACTTTAGTAACAACTTTGTTATTCAATTATCCATCTCTCACTTTCCTTTTTATCTCCCAATAGAAACTTGCTTGTGCCTTTGCATATCAACCACATCACTTAAGTTGTTCAGTAACCTTGTATATGCATAATTGTTTAAGAATCTAGACAACTCATAACATCAGCACCAAGGAAAACAGTACTACAATTACCTACATTCACTCATCAGAAATCCTATAACCAATTCAACAATATCCTTTCTTCTCACACTCTTGATCTATTTGAAAAAATGTTTTCATGCATGACTTATCAGACTATGATGGATGTTTTAGCCATGTGATTCCCTAGTTAGATAAGAGAAAGTCATCTTCACTTGATAATTTCATGGCATAAATATCATATCATATCCAGTGCAACAACTTTCTCCACCTTAAACAATAAGTTATTCATCTCTCTACAAAAACCTTCACTTGACACCGATGAAGAAATCTTCACTACCAATCTTCCCTTTAATTTACGAGTCCTTGATAAAAAAAAACCTAATATACTACATTTTCCTCCTACAAAGATAAAATAATTGCACCTATTACGAGATATGCACTCCAATCACATGTCAATTCCACTACAACCAACCTCCAGCTTTATATTCTTTTCATCAATGAAGCTCTTCTTTTTTGTTGTTAACCCCTTCATAGATTTTTCACAAGTTGGCCTTTGCTCCAGAGTCTCTGTAACAGAAATATTAGAATGCAAATTATAAAAAAATGTCTCTCTTTATCTTTTATTGAAGGAGCATGAGGATATGGTAAATCTTTTAAAGCAACATATCTCTCCTTATTTTCACTATTTTTTTCTCTTTTTTCTTTTTCCTCCTCAATCCTATTTTTTCCTCTCTCCATCTCATCTCTCTTTCTCAGTCTCATATTTTCTTTCTTTTTCAGCAACTAATTTATCACCATCCCATTCTCCTGGTATTTTACCACTTTCAATGGTAATTATATTACACTGTTCCTTTGGGTTGGTCTGTGTGTTGGTTGAAAACTAACCACTCAATCTCTCTACTAATTGTTTGGCAATATGTTCCAACTGCGTTTCTAAATTTCTGATTGCCGACATATTATTCTCTTGATTGACCAGAGTAGCTTTCATGAATTTTTCCAAGGTATCTTCAAATTTATTCAGCCTTCTAGGAATTGAAGGGTATATGGGTTGTTGTTATTAGTGGAAGAACCTTGCTTGTTGGATGGACCACTATTTTGTTTCCACACAATTTTGATTCTGATTGTGATGCAAACCACCTCGACAAGCAAATGACTAAGGATACAACAAACACTTCACAATTAGGTCAGTCATCTCAGCATACAAGACCAGACCCCACCAAACCTCAAGAGAGCCTCAGCAGAAGAAGAACCAAACATAAACCAGATTATTAGATGTTCTTCCTTCTAGTTCTTTCACAAAACAAGTTTTATGTAAATAAATTGGGCTCACTTTGGGGGTCTAAATAGAATAATAAGCTAGAATAGGGTATGCCTAGAAATTAAGGCTTGTGCCAAACCCATTTTCTTTTCATGAGCACTTAGGTTTAGGTCTTTGTAACCCTAATTTCTAGTAGCAAGGCATAGGGGGCGACCATAGTCGCCCTCACTTTCCTTCCCTTTCTACCCCTCTCTGATCTTGCTCTCCAAGTCATTTCTTCCTATATAAAGAAAGCATTGGTTGATGTATTGACACATTCAATTTTGAAAGTAAAGAAACTTTCTCAGATTGTTTAGTGAGTTGAGTCTCCTATTATCCTTGGGTCTTATCTTGAGTGCTTTTCACTTCAAGTGGAGGCTCTACACCACTCATCTTGGAGTATCCCATCATCCAAGTGGCATGACAACCTCTCATATTCATAAGCTTTCTTCATCTCTTCACCTTTTTCGTTCCTTTTCTTTGCGTCAGTTTTCTCCATTCTCTATGTCATTGTATTTTTTTTTTCTTATGTGCTTCATTTCCACCCATCATCATCTAAATCACCATATAATTGTGTTTTCTCTTTGGCCTCTAGAAGTGAACCTTCACATTTACTTAACCACTTGGTTAAGTTCGTATGCAGTGGGAATCTTCTTTGGTTTTCTCACCATAATTGTTAATCCAAAAATCATAAACAAAGAGTGACCTATAAAAATGTGCAATCGTAAAATAAACTCACATCAGATTACTTCTTCAACCTTGAGAATAATTATTTTTGTTGGAGAAACCACCTTGCCTTCCCTGATTGCCCATGTAATTTACTTATGCATCAGATGAATTATTTTGATAAGAACAGTGACCATTGGAATGATCACATCCACAAAAATCACACCTTATTAGTTAACCCTGACTCTGAGAAGATTGTACAACTTGTAATTGTTGTGGCAATTTAGCCCTTTGTGCAGTTAATGCTTCAAGCTGTTGTATAAGAATTTTATTCCGAGTCAGGAGTGGATATGAAGAACTTAACTTTAACAACCCTTTCTTTTAAATACCTTGTTTATAATGTTGGGCTTGATAATATGTTGATGCCAATGCATCAATAATCTTTGTCACCTGTTCCATATCAATAATCATCATTGTGCCACCAGCTGAAGTATCTAAAAGCATCTTGGTATCAAATCTCAGACCATTATGAAAGATGCTTAGTTGAGCAATGTCTTCAAACTCATGATTTTGGCATTTTCTCAACATCATATTAAATCTCTCCCATGACTCACAAAAGGCTCCATCTTCTCCTTGTCTGAACATAAAAATATCAGACTTTGCTTTAGTGATAATGGAAAAAATCTTTGTAATTTTTTTTCTTTATATCCTTCCAGCTAGTAAGGATTTGATTTGGATGTGATTTGAGACATTCTTTTGTCTTTCCTGTCAATGAAAAAGGAAACAAATGCATATAAATATTTTCAATATACCTGATTGAAAGCCCATTGTTCCCACTATTCTTAAAATGTAGACTAATGTGTATATGGATCCTCATGGTCCATTGTTGTAAATTGATGGGTACTGATAGGACTAAGGAAAATAGGTTTCATCTCAAAGACCTCGGTGGTAACAAGTATTGCAATACTAAAAAAATGGCTTGACCCCTGCCGCATGCCATAATCTCCAAGTGTTCTCCTAGAAGGTGGTGCTTGCTCTTCAACCATGTTGCTTTTCTCCTCATAAATATTAATAGGAAGGGAAGAAGTGGTTGAAAATTCTTCTCTAGTGTCTCCTTGTTTTTCTTTTATCTTTGTCTCTCAGTTTCTTCTAGTTACCTTTTCAATCTCTGACTCAAATAATAATTGGTCTCTAGGAACTTGACCTCTTAATATCATATAAGACAACTCACCCAAGGGTTAGCACAAGGATTCACTAGCAGTAAAAATAAATAAACTATTTCTAAAAATTAAAGTTGAAAACAAATAAAATAAAATAAATTCAAAATAAATCTGAATATAAAATAAAACAAACTGCATAAACAAAAACAATTAAAATATTCACAATATTTAGGAATTTGTACTTAAAATTAAACTTTTCCCCAACAACAACGCTAAAAACTTAATGACTATTTTACGATAAGTGTACCATGTCAGAAGTAATAATTTGTGGACAGAGACCGAACCCAAGGAAGAATTGAATTATCAAGAATAAGATTCGCTAAATAGAAGACAATAAGTAAAAGTTTGTATGATGTTTGTTGTGTATGATTGCAAGAATGGAAATAAAGCAAAGTAAAGAGTTGTTGATTCAATTGAGAAAATTGGGATTGGGGATCATCCTTCTTACTCTTTTGTATTTTGAAAATCCTAATATTATTCTATCTTTGATTGATATTGATGTCCATATAAAATTCATTTATATTTATTTCTCGCATATAAATATATTAAGAGAGACTCTTAAATATTGATTATTCGCATATTTATAAAAACTCTTTATCCTTACGATTAGATGTTGATAGCAATTAATATTTCAAATCTATTGCTAGCATTCAAATATGTTAACCATTATCATTTAGGTCAAAAACTTATAAGTACTTTCAAGTAAAATCTAAGGATTAAAATCCTGGTAAACAAACCTTATGAATAAAATGACAATACCAATCACCAATCAATAACATAATATTATATTTAAATATCACCTCAATACATAGAGTTTGAAAAAATTACTCCCAATCTCAAAGGTTAGAATATGTCACTCATATTGGCCATTACAAGCATGGAAAACCAGAAAATAAGATCTAGGATGTTTCTCCTTGGCGGCTGCCTCCTCTAGGGTTTTCTATCACCTTCTATTCTCTCAATGATGTCTAAGGTTGTGCCTAACGCCTCATATTTAACCTATTTGGGCTTGGGCTAAGTGACTTCTCACCTGGGCATGATTGGGCTCGCTTCGGCAAGTTGGAGGAGAAAAATTCCAACCTCTCTAGAGTGGTCTTGCCAAGGCGAGATTGAGCTCGCTTGGGCAAGTTCCTCAGGCTTATGGCTTAGGCGAATTTGGACGAATGTTAGAGCGTTCTAACTTTCCCTTTTTATCTTGTATGTTTTCCTTTAACCTTTTCATCTCCATTTTCCCCTAGAATTCTGAAATTAACAGAAATTTGGAAATAAATTGTTCTTATTCATATTAGAATCACAAAATATGTAAAGAGGTATAAATTCATGAATTAGAGGTTAAATTATATTATCAATAAATATCCATAAGTGTTTGTATTTTAATCTGAAATGTTATTTAAATATAATCACAGTCTAATCACATGTCAATTCTACTTCAATCAACATAGCATATCTCCATATCACAGGAAGATATAGTAAGAGATGTCAATAAAACAACCAATATGTTTTGCTTCTTCATCCCATCTCAACTACTAGCCACCCAAAATATATTCCACATTTTAGAAATGAGATCAAACATGCCTCCGGATACAGGTAGCTCATCATCCCTCTTCTCCATACTTTAATCCTTTGTTAGGCTAGCATAAGAGTTAAACCAACCATTATCTGGAGGAGGTGCAGAGAGATAACCCCTTGGCATGAGAATTCTTCCCTTATGTAAGTTGAATGCACATCATTGTCATCATCCTTCTTTGTTTCTACTATCATTGTTGTATCTTTATCTACCATTTCTTCCTTTAAATTTGTCTCTTTCACCTGTGACACATACGTTTGTTCTCTTAATTTAATTCCACTATTGCTCATGCTTCTTGTTCCAAACTCTTTCTCCACTATGATATGGTCATTATGCAATAATAGTTTGATCTCTTCTTTCATCCTAGATTACACCCTGAGTTAGGTTGTGCCCATTTCAAGCAACCAAACCCTTTCTTCTCTTTTTTTCTTGTTAATTTGGCTTATAGGTATGAGTTTTGTTTGTTTCCAATCATTTCTCAATAACCCTTCTCTCTTTTGATAAATACACTATTCCTTTATTATTTTTAGGGTTAATACATTTGATGTAAATATTAATAGCACAATCTTTATAATTCTATCACGCCTTAGTTTTTATGTGTAACAAGTTATCACCTACCATAGACTCAAAAATTTGCATGCTACCAAAGCTCTCCTCTTACTTTAAAAAAAAAAACACCTTCTGACTTACCTTGCTTCCTCCCCACCCACCCTTTTTCTAGCTTTGAATTTTGTGTCACTAGAATATTTACATCCCGCCCCTCCATTATTCTTCACTCCATTTTCTTGGGTTCTTCTTCTCCACCCATTTATTCTTTTTCCTTTTCTTCGCATCCTCTTATCATCCATATTAGGCTTTTGACTAATAGACCTGTCTACTTCCTACTTTTTTGTGCTTCCCTTTGATTATTATTTCAACATTTACTGAATCTTGGTAGGTTAACATTGATCTTGACCTTTCTTATCCTAGTATTTTATAGTTTCCTCTTTAGTTGCCTTGTGTTTTTACCTTTATGAATCTCACACACCCTAGTCTATCTCCCATATGTTTTTAATTTTCAAAAATCAATACTTATCATACCTTCTCCCTACTTTGGATTACTTTCCATAGACAAAGTTCATTGTAGTTCAACAATATTTATGCTTGGAAGAACATTGTAATATTCATCCTTGTCCCCTCTCCTTACTCCCCATATTTGTAATTACTCCCCATATTTGTAATAAGCTTTTTGGGTTTATTTATCTTGAAGTTTTTTTTATTTGTGTTCTATTTACCTTCTCTTTTGAATATATGTTGGGTTAGGTGTAATGTTGTAAAAAAAAAAGAAAAGTTATTGTGATCATTGTATAATAAGTGTTTGTGCTTGAATGATCAATGATGGATTCTAGACAAACAAATAGTAATAAGTGTTTAAGTATCATTGTATAATAAGTGTTTGTGCAAATAGTAAACAAACAAGAGTTTAAGTATCAAATTTACATAGAATTTCTATATAACTATTTACTATAAATAAAAATGAAGATATCTAGAATTTGAAATTAAAAACAGTGGGAATAGCATTTCTCTTATGCATGTCCTTGGAGTTTTGAAAAATTCAAACATCTCAGAAATAGAGAAAGAGATAGAAATTTATCGAATGAACCACACTCCTTCGTAAACGCCAGGAGTCCATTGATGAGAAGGGGCTGAGAAAAACTTGAACTCAATTCCTACAGTGATGAATAAAAGTGCAATTAAAATTCCTGGGGAATTCTACATATGTGTATTGATAAGATCATTCATTCGATCTCTCCCCCGGATGAACCATATAGCCAAGAGAAACTGTACCGACCAGGTCATCGGGTGTGATGACGTGTCTTGCACGTGCTCGGGTGGGGCGTGCTCAGTGGAACACGTAGGCTAGAAAAGATGAATGGTTCAAAAGTGGGCATAGTCGCCGATCGCTGAATTGGTGTTCTCCGATCTCTAGTGTGCGTAACCGGCGGTCACCAGAGTTACGTCACAGTCGCCGTATGAGAGTGCTAGGAGATCAGATGATCAGAGATCGCTGGGGAATGCTAGGAGATCGGGTGGTTT
>Ga0123341_1004958_pt1 | contig 11789 bp, 5 predicted proteins | sample Turbeapinknodule_FD_89959 | JGI IMG/M metagenome (GOLD analysis project Ga0123341, IMG submission 89959) | Root nodule microbial communities of legume samples collected from Mexico - Turtle bean Mexico pink nodule | ecosystem: Host-associated > Plants > Roots > Nodule | place: Mexico: Nepantla... | reverse complement strand
TTCTAGAAAATTACATTTTTAATTATGTATAAACTAATATTAGTTTTTAAAGTTTAAGATTTATCTATTTTTTTTACATACACTTAGTAGCCTTATATTCATCCTTCTATTTATTAACTTATATAACAAAAAAATTTCTAACAAAAAATTTAATCATCGATAAGATTAAATAACATGACTAATGTTATTTATTTCTGAATGATAAAAAAAATAACCTGCTTATTTAAGAAAAGTCAGCATCCAAAATTATGATACTTGTTTGCTAGTGTAGCAGTGAATATATGGTTATTATTGTTTACTGATAGTGTTAAGAAATTCACAGTGCCGTGATTGGATCGATAGTTTGTTAAAAGCATGACATTGTGAATTTCCATATAGAAGTTACTATAAATTTCCAATTTTGTAACATACAAACGGAGAAGAAAACAGAAGTGTTGTGGATATGACAGAAATGTTACACTTGACCAAGTGTCATGAGTCATGACACATCTAAAACTTGAGGGCGGAGACTAGACAATAAGCAACAAAATATATTCACGGCTTGCACCATTTCTTCCCAAACCTACGTTCAGAGGGTATCAGAAAAGTCCTTTTAGTATATCATCTCACGAACAAACTATCGAAAGGGGTGGTTTTTTGTTTCCCCGTACTTACATATGAATCATTTGCTTTTGTAAACTATCTCTTCATCATCCACATCAAATGCTGGATTACAGAGGCATTTGAAAAGTCTACCGATACCCTGCAGAAGAAAGAATAAATGTGTACGTATTTTCGTAATCAGAGTATCATGTATACCTGGTGGTATAAACATAGTTTTTGTGATTAGTTGTAAATATTTCTACATATACCTGCGTGAAAAAGGGAGTTCGATAGGAAATTCCTCTAGGCGATTCATTGTCTGAAGAATCAGAACTGCTTCCTTCGTCATCAGAACTAGCAGCAATCTTCTTCTTCAATGTTTCTCCTTTTGGATACTTGTCCTGAAGGAAGCATTAGTAACATATTATCAGCAAACTTCGTGATGGTAGCTTGCTTTGCCCCCTTGTGGGGTAGGAATCTGGCCTTAAAGCAAAATGCAAAATTGCAAAGAAATCATATATGAAGACACTGTTATAGAAGGAAACATAATTGTCTTTAATTTTCTTTTTTGTATATCTAAACATTTTGAAGTTTACCTTGTGTCAGAGACAGATAGATATCATGCTTAGACAGTGGGAAAAGGGTAGCATGGGACAGAGAATCGTGCAGATAACAAAATTAGACTGAAACAATTTTAATTTTTTAGTGCTGTAGTATGATATATTTTTCATTGATCTACTTTAAAAAATCGTAGAAATATAAAACTATTCAGAAAACATTGGAATAGTTTTATATTTCTACGGGTCACGTCATCGTTAACATGATATTAGATAATAAAATTAAAAAGATATTTAATAGGAATTAACACAGAGCAATAATTTTAAAAGTATAAAACGAAATCAGTCATATTATAGGAATAAAATGTGATTTAACCCAAAAATTATTACAAAGAACAATTCACAGCCTATATTCCAAGAAAGCTGAAAGCTAGTTGCTAAAGTAACTGAATTTGAACCTGAAATATCTTCCCAAGAATTTTAAGAGCCGTAGCCCGAACTTTAAGTTCTTCTTTCTTAACGTTATTTTCCCTTAGTACCTGCAAGCAACGATAAATATATGAATAAGAAGAATGTGCTAGTTAGCCATTTCACTTCCTTTGTTCTGGTCGCAGGCGATAAAAAACCCAGATCTTAAAAAAGAAGTTATATCTAGAATTCATTATAACTCGTGTCAGATTATGTTAGGCTTTACTATCTCAGGCTTTCTAGCTGACAAACTATTCCTCATTTCAAAGTGTGGAAATAGTGGAAATAGTAGTTACTTTTTCGTGCCAAGAGCTTCATGGTATCTGGATAAACAACAATTAATACAATAACCTGTTTCCTGATCAACTATGAAGCTACTAAAGAGCATCCCTTTTTTGTTAAATAATTAAAATGAGTTAAGAACTCACCATTTGACACACGTGTACAAGGGTTACTTCAATGTCCACTACATTTAACTTCCACAAGGAACTGATCAATGTGTCCTTATTGAGGCGAATATGAGAGTCAACATCATTTTCAGGGACACTACTACCATCCATTTTAAATTGCTTCCGGATGTCTTCTTGAAGCTGAATTAACTGATAAGCACCTAAATTGCATGAGCTCGATAAAATTAAAACATCATTTGAAATAACTAACCTCCTAAGAAATGCAACAGACTGTTAAGTGAGTGTTTGGTAATGTAATTGCCAGTCATTTTACCTTTAGCAGCTGTGAATTGTGATTTCCAGAAATGTCCTTTATTGCGTACCCATTCAGCCAAAAATGGCACTCCAAGATAAATGGCCTTTTTCCCTAGTTCTTGTGCAGCCTGTCTTGAATATATGTAGCCGATGGTATGTAACATGTCTACTCCAAATGCTGCATTCAGAGACAGCGGAGACTAATCTAATTGATTATATCATTGATAAATAACATGCAACAAACAATTCTGCATAATGTCAGTCTTTACTATGAGATTATGTATATCATTGATAAATAACATGCTACAAACAATTCTGCACAATGACAGTCTTTACTATGAGATTCTGTACCATTTATCATGAGGAAAAGCATTCGAGTTTTTTTATGGCAAAATGTTTGGCTTAAGTCGTTTAAAATTTCAATCAGAGAAATGTTAGGAGTTCCATGGAGCATTTACAGCATTGAATGATAAGCAATGGCATCATGTGGTTGGTCCCTAGGAGTGTATTACACATAAAGGCAGTTCAAAGTTCACTAACCAGCACGAGAAAGCCTTCTTGCTTCAGATTCTGCTCGTAGGAAGAATCCCTTTTTGTCACCACGGACATATTGGGCAAGATAATCTTTTAAAATTCTCACTAGCTTTTCTTCCCTTTCTCTTTGGACAGCCTATATGAAACATAGAAAACGAAGGTAAAATTAAAAGAAAAATATAATATCTCGCCTCTTTCCTCTCAAATCGACTATATAAAGCATAGCTAAATGTCAATGTCGTCGTCATCTTATCATCAGCTGATGCAACAGGTTAAATGAGTCCAAGAACTTAAAGAAGTGGAATGGTTATAAAAGCTTGTATATACACAAGGTCAAGGAAAATATTGAACAAAAGAGGCGGAAGCAATGTATGTGAATAGGGATTGTGCACATATTTCAGTTTCCTAGACACAGAATAATCAGAGTCATAGAGTTGAAATGATTTTGTACAACAAAGAGAACACTGGCTATAGAATATTTAGCACAACTAAATAATATAATATCAAACTACAAAAAGAAAAATAAATTATTCTTCAGAACAGATCAAATTAATCTTCACTACTTCAGCATTCTAGTTCTAAGTTAATAAAATTCACATTTCCATTTTTGTTGATCAATGAATCAAAACGTCTCACTATAATGATGAATTGCGATTTTCAAAAAGAAACAAAATTGCCCGAATTGAAAGGAGAAGGCAGTGCGTGGTCCGAAATTTGTGTTAGTATCACAGTAAACCTAAATTATGAGCTTCTACATATTCTTCAAGAGATATTCGACAAGAGTGGTGATATTTTTACGCCAATAAAAAAACACCCATTTTACAATTCAAAATAATAATATTAATATTGTTCTTTCTCATGATGAGAAAAACTGAGGAATTTAAGTGTGTTCCGGAAAATTAACATTGAAAACGATTATAACGTCCTAAAGACCCAATAACAATAGTTTTTTTCTCTTACGAAAATTACATAAACACAGTCAAAGTAATAATGAAAAGTGAATGTAAAACTTTCTTGCCTTTAACTTCTCATTCAGTTTATCAGGATCCTCAGTTTCATCAGCTAGCTCAGAAGAAGCCATTGATGCCACAGCTAGATGCCCTATGTAGTCCTCAAATAATTCACTTCCAAAGAGCAGGGCGAAGACAGCCATGGGGTCAAGCATAGTTTCCCTGTCAAGGAATCCATTCATTAATCTATTAAAAGAAAAACATCTTCAGGCAAGACCACGATTAAGGACACCTTTACTTTTAAAGTGACATTTGATCCTAAAATCCAATTTAAACCACCTAAACCCTGAGCCACTAGACCAATTCTTGTGGATAATTTAGGAAGCTTTTCAACTTGTCATCTTGAGTTATTCTTAACTTTATCTGAATTATAATTTACGAAGCTGATTAAAGTAAGTTTACTAAATTACGGTTCTTCTACAATTAAAGCTTTTATTAAATAAATCCTTAATTAAATTATGAATACTAATGCACCCTTAAGACCATAAAACGGGGCGTATACTGATCCTCTTTTGATTATTATTTATTCGACCATAGCCTTCTTTTCTTTCTCTTTATGACACTTGAGGAATTTGCACTTTCTTAACCCAGATTGTACTCTGATTCAAGTCAAAGTAAGATGGGGCTCAGATGTCTATTCACAAATCACAATGACTATTATGTGCCAAAGGCTTTCGATAAAAGTAACATTACCATTGAACGCTAATCAGGCCTAGTATTTCTTTCTTTCTTTTAATCAGACTCATCACAATAATTAAAGCTAGTCAAGTCAGATTGTTAGTAAATACAGTGAAGTTCCACATCGAGCGGTATTTAAGCTGAAAATCATCATCGCATAAGTACCTCGATACAGAATGTTTCCCATTTTGATTGTACGCAATCCTCTGAACCGGATCACTCAGAACTTGGTACGCTTCACCCAATATCTGCTAACACAAAAATTAAACATATAAATACATGAAAACATTCCACAGTACTTCTTCACAAGTCCTTCTAATATAGAAAAAAAAATAGTTTCTCCATAAATTAATTTATAAAATTATTTTCATATAATTTATTTAAATTATTATTTTAAAATTACATATAAACTAATTTGAACTTATAAAAAAAACAACTTTTTATCTTTTCCAAAAAAACATGTATAAAAAAACTTCTCCGCGCTAATATTATTATTTTTTTCTAACCAATATAGATGATATATCGTGGAAAAGCAATATAACAGTACTTAAGAAATTTGAATCATCGTCATCACCATAATTATTATTATCATAATTATTATTATTATTAATCTCAATTGAAAAATTGCTTTTGATGCTGCTATTTACGAAGTTTAAAGTAATTATTACGGCAATATATGATTAGATGCGTGCATCAGGATTAAACTATAGCTAAGCGTGAGAGATTGCAGTGGAGTAGAGGTACCTGGAAGTTCTCGGCAGCGCGAGGATCGTTGGGGTTTTTATCGGGATGAACTCGCATTGCCTGTAGCAGTAACCAAGCAATTAAAACAGTCGGAAAAAAAGAAGTTAAATGAAAGGAAGAAGGAATAGTTAATTGAAGTTGATTGAATAACCTTATGGTAATAGGCCTTGCGAATTTGGTCTTCGGAGGCAGAGGGAGTGATCCCGAGGATATCGTAGTACTCCGTTTCCTTCACCATTGGCAATGCCGAGAGCTGAGAAGAGAAGGGAAGAGGAGAAAGAAAGAGAGAAGGGAAGGGAAAACGAATGGAAGAGAAGGGGTCACGAGGAAGTGTAGGCTTTACAGTTCTGAAAGGCAATATTGTAATTCACGGGAAGTGCTTTTTCGCGGGAGAAAACAGTTTTTTAAGCGCATTGTGTCCCAGTGACAGTGCCTATCTCATCATCATCATTTTGGTTTCGGAATACAATGAATAGGGGGAGATCGGCTTTTGGAGCTGTCTGTGGGCCTTTTCTTTTGGACTTCTGGATACTGCTTTTTCTCTGTTCCACCTTTGTTGGGCTTTCAGGATTTCGGAAATACTTTATATCAAAATACAAAATAGAAAATAAAACTCTTTTGCTTTTGTTTCCAGCTGAAAGTTGCGTCATCATTTATGGGTATTGGTGTCAGCGACACCTTTTTTTGTTATTATCTGGACCTGAAGGCTGTTTTGATATAAAGTATTTTGACAAAAAAAAGAAAGAAAGACAAAAAAGGTCCTACCGGGAGTCGAACCCAGGTCGCTGGATTCAAAGTCCAGAGTGCTAACCACTACACCATAGAACCACTTCATGACATTTCTTAAACTAACTAATATTTATACTTTTAGATTCACTATATGACAGTTCTTATACTAAATCCTATTTATAAGTTTAACCTCTACCAGCTATAATACTTTTTCAATCGATGGCAAGTTGAACAATGAATTTCAGTAGCAAAGCCACAAACTCTCTTCCGTTCATCATAGTTACCAAATATTATTACCAAAATAGAAGAAAAACATGCTACATGCTCAATCCTAACATGACATCTTAAAAAATCTTTCATATTTTATTAAAATTTGGAAACTCGCTAACTTATAATGTTTTAAAATGATTTCTATTTTAAATCCATTATAAACCGCTAAGTATTTGGATGAAAAAATGCAGAAGGAATTAAATAGAGAATCAATTTTCTTAGTTTTTCTATCTTGTAATTTTGTTGGACTATCATGTCACTAGTTATATAGAATCACATTTTTCCAAGAAAAACTTTACGTATTCTAACAATTTAACAATACAATAATGCACTTTATAGAATTTAAGATTAGTGTAAAATATTTTTAATTTGTTTTAAATTAAATGTCAACCGTCGAGAGGTGACATAACAGATAAATAAATTTTTATCAGCATCATATATACACGTTCAAAGCATGATGCAACGTTTTTTTTTTCCTGTCCTCAATCCACGGAGTCAAATAATGTTCCAATTGTTGTTCTCTTCTGATTTCAGCGTAAAGCAAATGACCATTTAGTTGTTAATTTAATAACCAAATACATTGGATCATTGCTATGAATTTTCTGCTTTGCGATATCTGCAAACTGGGTTACAGATTAAACAAATATATGATGTTCCATACTACTTTTTATGTTGTGCCAGTCCTCGAAACACTGGTAGCTTAATAACTGTTACGCGTTTGCCGACCAAAAATTTCCTCTACTCTGTTAAGCACACCGTTGATCATGTTAAAACATCAACAACATATATAAACAAACGCTTTTCATATGCTCGGGCACTATGAATCCCCAAATGATTGCTCAAACCAGATAAAATGGAGATCTTTATAAGTAAGGTAAATTCTTGAGAAGAAAAATAATTTAATCTTGATGTACACGCTATAATAAAATTATTTTGGTACACGTAATGAATTTAATTGCACTTGAAATCCATATCATACCAAGAAGTGGCAGGTGAAAGGCTCTACATGTAAATCATGAGCAGCAGCCACCACTTGATGCATCAGACTGTTGTGCTTTCTGCTTGAAGATGTTCTTTTTCACTCCAGATGAGCCCTCAGCCAAGAGACTTGGTGTTTCCAGAATCTGCAGATAAACAGGAAAACCGAAATTTGAAACATTTCTTTGAGGTTGTTGAATTGTAATTGATGCAAATAAATAGAAATAAATCTTGCAATTTATGTCAATAAGAAATAGTATTTGTGCACAAAAATGGATGGGATACAACAGTACAGTTTGGGTATTTGAGAAGCCTGCACCAAATTTAACAAGAGGCTAATTAACCATTTGAAGCTTATATCCCATATGATAGGCTTTATGGCTGCAGCATATGGGTAATTTTTGTTTGTATTCATAAACGTAGGAATCTTTCTATTGTGATAAGAAAATCTTTTCAACCATTCCCACAGCTTGTATGCTAATAACAAGAGGCTAATTCTGTTCATTTCATTGCTTAAAGTTAAGCTTTTCCAAAAAGTTTTTGATAAAAAGAAATTACCAAAGAACACAAACATAGCAATAATAATCATTTCAATTATTTCAGTGTCTCCCAGCTTGATGTTTCCTTCTTTTGATGAGTTAAACAGAGTTGCATTATGTGTACCTTCATTACAAGCTCATCAAAACACTGTGCAACATTGACTCTGGTTTTTGCACTGCACTCAGTAAACAGACATCCATATTCCCTTGCAAAGTTTATCCCTTCAGTTTTGCTGACAACCCTTTCACTTTCCTGAAATAACAGAGCCGATTAGGACGAGGATTACTTTTTTTCATGCCTACTTTGAATATGACAGCTCATAAGAGCAGCATTTGCAAGTTACAGCATTAATGAATCAAGACTGACCCTCACAATTTCTTAGAACCAAGTGTAACACAAAAGTTACAACACACCTTATCAACCTTGTTTCCTACAAGCATCTTGATGCAATCTTGATTGGTTGAGTAAAGGTCAATTTCCTTAGCCCATATATCAGATAGATTTGTAAAAGTTTCCCGCCTTGTAACATCATATACTGTATATAAACAACCAAGATTTATTGAATAGATTTATAATATAAAATTGCTGAAGAATGTGATTCTATGCGTAAACAATTTAAACAATCACATCATATTTGGAAGTAAGACACGTCCAACACCTATAAATAATCTAAGTAATATGTCCAACATTCTCATTGCAGTTCTATTTGATTCACGATATTTTCAATTTGATGCAAATTTCCTGCAAGTCAAGGTCATATCGCCAACAGAAAGGACATCTTAACGTACCAGGTGTTGGAAGGCTACTCACTAAGTGAGCATACCAAGGTGCAACTTTACCACTGGACAGTTCTTCATAAATAGTAATCTTGCAAAATTATTTGACAAAATGTGCTTTATACACAAGAATAAATTTAACATTTAATGACACATACACATGCAAGGTCATCAAAGGAAAACATGGTAACATACATGTCATCATTGAACTCCATTGTAATCACCAGTTTGTTAGATTTATACAATATAGATTCATAATTGATAAAATTGAAATATGTACGCTATACAGGTCCATGTTGTAAGATTTATTGCTCAACATGATACCAAAATTTAAAGAAATAATAAATGAAGTGTACAACATATGCATTGGATAGAAAACAAAAATGTAGCCAAGTAACAGAGAAAATCATGGAACATACCCATAATTATTCCTTGAGCTCCTCTATAATATGAACTAGTAAGTGTTCTAAACCTTTCCTGTCCCGCTGCACAAAGAAAATACAAAGTATTGCAATTAATTTATTCCAATAAAGCTTGATCTGACTTCTTTAACTCATAAGTTAAACAAATTTGCAACAAAGTGCAGAATTCAGTATAATAACCAGAGCATTACATGTTATCTCAAATATACATTGAACATATGCTGCAAGATCAAAAAAATATATTTGAAATATAATTCTATAATATACTATACTAATCAATTAGCAACACAATATCATTGATAAGATGCATTCCCGTATGCTGACTTTAAACAATGTTACAGAACTTTCCTAATTCTGTTTAAAGCTGAGAACTAAGATTTTTAATCTTGATCTCCAGATCTATGTGGCATCCTAATATATGTTAATGAGCCAACAGTGAAATATTCAACAATAAATTTCAAAGATTTCATTTCAATTGCCATGGAAAACGTTGCAATTAAAGCTCAAAAAACGAGAGCTCCATAGCTTCACACTCACTCAGCAGCAGTATGATTTCATAGCAATGGTAAAAGTTATTTGCCTTAAGCCCTAAATAATATAGAATTTTGAAAGTATACAACAGAAGCAAACAACACAGAACAAAAGGGATTTGACCTCTCAAGAAATTATAATTGAAAATTGAAAATTACCTGTGTCCCAAATAGCAAGTTTTAACTTTTTTCCTCCAATTGTAACATATTTAACTTTGAAATCTACACCTGCAACACGATTATAAGAATCAATGGATATGACTGAGTAAAAAATATAACTTTCTTACAAATAATTGCATGAGTGTCTCCATAATTATGTAACGAACCAGATGGACATCAACTTTCCTAATGGGGTTATCATGACTGAAGCAGACAAATGCTAGATATTTCTTTTAACCAAAATAAAATATCAGAAACATTAGAATGTTACTTAACATTCAAGCCAGTATTCTCCAATCCTGATTTAGATTTGATTCTGTACAACAGATACTACTAAATCCAGTAAACAGTCAAGTATATGAAGCCTGATCTGACTGGCCATAACCTGTCAATCAAGTACACTAGGTACTGGTTTGCGTATTGTGAGTCAAAATATGTACAAGTTGGGGTTGTAAATGAGCTAACCTAGTAATAAATTATTTGAGCAAATTTCATTAATTGCTCAATCAAGCTTGTTTGTTTTACCAACCAAATAATCTTTAAGCATATGGCTTAGATTTAGGCTTACTTATACAAATGGCTCATGCTCAGGCATCATAGGTTTGATATTAAAAGCTCGTGTGAGGGAAAGTGTGTGTATACATGTTAATCTCAAATAAGCAGCGAGATATATTTAGAAAATTGTAATTCTACTAAAAGAAAAAACTTCATTACCTGTCTGCACATTCTCTTTTATTCTTACATCTCTACTTATTTTTACTTCATCTTCTAACAAAAAATACATATCAAACACTAAATTTTCATTAATCCAATTAGAAATGAACAAGCTAAAAGTTGCTTATTTCTAAACAAGTCGCTACCAAGCTAAACTTTGACTCATTTAAACAAATGAGTCAGTTAGTCAGAGTCATACATTTTTGCAAGGCATACTTGGACTTTGAGTTGACTCATTTACACCTTAATATTGAGAGCGCTAACTTCGACCATGTCCAGTAACTCGGACTACAATGCCAATAAACCATACAATTAAGTTCACAAGAACACATGACTAACAAAAATTATGAGTACCAAGATCTCAATGAGCTCTTCAAAGATGAGACGTTAACAAAACAAGAGCAACGCCCTATATATAAGTCTAGATGAATTAGAAAGGCATCACCAACCAACCAACCAACTACATCCCATTCCATTGATAATTATTTTACCACAACACTTAAAAGAAGAAAAATGCTAGCAACACTCTTTCGGGTGGACTTGATCACAAATCATACAATTTTGAGTCACACTTCAAATAAGGATATAAATAAGAAGTGAGACACATCAAAATTTATAATATCAAGAGTGTTAGGTTGTATTGTAGGTTTGTAACATTACTATCACAAATTCACTAGATAACTAACGCTTCAAACCTTCAGCTACAATTTTTACCCCTTATAATTTCTTGCAACACCGATCATCAGAGAGAACCTCTTGAACTAAATTTTACAAAACAGATAACAAAAGCAGGGTAGGAGAATATATATATATAAAATGTTACTAACCGATGGTGGGAGAAAGATCCTCGAAAGTGTCGGAGGTAAAGCTCAAAAGCAGGGTGCTTTTGCCAACGCCAGAATCCCCAATCATGAGAAGCTTGAACAAGTAATCGAATTCGGGTTGACTCAACGAGGACGAAGCATCCATTGAGAATCCCAGATGAGAAGTTCAATCGACAATACTTGGACTTGGGTCTTAATTTTGATGGAAAGGTTTTAATTTTAGATTGGATCTAAGAAGGGGTTTTGTTTCGTTTCCTTGTCTTTTTTTATTCGGTTTCTTGGGATGGAAAGTGGAAGGAAGCAGAAGGAAAAGGAAAAGGATTGAAGTGAATGAGTGTTTAGAAGGTTGCAGAGAGTTAAGGAAAGCCCGTTTAAAGTTTGTTGCGTGCTTTTTGCGGTGATGTTTCGGTTGTCGGTGTTTTCGCACCCACGCTTAGTGGTTCCTTGATTAATGGGAGAAAAATATATTATAAGTATTTTATAATAAAATTAAGAAAAATAATACTAACCAAATCACATCCCACGTATTACCAAAATAATTTTAAAATAAAATAATGTGTTATTTAATAA
>Ga0123341_1004956_pt1 | contig 11791 bp, 10 predicted proteins | sample Turbeapinknodule_FD_89959 | JGI IMG/M metagenome (GOLD analysis project Ga0123341, IMG submission 89959) | Root nodule microbial communities of legume samples collected from Mexico - Turtle bean Mexico pink nodule | ecosystem: Host-associated > Plants > Roots > Nodule | place: Mexico: Nepantla... | reverse complement strand
TTGCCAAGGAGTATTGTGTGTTCTTGAGGTGTTCAAGATCAATACTCTTGGTGTGTTTTGCCAAAGGTAGTGTGTTTCTTGAAGGGTTCAAGGTCACTACTTTGGTGGTTTGTGTTTTGTAATTTGGTTTGATTGCTTAGTGGATTACCCAGTGGTATTCTAAGGACTGGATGTAGCTCTTGGCTTAAGAGTGAATCAGTATAAACTCTTGGTGTATTTCTCTCTTACCCTGAACTCATTTAAATTATGTTTTAAGCTTTGCTGATATAAACAACTGATTGTTTCGAAGAAACAACCGATTGTTTTTCTGTTGCTTTGTTGTATAATTGCTTAAATTCTTGGCTAACTTTATTCCTGTTCTGGATTCACACAAAGAATATTGTTAAACTTGAAAAAGTTTTCAAAAACCCCTCTTAAACAGTTCACCCCCCTCTCGTTTAAGACCATATCTTCTAACAATTAGTATCAGAGCTTGGTACTTGAAAAATATTCAAGTTTGATCCTAAAATCTTTTTTCTATGGCTGATAAACTACCTTTTGGGGAGGGTGCTTCAATTAACAGGCCACCTTTATTTTGTGGTTTGAATTATGAGTTTTGGAAGGTTAGAATGAAAATCTTTGTTGAATCTCTTGATAAAGGAATTTGGGATGCAATTGAAAATGGTCGGCCCTTTTATTCCTAAATTTGAAAAGGATAGATCTTCTATTGAAAAACCATGGTCCCAATGGACTGATGCTGAAAATAAAAAGGCCAAGTTTGAATAAAAAGGCCAAGTTTGAAAAACCCCTCTTAAACAATTCACCCCCCTCTCGTTTAAGGCCATATATTCTAACATTTCTCATATGCAATCACTCAATCTTGCTTTCATTGACTTCTCCAACTCTCGGATTCCATCTCTAATAGGTGAGTTTGCGAACCTCACACACCTCACTTGTCTTTTTCAAACTTTTAATGTGAAATTCCTCCCCAAATCTCACATCTTTCCAAATTAGAATCACTTGATCTATCTCTCCCACTGTATGATAAGTTTCAGTTAGAGTGGAAGGAAGGCACATGGAAGAGGATGCTCCAAAATGCAATTGAATTAAGGGTGCTAGTTTTGGATCTTATAGATTTGTCATCAACTTCAATGAGGTCACTCAATTTGTCTTCCTCCCTGATCACTCTAAGTCTTAGACGAACTGGGTTGAAGGGAAAGTTGACAGATGACATTCTTTGTTTTCCAAATCTACAACACCTAGATCTATCAGATAAATTTGACCTTCATGGCCAACTTCTAAGCCTGAGTTGTAGTTCAGCTTCTCTCAACATCCTACAAATCTCAACTAATGAATTCCAAGGGCCAATCCCTTCTTCTTTCTCTAACCTCACAAGTCTTACTTTATTGGACCTCTCAAACAATTACCTCAATGATTCAATTCCATCCTCACTCTTAACCCTTCCATGTCTAAATGTTCTGCTTTTCTGATATAACAATCTCAGTGGTCAAATACCAAATGTATATCATCAATCAAACAGATTTGAAGAATTGAATTTAAGAGAGAACAATATCCAAGGTGAGTTGCCATCTACATTATCAAATCTTCAACACCTCATTCACTTGGATATATCACGTAACAATTAGAGGGACCTCTACCCAACAAAATAACATGGTTTTCAAATCTAGCTTCACTATCCTTGACTCACAACTTGTTAAATGGTACAATTCCTTCTTGGTGTTTCTCTTTGCCATCGTTGGTGTATTTATATCTATCGAATAATCAGTTCACGAGGTGTACACCTACAATCTCGTCATACTCCTTGCAGGCTCTAGTATTGGATGACAACAAGCTACAGGGCAATATTTTAGAAACAATTTTCAATCTTGTAAACCTTACTTATTTATCTCTGTCATCGAGCAACTTCAGTGGTTCTGCCAAATTTTCACTTTTCTCCATTTTCCAAAATTTTGATTACATTTTTCATTTTTCACTTCATTACATTTGAACAAAATCAATTTCAGAGACCTATTAAAACCATCAGCGTTAACAACAGATTGAAATTTATTTCAATGCGTAATTTTTTTCTCAAAAAAGGTATTGAATGTCAACGTACTTGCGTCTACATTCCTCAACAAAATGCAGTAGTAGAACGCAAACATAGACACATTTTAAACACAACACGAGCCCTCCTATTTCAGTCTCATTTACCATTATAATTTTGGGGGAATGCGTTTTAATCGCTACATATATCATTAATCGCATCTCAACAATAAATTCAAGGCCCCACCAAATATTAGACGGACCTCACTAGAAGAAGAACTTGGAAAGGCCATGTTTGGAAAGAATATTTGGGGATGAAATGATTTTGGGAGAATCCTCTTAGAAGGTGATAACCTTTAGGAGGTTTTTTAATATCATCCCTAAACTTCTTAATCAAATATGTCAAGTATTTAGAATGTTTAGGTAGTGAAAAAGACAAGGAAGAAAAACACCTTTGAGGTGAGTTGATTTTAGATTACTCCATTTTAGATATGACACTTTACTTAGGATTGAGATTTTTATCAATTATATGGTGAGAACCCAAAGAAGATCCCTACTGGACACGAACTTAACCAAGTGGTTAAGTAAGTGTGAAGGTTCACTTCTAGAGGGCAAAGGAAAAATATAAGTACATGGTGATTGATGATGAAGGGCGAAAATTAAATGCACATGGAAGGAAACATAAAAGCATGATGGAAACCAAATTGACAATGGAGGAAAATAAGAACATAAGAACACAAAGAAAAAATGGAGTAATGGAAAAAATGGAAGAGATGAAGGAAGGAAAATGCTTATGTGATTGATTGAGAATGGATCACGCCGCTTGGAGTGTGGTTTTGCTCTAAGATAAGTGTTGATGACCGCCACTTGAGAGCTCTCAAATCACTCAAGATGAGACCTAATGCTAAGAGGAAACAAGCCTCACAAATACCTCACACAAATTGTGCAGAGTAACTTTTGTATTAAATTCAACATGTAAAATATAAGGAGTATGACACCCTACTTATAGGAGATGGTGCCTTGGAAAACAAGAAGCAAGGGTAGAATGGGAAACCTAAAAATGGGGCTGACTTTAGGGTTTGACTAAGTCAAAACCACACCTTAGGCTTGTTCTTCTAGAAATTAGGTAAGAAAACAAGCTAAAGTGATAAGCACACCTCCCCTATTATGCTATATGAACCTACTATAGCCTATCTTTCTATTTGGACCCCTAGAGTGAGCCCAATTTATTTACAACTTGTTTAATTCTTAAGAAGACTAGCGGGAAGAACATTTGATGTTCTGGTCTTTACCCATTTCTTCTGCTGGTGAGGTCGGCTAGATCCTTGGTGGGGTCTTCACTTGAAGGTTGAGATGACTTCTCATAGTGTGAATGGTCATCTCCTTGTTGGCTTGGATTGTATCAACATGTGTTGTCACTGGGTAATCTGTTTGAAGGCTGACGTGTGCTAGTATTCCCTCTGAAGAGATTGTCTTTCTTCTGAAAAACAACCCACTAAAAGCCAATATTGTTGATTGCTTTTACTGCTTATATACTTGTGCTTTTTCAGTTGTTTTTCCTCACAAAAACAACCCTTTACTTTCTCCTATGTTTTCATCTTGAATCCACTGCTCTCTTCTCCTTTTCTGAAATTTCATCCTTGCTCCATGGATTCAACACCTCCTTCCTCCAAAAGCATGAAGACTCATGGAGTAAAAAGGGGTGGGCGTTTAGAAAGTTGGTTTGCAGGAGAAGATGAAAAGATTGAAAAGTTCCTACATGAAACTAGTAGGAAAGCAATTAACAACCTAAAACTCATCTCTTTCAGTTGGTTGAAAGAGAAGAAACTCTTGAAGTGAGGAATGTTTTGAAAGAGCAGCTGCTGAAAAGGTTCCTGGAGATGTCTGGAAATATCTATCCTAATCTTGTGAGAGTTTTCTAGAATAATCTTCAGATTGTTGCTGATAATCTCTGCACACACGTAAAAGGGATTGACATGGAGATAACTCTTGAAGTTTGGTCTGTTGTTGCTGGATTGAAATATGTTGGGTTAAGAATAAATAAAAGGAAAAATTGGGGTTGTATAAGAGTTTAATAAGATGCAGTACTACAAGAGTTGCCTAAAAAATCCCCAATCCAAAGTGAGGAATTTTTCTATAGAAGGCATGAAACTAAATGAAAGGATTATTGCCTTCATTGTATCTTGGATGTGGACTCCAAGAGGAAGCAACCATTTTGTTTTGACTGAGGAAGATCTTGTCCTTGTCTACTGCATCATGAACAAGATCAAGATCAATTAGATTTACATTATCAAGGAGCACATGCAAAAATTCATGAGGTTAAGTGATTATCATTATCCATATGCTATTCTTATCTCTAAGTTTTTGCATTGAGTTGTCTGAAGTGGTGAAGTCATCATATAAGGTGAATAATGGTTCCCTCAGCAATATGGGTTTCACCAAAATTGGAGGAAAATAGGTCAGCAAAGATGGTGACTAAGTTGGTTCTTCAAGTGGAGTTCATATTGAAGATGATGGAGATGAGCAAGCTGATGTTGTTGTTGTTGATGATGCTACTGAATACCAAGCTGAAGAAGGCGACGCTGGTCTTGATGATGCTTATGATGTTGGTCCAAGTGTTGGAAACATGGGAAAACGCATCACATCTATGTCACCGTTTGAGAGATTGATGTTAAGCAGAATGGACAACTTTGCAGATGAGCAAAGGAGCCATCATGAGTTCTGCATTGGAAGATTTCAGAATCTTGATGAAAAAATTGAGGCTATTCATAATCAACTCTTTGAGCTCCAATATAGCAAAGAGGATTGAAGACTTTTAATGCTTTATTTTTGTTCTCGTTGGTTGACTCGATTGCCGGTTGACTCGAACGACAGTCTCTGGCCCGCCTGTCTCCACCTGAGAATTGAACTTCCTTGGGTTGAAGGACTTCTCACCTACAAAGACAAAGGGCGCCTTGGCGGCTTTTTGCACTCTGACGCTCAAGTCAGTACTAGGGCAAAGAAACAGTAAGTGAATAAAGTAGTTTCAGTCTTCAAAACGGTGTACCTTGCTAGGGTTCTTACCACCCTTTATATATGTTGTAATTAGGGTTACTTCTGTTAGGATTGAAGGTTATAACAAGAAGGGGGGTAATTGTTTACAAAAGATTTTCACAAATACTTTGCTTAGAATGAAACTTTAACAATCAACTCAGAAAAGCAATTCAGAAAGTCAATCAAATTTCCAAACAGAAACAAATATCAGAATTATAATTAGTTAAAAATACGATTTGACCAGTTGTTTATGACAACAGAAAATATCAAACAGCTATGGAGAGAAGAGATAAAGAGAATTACACACAAGGTTTATACTGGTTCACTTTATCCAAGAGCTACATCCAGTCCTTAGTCAAACCACTGGTTTGCACCAAGCGTTCTTGCTGGGCCCCAACTTTTTCTCAGTCTTCGGGGGTGTCTTCAGCGTTTCCGCTATGTTAGGAATAGCGATTAGTTCCTTGAGCCCTACTCGAAAATTGTGTCTAGGGGGCGCATCTTTCTTGTTCGTGCCCTGGTCTAGGGCTTCCTTGTCTCATATGGTTGTTGCTTTCCCGAGTCTTTCTTCTTTGTTGTCGCCTCATGCACCCTCATGGGTTGAGGTCGACCTGTTGCTCAATGTCGGACAGGGCCAACACTTCTGCATTTTTCTATGACCCGATCTTTTGCGATGATGTGCGCCATAGCCCGACGCCTGATCTCACAGAATGTCTTCGGGCAACATCTTATCAACGAGTTGCTGAAGGACCCTAATAACACTCCTTTGGTGAAGGCATGCACCGTCATGGCTTCATCCTTGGTGTTTAGCCTCACCACTTGGACCCCAAACCTGTTTAAGAACTCTTTCAAGGACTTTCCATGGTATTGCTTTACGTTAAAGACATCGTAAGAGATCGGAGGGGGAACCCTGTTGACAAGGTATTGTTCTCTGAACAGCGTTGAGAACTGGTCGAAGGAAGTAATGTGTCCGTCAGGGAGACTGACGAACCAGTCCAACGCTGCGCCTGCCACCGTGCTCAAAAATAGCTTGCAATACACAACATCAGAACCTCCTAAAAGCATCATCTGGGTGTGGAACACTGTGAGGTGAGCCTCTGGGTCCTCTACACCTGTGAAGGTGACCTTCGGGCAGATGGAAGTGGTTGGTATCACAGCGTCCATGATTGCCTGAGAGAACGGCATGGGACGTGCCCTAGTTGGTATGGGCGGGGCACGCTCATCCATTGTGCGCTCCCCTGCCTGCTCCAGACTCCTGCGCAATTCCTCATTGGTTTTGCGCAGCTCTTCGTTGCTTGTATGTGACGTGACTAGGTCAACCTGGAAACAATCTTGGTCAACCCTAGACGCCGCTACCGCCTGCTAAAGGGCACGTATGGTCTCCATCATTTGCTGTAAGGTAACGTTCTCCCCTCCTTCGTCTGCGGCCGATCCTTGCCTCGTACTCCTCATATTGCTGGTAAGCTCTTAACACGATTGTGAGTGGGACCAAGTTTTATCGAGCTCGACGGTGGGCGTCAAATGTTCTCGTCGATTGACTCGATTGTCGGTTGACTCGAACGGCAGTCTCTGGCCCGCCTGTCTCCACCTGAGAATCGAACTTCCTTGGGTTGAAGGACTTCTCACCTAGAAAGACAAAGGGCCTTGACGGTCGTTTGCACTCCGACGCTCAAGTCAGTAATGGGGCAAAGAAACAGTAAGTGAATAAAGTAGTTTCAGTCTTTGAAACGGTGTACCTTGCTAGGGTTTTACCACCCTTTATATAGGTTGTAACTAGGGTTACTTCTGCTCTATTACCCATATCTATGGTTCCTGGGAGAACGTCCTTGTGCCGCTATTACACAATCTTAGCATAATCTGGCACATAAGACTTCCCTTTACTAGAGTGCAACGATAAACAGTATGGCCGCCAAGGTCCCAACTCATGCACAAATGTTGTGGGGCCATCTGTTTTATGGGTGCCCTAAGTATTCACGTGTCATGCATGCAATCTTCCCTTGAAAACCCTAACCCTAACGGGCCTCAGCGCCTCCAAGGAACATTTACTTGTGTCGTACCCGAATGTACCATACACACCCCATGCATGATCCTCTCGTGAGTTAGGTCTTTCCTTATATCTAGGTGTTTAACTGGTATCTAATATGATTTTTGAGGCCCACCTTACGTGGCCCACCTTTACTATCAGACACCGATGTCTGATGTCTTTCTCTTACGCCGATGTCTGAGGTCTTTCTCAGGCGTCGATGACCGAGGACTGGTCAATACAATTTCTTATCCTGTTTTAGCCTGGTGAACAATTCTTTCTTAACTTCTGTTTTTATCACTTGTCTTACTCTATTTGTGAAGATAAATAGGGGGAGAATTATCTGGTTTTTAGTGTTGTATTGTTGTTGTATTATCTGGCTTTAAATCTGGTACATTATCTGTTGTTACCTGCTACTAAACAATGTTGCTAAATGCTGTGATTCACACTAGTGTTTACACTAATGATCTACTGGTTTTCATAATTTTTTTCTGCTAGAAAACAGTGATGATAACAGGTTTTTTGGAGAATTTAAAACCTGGGTTATTCTATTACTTTGTAAATGCACAGTTCCTACTTTTGCAAGTGCTTTCAAATTCAAACAAAACAACACAAACAAACCAGGGATTTGTCTTCATCAAATAGGGGGAGATGATTGAACATAGGCTCTAACGTCTCTAAACCCAAGTGGATTGCTTGAAGACTCTGCTACTGGTTGAGTGTGTGTGTTTTGTGTAGTTTGAATTTGTTAATCCACTCAAAGTTATGATCCAAGGTTGTTCGATTCAAGTTCTTTTAAAAAGGGATGTTTTCTAAAGAAAGTGGAAAATCAACTTGTTGAAATCTTGATTCAATCGGTTGTTTTACACTAAGATTTTTTGAAAATAATTTGAAAAAGCTTGAAATTAGTTGACCTTGCTATCAAGCCAATAAAACCGATTGTTTCATGTTTTCAATTGGTTGAGTTTTGAAAATCCTTAACAGAATTCTGTTAAAGTGGTTTAATCTATTTTAATTGTTTTAAAACTAACTTGGCTCTTGCATTAAATGTTTTTAACAACTAATTGGAGTTTAAATAATCTGTTTTACGCTCCTGGTTGTTAGTGATTCAGATTATCTCTTTCAAATCAGTTTTTCCAAGATTGCTTCAAGCTTTGGATTCTTTCTAAGAGTGGAATAGGATTGCATTGTAGTCTTTCTGTTTAATCTGTTATTGTACCAGGTATTATCATTCCTTTTCTCTCTTGACTATTGTATTTCTATAAGAACTATTGTTGTGCAAATCCAGAGGTTATTATGTGATCTGTGGTGTTTTTGCCAAAGGTGGTGTGTGTTCTTGATGGGTTCAAGACCACCACTTTGGTGTGTGTTGTGTAATCAAGGTGTTTGATTGCTTAGTGGGATACTTAGAGATTTCTGAGGACTGGATGTAGCTCTTGGTAAAGAGTGAACCAGTATAAAACTTTTTGTGTTGATATTTCTATCCCTTATCTCTTTTAAATTTGTTCTGCTTTGGTTTTTAATAACTACCGATAAAAACAACCAATTGTTTCGCAAAAACAATCGCTTGATTTTCTGGAATCATATTAAAAACATATTTGTTTTTTGCTGAATTGATTTCTACTTCATTGATTTTTCATTGGCTTTCAATCCACCTTCAACATTTGCGAAAATCTTTCATAAAACAATTCACCCCCCCCCCCCCTTTTTTAAGGCCTACATTTCTAACAGTTAGTAGTTTCTAATTCTTGGGAACTTCATTTCTTGGATATTTGATGGAGGAGTCCTGACATTGAAGAAAAAAGTGATAGATTTGGAGTTGTCCAAAATTAGAATGAAAAAACTTCAAACGATCATAAATTTTGACAGAGAAGTTGGATGGAGACGCGTAAAAAGTGAAAGTTGCTCGAAACAAGGTAATCAATCATGTGGCCAATTCCGAAGGGGATTGGGCTCCACCAATATTCCAAAAAATCCACCATTTACTATTTCTTTTTTAATTTGTAAGTATTATTTAGGTATTTTTCAGGTATTTTGAGGTTTTAGTTCCTATACTTTCACTTGTTAGAAAATTATGAAATTTTGCATGATGTTTCCTAGTATAAATTAGAGATTTATCAAACCATTATGATTATATTATATTCATAAATTTATTACTCGTACATTACATAATGTTATGTGTTCTAACATGAAATCTTATTATTTCAGTGCTTATTTGGATATAACATGCTGAGTGCGAGGTGAAGTACAAAGGCAAAGAAACTCACTTGGATGCACCTTAAGGTACCATGTATAACACTTTAAGATAGATAAATTATTAGAATGACATAAAAAAATTTCATATATTTATACAACTTTTTGTAGAATGTTATATGTACGAATTTATTGTATGTAAACTTTCATATTTAAATTATGATATTACATGCATTACTGTTTGATATTACATGACATTTTTTTTTAATTTTTTCATTGTTTATTTGGTAGAATAATGACAGATTTTTACACGTGTCGTTAATGTAGTTTTATAACGACGGTTCTAGAACCATCATTATCAACAACTTATTTACAACGACACTCAAAATAACGACGATTCTTGAACCGTCTTTATATGGTCTTTTTAACCGTTGTTTGTAACATCTCTATACTTTTCACATTTAATAACCATAATCTGTATGAAATATCAAATTTAATATATAAATATAATACAAATTTTTACAACTTTTTCATATAATGCTTCAAAATATCTCTCTCTTCATAAGACTTTAAGTATTTACACAAAATTAAAACAAATTTTCAAAAGAAAATATAATATTTTCATCATCCAGCTTCTCACTGAAGAGCTCTATCATCTGTAACATCATCTTCTTCTCCCGTGTAAATACACGATCGTCACAGATTAAAGAAAACAACCACAAAACAAAAAAATGGTAGGCTAACTATTTTTAAAACTTGTAATATAAATATAACTTTAAACATCTACATAAAACCATCAATTTTCATGCATTTCACATAACCATCAAGTGCCTATAAAAAATTCAAAATTCATCTTTCTCATGTCAAACTTCTATTGACTCATAACACAGACACTTGACTCTACTTCCAGAAGACCCGTGTATTGAACTTATTATCCAGAAACCTGCACTTGTCATACTACTCACTATGAAATCCACACAGTCATGCGCATACTCATCTCAATGTCTCATCATCTCATCATCTCATATGACAGGGTGAATCCATTTGATATGCTCTGATCAGTTCTTTCAAACCTCAGACTCAGCCAAATGGACCTCTTTCGACTTTCACCAACTGAATAACTTCATCTATGTAATTCCATTATATCAATAGAGTCAAGATCGTCTCATTCACAAGATACTCATAGATTAATACACCCTAATAATAATCTCAACACGACATTTCCTTTGCTGAAAATATTATGTCTTGATCACACTTTCACAACATTCCACATCTCATGTAACACATCAATGCACCATTCAATAACATCATATTTTAAACTTTTCTAAACAATCCAAATATCTCAAAACTTACTTAAACATATAATTAAGTTTCTTTAGTCATATTTTTCAATAAGATATAGAATTTTCACTTAAAAACAATATGCAATAACAAACTAGCTTGAGCGAGAATGGGTCTCGCTCAAGCGAAAATTCTCACTTGAGCAAGAATCAAGCTAAGAGCACCCAAAATTTCACCTTAGGTCTCGCTGGAGCGAGAAGGGACCTGAGAGCACCTCCTTTTTTCATTCTATTCTTGCTTGAGCGAGAATTATCTTGTCTAAGCGGGAATTATCTCGCCTAAGCGGAAATTATCTCGCCTAAGTGAGATTTGCAGAAAAATCTGCATAATTCTGCCTAATTTCACCGTTTATAGTCAATAAAAAACAATTTCAACAACTCATTCATTTCAAAAGTAACTTGCACTAATCAACTATTCAAATTAACTAATTTTTCAAATTCAAACAAAATATTCTACCATAAATCATTTAAATCAAAATCAACATTTTTCACATTTTATTTCAAATAATACCACATTACTCATAAATAATAAATCCTGCAAACCAAAATTAGAACTAGTGACCACGCCACCCCACATCTAGATCTTCTAGCCTAAGGTTCTATTGAAAATTTAAACTAGCTTCCCTTACCTGAACTTGAGCAGGTGCTCCCTAAGAGCTCCAAACTACCAAAAGCTCAAGGGTAGCCTAACCTGCCCCATAAAGTCCTGATAAAAAAATCTAACTATACCACTATGACCCTGAGCTAACAGAGATTAAGCATGAAGCTAAAAGAGTCACATGCAAAGCTTATGCAAACACAAATCTAACAAGTTCAAAATTTGACTCATAGAGAAGAGTAAAAATGAACTTACTCTATTAAAGATTCTGATCGAGCAATCTTGTAGTATTTACTGTCATGAGTCTGATGGTGGACTCCGATCGTCAAACTGATGAGCAAGGTGGTCAGAATCTTAGAAAGAAGGGAGAAGAAAGGAAAATGGACTTTTTAGAGAGATGGTGGTTCTTTTTTAAAATGAAACCTGAATAAATGAATTTCTATTTATATACTCTTTTAACTTTAATAATAAAATATTCATATGTCATTTTAATTGTACCACTTGTACATTAAGACTATTTTTTTCTCGGTCCTTACATCGTTAAAGCAATGTTCTGCACTAGTATTGTCTACATCAACTTACGAC
>Ga0123341_1004955_pt1 | contig 11792 bp, 13 predicted proteins | sample Turbeapinknodule_FD_89959 | JGI IMG/M metagenome (GOLD analysis project Ga0123341, IMG submission 89959) | Root nodule microbial communities of legume samples collected from Mexico - Turtle bean Mexico pink nodule | ecosystem: Host-associated > Plants > Roots > Nodule | place: Mexico: Nepantla... | reverse complement strand
TAGTTTTAATATATTAACGTATGAACCATTTCACCATACATTACAATTTACAATGAATTTCATGATAAACAGTTGCATTAGTTTATTTAAAGAAAACAATTTTTTTGAGCATTTTAATTTAATTTTTGAAAATAAAAATTATTTATTTTATTATTTTTATGACTGAATTGTATTCTTAATCGTGTTCTTAATTATATTTCCAGTCTTTAAACTTGAAGAAAATTCATATTTGATCTTTCGAAATAAAAAGGTAACTTTAACCTCTTAAATTAAAATACGTACATTTTTAGTCTTAAAAATTAATGTGAAAGATGAAACTATTATTTTAATACTATTTTTTTAAATTGAGAGATAAAATCAGGATCTTTATGAGAATAAAAACTTAATTATTTATTTATTTTAACATTAGTTATTTTGGAAAAATCTAAGGACTTTTTGTCAGTCTCTTGCATACTGTGTAGCGGGAAACATATTTTCTGAGGCAGTCACCATAGCCATACACTCACACTCCTTCTTCTACGCTGGGCATCGCCAAGATCAAACCTTTCCACTCTTCGGAGATCAAACCATGTCTCATTCCAACTGGGAAGCTGATAAAATGTATCAAAACCTCTCACTCTTTGAATTTGCAAACTTTTTTCTTTCTCTTTTCTTTTGACCCATTTCTTTGTTCTTTCTTCTTCCTCTTTGATTCATTCAGTTTCTCTCTTGGTGACTTCTGTGCCCGCTTTAACCTTTTTGTTTGTGTTTTAGGGTTCAGGTTTTCATGTGATCACGTTGGTTTGAGTTTTTGGGTTTTCTTCACTCTCTTCTGTTACTGTTCACAACTTCTTGTGTTGCAAGATTTTGCATTATCTGCGTTTTATCATTATCTCGAGTCTCTCCTTTGATTTTCTTCTGCATTTCATCCCAAGCTTTGTTTTTCGTTTGGTTTTTTTTCTGTTTGGAGTAGTTCATATGCAATCTTATACGTCCTTTTGGTCTTTAACCTGTTATTTTTAGTCCTAAATATGTAATGATTGATGGGAATTTGTCTTGTAGTTATCAACAGTTCTTTGCATGGTGTGGTATACCTTGATATTTTACTTGCAAGAACAAAATTTGGTTGCTGTGCGGGTCTCTGATTGCCATCACTTATTATTTTATTATAGTTTTGTCTACGTTTCTAATTAGCTTTTTTCTTTTTTTATCAATTTTGGGGGGTCTGGGGAACAGGTTAGATTTGTATATCCACGATTATCTCATGAAGAGACAATTGCATGCTAGTGCAAGAGTATTTCAGGCCGAAGGAAATGTTTCAACGGGTCCTGTTGGTAAGATAATTATATGAGCATTCCTAGGGGACTGAAATAAGGTATATGCAAAGGTGTTAAGTTGAAATTGACCTTTACTTTTGGCCACATTCCCCAGTTATAGAAGCACCTAGTGGTTTTCTCTTGGAGTGGTGGTCTGTCTTCTGGGACATATATATTGCCCGGGCAAATCAGAAGCACACAGAAGCAGCAGCATCTTACAGTAAGGTGTGTATTTTTCATATACATTAATTATTTTGTTCTAATCCCTGTGACTAATTATTTGTTATCCTGCTTGGTATATACTAATTTTTATCTTCCTGCTTCTATTATTGGAAAATGGAAATCAAGGTTAGTATGTGTCTTTCAGTGATGTTCTTTCTTTTTGTAGACATGCCTATATGTTTTTTTTATAAATCTGATGAAGTATGTGTATGTGTGTATTAGTGTAACAGACATGATTTGGTATTTATCTTTTGTTACTAGCCATCGTGTTTCATATACCATTTTCTGTGGTTTTAAGATGATTAAGATTGTTAATACTGATATCTTTCATCTTAAGTTGTCGTTGCTGTCAGGATCAGAACTAGATGTTTGTTTCAATATCTCTGGTTAGCCCATTTTTCAATATGTTTAATATGTAGCATAGATAAATAATAAATGTCTAAATTTGAAAACGACAGAATCAACAAACTAAAGCTCGATTAATACAACAAGAACAAGAGTTTCAGAATATAAACCAGAATCAACAAACACAAATGCAACTCTTGTTGCAAAGACGTGCTCAGCAGCAGCGTCTGGGCGGAACTCAACTTATTAGTGGCAGTGCTAGATGTCCTATTATCAATGATCCTTTAATAAGGCAGTACCGGGCAGCTCCTAATTCTATGGCAACAAGATTATATGAGGACAGGTTGAAGCTTCCATGTCAGAGAGATGCTTCAGAAGATGCAAACGTTAAGGTATATAGTCTGTCTGTGATTATAACAGTGCCCTACTGTTTTTATATGATTAGAATGACATTGTTTGTACTGTTTTTCATGCAGCAGAAGATAGCTGATGACGTTGGTAGGCTTCTAAACCCAAACCATGCAGTATTATTGAAAGCAGCAGGAACATCTGGTGAAATGGCTTCAGGGTACCTACCAATTGTTTTCTTTGATGAGACAATTCATTATTCATGCCATCTATTATTGATTATTTATCTCAATTTGGGCTGAATTTTCTAGTTGTCAAATTTCTGTCTGCAGGCAGCCACTGTTCAGTGCTCCTCCTTGCATTTTACCTGGGAATATTCAACATGTTCAAAATCTGAACCAGAAGCTTCTAGGGTCTACACAAGTAATTATGAACATCACTAGTGTCTTGATTTGTGTACAAACTCATTTTAAATTTATAATATTTTTGTACTTACTGGTCTTGGGTCCTTAAACAGGATATGAAGAGTGAGATGAATGCATTGCTGGGGTCTCAAGCTGTTGTTTCAGAAGGATCCTTTATTGGTTGTCATGGTACGGATTTATTGTTTCTAAATTTACTTTCACTATTCAGAAAACTGTATTCAATATCTGAGTGTTTACAAGTGATCGAGCTTCTGTTTTTAGCAATTATATGTGGACTACAGAAGCTCATCTGACAATAATCCTGACAGTGACATGATGACATCTGTAACTGAGAAACACAAAACAGAAGAAGACAGCTATAATAAGCTAACAAATTACAACTAAAGGAGTTATTCAATCATATCACATTCACTTGTTAGTTTTTGAATAAAGACTTGGTAAGTTCAATAGAGAATTGACTTGGTAATTAAATTCAATAAGGAATCTTTAAATATATTCCTGTTAACTGAAGATAATTGTACATAATATCTGTGTGCCCATGAAGTGTTTACTCTTAACATTTCTTTCATGAGAATATAAATTGTGTTTGGATGCTAAAGAAATGCAAAATGTTTTATTCTTATTGGGTATGGATGCATCACTGTTATAGTATAATATAATTAAAAAAGAGTATTTCACTTTGAATAGTTTTATTTGTTTCTGGTATTTGTTGAAAAATATTTGTCAGAAGTCAGAAATTTGGTTGTGATTCAAAGCTTTTAAATGGCTGAGGCAATTGAATCATTAGCTTAATAGCTTCAGATCTGTAATTTGCTGTAACTGTCTCTAGTTTGTTTTCCCTTTTCTTTTCTCAACCATCAATGCATGCAAATGTGCCTCCTGTTATCACAGATCTAATTTGATTTATAGTTGATTTCTCCCTCCTAAAATTCATCAATTCCAATTTACATTATTAAAATAAAGTCAGGGACCAGTCTTAACTTTTTTAAGTTTATTTTGTAATTATTCCCTTTGGCTATGGTGGCATGGTTAAAATAAAAACGCATAATACTATATTTCTAAAAGTCTCTGTCACATCATGCCTGAGATACAAAATCATTCACTGGTAGACCTTCTCCTGGCATCCTAATATTTTCGGTGATGTGGTTTTCTGAATGCTAGTTCTTTTATAAAATGGTTGTTACGAGAACTATGATGCAAAATAAAAGTTATAGAGTCCAAAGTCTAAATTCATTTATATGGTTTTTGAGCCTTAAAAATTGTAACAGTAAATGGACATCAAGGGACTTTACTTATCCCATGGCATGATGTTGTTTTCTAAGTTAAAGACATTATAAATACAATTATGTATAAGAATGTGGTGCATGACTTTTATGTTCCTCATTACTATGAAAATGCCTTCCTTTTTTTTAAAGAACATCTAAATCAGTTCAATATTTTCCAGACTTTTCTATGCTTTTTAAGCTATTGGAGTGGATACCTCAACACAAATATGTCAGCTTTGATATCTTGAAACATTTAACATTTCCTACTCAGACTCGTAGTTGCTTTATGTGCCCCCTCAATAATGATATCTCTTGGTTTTGTATTATTGATATTTGTCGTTTTGTTGTCAAATTAAAATGATTTCAGCATAGACTTGTCTAATAATAGAGAGATGATAGTATAATTGTGATTAGATGAGCCCAAGTCGTTTTCCAATGAATCCAATAGTGAAATTAGTAGATCAATGTTTAGATTCTATCTGTAAGCAAAAAAAGTTACCAATAACAATAAAAATATAAAAGAAGGATTAAGATTGTTTAACAGAAAATATAAAAGAAATTAAAACAACAAATAAAGAGTTGATCCCCAAGTTATTTCACCATTGAATTCTTCATAGGTTCTCTAAAGATTAGTGCTTTCTCAATTTTCAAACAAAGTTAAACTAGATTGAACATGCGCCAATCGGATTCAACTGAAACTCACCAGTATAGTTTACTGGTTTAATCAATATCCACTTTGTTCCATGCGTATATTCCATGTGAATGCTTATTTCCTCTCTCTTGAATTATGCGTCCAAGAAATTGATTAGAACAATGCGAACTAACTAAAAAACTAAAGTTTAAGATAAGGAAAACTCTCAATCATGCGATCAAGTACAACCTCTCATAAAAACCAGTTTTCCAAGAGATTAGAATATTAAAAACTTTTATTTATCAAAACCTCTTAACTCAATGAAGAATTACAAAGTAATCAACCAAAAAGGTTTAGCCTTCCATGCAAAGACAAACCTACAAAAATAAAAAATGCACAAAAATAAACAAAGGAAGCAACTTTGCACTCAGAGATCTTGGTCTTTTGAGTGTTTCCCCTCCTTAAATATGCATGCTCCATGCAACCTCCTCCACATTCCATGTTGGAGGCACCACTTTTGGTGAAGATAGTGGAGAAAATAATGGAGAAGACCCAACTTCTACTTAGGTGGAGTAAAACTCTTCTACTTTGCATAAAATTCTCTCAAATATTTTCTTTTGATTTTTTTCAAAGAAGGAACTTGGACTTTTGCATATTTGGTCCATTTACAAAGGTCGACACTTCCTTCATACTATTTATTCTAAAAACATAAAATGAACATAAATAATAGTTAAGGCTCAAATAAATCCAATTATATAAATCTTAATTAAAACAATGGATTTATTTATTATTAAAGTTCAATAATTTATGATTAAAGCTATTGAGTGTGAATAAAAATATGCTCATAAATTATATTGTAATTTTAATGGTTTGGTTTATTATCTGCATTTGATTTTTCTTGATAATCATTCTCATTTCAGGTTCTAATCCAGGTGGTAGCAATTTGACTCTGAAAGGATGGCCTCTAGCTGTAAGACTAATATTGACCTAATTCTCCCTAACAAAATGAAAATTATGATACTTTCTATATGATGGTTTCCTGAATCCATCTTGGATCATTGTTTTGTCAATTTAAAATTTCAAACTATAAATCTAAATATAATTAGGGAATAGTATGCACTGTTGAAGCAAACTCGTATAAGTCCTACAGTAAGGGGGATTACCTGTCTGATAGAGCATCAGTATGGTTCAAGGTTAGGGGAATCATCTTTTGCTGGTTTGGGTATAACTTTACTATTGGCCTCTGTTGAAGTTTTAACTTATAATGAGATGTCCTTGTAAAATTGAAATTGCCAAGATCGCTAGTGACATGGATATTTTAGGTAATTTAGGTACATCAACATTTTAATCCTATGTATGATTTAATTGTAATTATTTTAGGGACTAGATGAACTTCGTTCTGGTCTTCTCCAGCCAAATAATTTGATGCACTGTCCACAATCTTTCAATCAACTTTCTCTACGGCAGCAACTTATGCTTCTGGCAGAACAAAATTTGATTTCTCCTCCTGTCAGTGATATCGAGAGCAGAAGACTCGGGATGTTTTTTAATGATCGAAACATGAGTCTTGTGAAAGATGGCCAATCAAATTCTGTAGATGATTTAGTTCTGAGTAATGGATCACCTGCACAAGTTGGTTCCCCAATGTTGCCCCATCCAGACTCAGATGTGTTCTTTAAGGTATCACCTGGTCACCTAATCCACATTGTATGTATTCAATAAATTGTTGCCTTGAGCTTCACCAAATTATTTGTTATATATTAAATTGTCTTTTACAAGCAGCAGCTTCAACAATATTCTCAACATCTTCTTCCAAGCCAACCGTGTGAGAATCTCCAGCAGCAAGAAAAAATTGGTTGTGGTCTTGGAAGCATGACTATAGAGGGAAATGTGTCCAATTCCTTACAAGGAAACGATCAGGTTTTTATCTACTGCCTTTGTTCAGCATTTATTGGCTTCAGTACATATCTAGGTATTTTAATCAGCTTGTTTGTATTTAAGGCTCCAAAAACTAAATTAGTGCGAAAGCGAAAATCAGCATCGTCTTCAGGTCCTGGCATTAGCTCTGGAACTGCAAACACCACCGGACCACCTGCCAGTTCACCTGCCAGTTCACCTGACAGTTCACCTTCAACACCATCTACACAAACACCTGGAGAGATGATAACAGTGTCAACTCTGCAACAGAATGCTCCTTCCTCTAAGTCAGCATTTGTGTTTGGTACTGATGGTTTGGGCTCACTTACATCATCACAAAATCAATTGGTCAGAGACTCCTTCATTCATATTTTTTTAGGATAACTAAATATATCCATTGCCTGATTTGAGATCAACATCTTCTGAAAAATTGTTTGTGGTATCCTAATATTGCACCTTTTTTTTGTTGAGAACTAAGCTACTGTTACACTACAATAATGGACTAAAAAATATTTATTTGTAAATGTTTGCATGTCTCTTACCCCTCAAGAAATAAAACTTACTACTGGGTATTGGTCATCTTTGTGATCGGTGTTCCATTACTATAGTGTGGAAATGTAAGGTGTTAGGTTAGGAACATGAGGCCTATTACTAAAGTGTACTCTAGAAGAAATAAGAACGAAGCAAACCCAACTGACCCACAAGTGAGTTAGTTAGGCAGTTATAGTGTATAAATAGCAATGTTATTACTGTACCTAGGGTATTTTTTGGAAACTCATTTTGGGGAAGTACTGAGACTCTTAAATTCTCAGTAATCAATACAAATTCACTGTTCACCTTTTTCTGTCTTTACCTCTACCTCTATGTATTGTGGTGTAAATTCTTTTAATTTTTGGTACCGGTTGTATCAAATGGTATCAGATTTGATCTCGGAGCTGTGGGTATCAAGAATTAACGCAAGTGAGGAAAATAGAGGACTTCAATGGCTAAGAAGAAAATGGAAGGAAGAATGGAAATTGTAGAGAAAATGTTTGAATCTGAGTCAGAGTGAAGATTCTGACAGAGAGATAGAAAGCATGGTGCAGAAAATAGATAATCAAAATCAGGGAGGGTTAGGAGGCTTGAAGAACAACAAATCAGAGAGTAGAGGTGATGGAATGGAGTCAGAAGCAGAGTGGGTTAGCCTGGCGTTGTATCTCTGGAAACCATTAGAGAAACCTTCATTTAGTGTGGAGGAAGAGTGTACGGATGGGTCCACCAATTGAAGATGTACCTCCGAATTAGAGGAGCATTAGAGAACAAGAAGATGGAAGTGTACTGGTTTCTTTGTAGGGACGGACACTTAGTTGGTTCCTTTGGTGGGAGTCTTGCAACCCAAGATCAATTTGGGAGGTTTTCAAAAGTGCCAATGTTGACAGGTTCCAACTAGTGTTGCGAACTCCCCTTTTGCAGTGCTGTTGGGGCTGAAACAAGGTGGAAGTGGCTAAGTTTTTAGATCAGTTTGAAAAGTATGCTGGGGTGATGCAAAGAATTGAGGAAGATTATTTGTAAGAAATTGGCCTCAGGGAAGATGTGCGGGCAGAATTTCTGTTATATTATATGTACCATAATCATTAATTGGAGCCATAAATAAAGCACTTATGGTAGAAGAAAAGAACAGGGCAGTCACCCAAATGATGGGAAATAGTGGACTAGACTGGCTAATTCTTGTAGGAGTTTCTGAGGGATACAAAACAACAATGTGGGCAACACCAACAGAACTTTTACTAGTCAAGGACAGGCCAATGGAGGAAGTGCATCTATAGGATCTGGAGCCAAAGCTGCCAATAATGGAAGGTTTCAAGCAAGGGTGAAACAAGGAGAATATAAAGGCTGAAAAATGCAAAATTGCACGGAGAAGATGAAAAAAATTGAATGTTTTAGACGTAACAAAAAGTTTAGTCAAGATCGTATATGCAAAACCAAGTAGTTTAGAGTCATGATTTTAGTGGAGGAGCAAGAGGGAGCGGAGGTGGAAGATTGTGACAGCCCAAGAGAAGAAGACAGGGAATTTCAGCTATCATTACATTTATTGCTGGATTCACATCAAGAAGGTCCCTTAATCTATGGAGTGTGTAGAAAGAAGGGTAATAGTGCTAATACACTGCGAAGCAATGCACAATTTTATTTCACATCAATTGATGAAAGACCTGGATTTTTCAGTTAAAGATACTCCCACTTATTTTATGAAAGTGGGGGATGATGGGAATAAGATTCAATGCCAAGGGATTTTTAAAGGACTCAAATTACAGCTACAAGGAATGGAGAATGGAGATTTCTTTTTTCTATTTGAATTAGGTGGTGCTGATGTAGTGTTGGGGTTGAATTTGTCCGCTTCCTTAGGTGGTCAACTTTAAGGATTTGATTATGGAGTTTAAGGTGGGGGACAACGAGAATATTGAAGGGTGAGTCAGACCATGCAAGAGGGGCTGCTTCAATCAAGGAGTTGTACAGTGTGATCTAACCAAAGAGGGGCTGGGGTCATGGTGGAGTGTTGATTGATTCAGCAGAGTCCTGTAACTGAAGAACTCTTGCCATCAGAGGTGGACCTTGTGTTGCAGCAATTTTTAGAAGTGTTCCAACCCTTTGAAGCACTCCCACTAAAAGGGAGGCAGGTTTCACTTGAAGGATGAATCAACAATTAACAACTTGTGACCATATAGGCATATATCCTTATTGTCAAATGACTAAGCTTGGAAAATTAGTTACGTAGATGCTAGAGGTTGGAATCATTAGGCCTAGCATAAGCCCATATTCTAGACCCATTATATTAGTAAAAGAGAAGGATGGTGCTAAGAGGTTGTGCTGACTATAGGACTTTGAACAAGATTACCATTCCAAATAAGTTCCCTATTCCTCATAGAAGTGTTGTTGGATGAGTTATTGGGGGCTGCAGTGTTTTTGAAACTTGACCTCAAAGTTGGCTATCATCAAATAAGGATGAGGGGTGAAGTTGTGGAGAAGACAACATTCAGAACACATGGGGGACATTAAGAATTTTTGGTCATGGCATTTGGTTTGACTAATGCCCCCTCCACATTTCAGAGTTTGATAAATTATGTGCTTAAACCCGTTTAGTTTCTGTTTTTCTTTACGATATACTAATACACAACAAGGATTTAATAGTTCACGTGGAGCCTTTAAGACAAGTGTTCCAAATATGAAGTGATAATGAATTAAAGGTCAATAAGAAGTGCACCTGTGGTGAAAGAAGTTTATAATACTTGGGACATTATTTCAGCACAAGTAATTTCTGCAGATCCTAAGAAATTGGAAGCCATGTGGTGTTGGCCTATGACTAAGCAGTCAGCTCACCACAACTTGTTCAATCTCTATCCATAACCTTGGTACGTGACATGGAGCTCCAGGTTAACCAGCAAATGTGTTGGATATCAGACAAGCAGCAGCAGATGATTTAGAAGTTTTGATCAGGTGGCACAACCTCCCTCCTTGTGAAGATGGGGAGGCAACATCTACTCTACAACAAGCCTTGCTTCATTTTCACCTTGAGGACAAGGTGGGTCTTTTAGGAGGGGGGTATCATTAGGAATACAAGGCCTATTACTTAAGTGTACTTTTAGAAGAAATAAGAGCAAAACAAACCCAACCGACCCACAACACAAGTCGGTCAGTTTGGCAGTCATAGTGTATTAATAGCAATGTAATTACTGTAGTAAGGGGTTTTTTGGAAACTCATTTCGAGACTCTCAAACTCAGTAGTCAATGCAAAATCACTGATAATTTTTTGCTATCTTTACCTCTACCTTGTGTGTAAATTCTTTTAATTCTCAGTACCGGTTGTATCATAGGGTTGTAAGCATGGAAATATGTAGACAGTCTAAATGACAATATCGAGACATTCTTATCCCCCAATGAATAATGCAGGCCGATATGGATCACCTTGTGGGTGATGGATGTTTGGGTGACAATATTGACTCATTCATATCTCCTGATGATTCAGACATTAGAGAAAAAGTTGGCAAAGGTATGGTAAATCTGATAGATGAACAAACGCTTTGTGGTTTGAATTTTCTTGTATGACTGTATAGATAAGCTTAAGAATTCAAATTCAAATGGTTGATTTTACACTAGGATTCATTTTCAAGGAGATCAAGCATATAATGGCAGGTTCACATAAAGTTGAGTGTTGTCACTTCTCGTCGGATGGAAAACTTCTTGCTACTGGTGGCCATGATAACAAGGTAAGTGCAGATTGATCTGACTTTAACTATGAATGATATCCATTTCAATAGAATTGTTGCATTTAGTGGTTGTAGGGAGAAGCTTTTGTTTTTATTTGAATTATTTGTACTGTTAAATATGGTCATAAAACCAGGACTGGATTTGTTGGTTCGGCAAGTAAACCAGACAGGTATATTGATGAAATCATTTATCTGCTTTGTGTGGTTCAGGTTTCTCTGTGGTGCACCGAATTGTTTAACCAGACATCTACTCTTGAAGAGCACAGTGAATGGATAACTGATGTTCGATTTTGTCCAAGCATGTTGCGTGTTGCTACATCCTCAGCAGACAAAACTGTTAGGGTTTGGGATATTGATAATGTAAGACGATTTTCTCTTCAACCAAATAAAATAAAATTCATGTTTGTTGTGTCTTTTCTTTTCTCCTTTACTGTACATAACCAAACATAATGTTAAACTATGACATTAGTCTAATCTCACTTCTTACATATTTTACTGTATTAATCACTATACACGCTATTTTTTCATTAGCCTTCTATTTCTTTAATAATCTCCAGCAACTTTATGAAATGCTATAGCCTATTAATTATTAATGAATTTGATATGATAATTTGGTTGGATCAATCTGAGAATTAGGTTATGGTCATAGATGATAGATAGTAGAGGAAATAGGTCAAAGGCAGGGTTAGGTGTCTTCTATTGCTGTATCCTGTCAGTAAATTATCCTGGAGTTGGTCCCTTGCCATTTCCTGTATGTATGTATGTACGTGTTTTGATGGCAAGTAAATCTTCTTCCTGTGCTCCTGCTTTTATGGGAACTTAAAAAATTTGACTTCGTTGGTATTAGTGTTGAAAGTTGACTGGCTTAAAAAATTAATTCTTACGTTTTACCATTTCTTTAGTCTAAAGGGTGCATCAAAGATTTTTCTTATACAAGTTTAGGTGCTATTTAATTAGATGACCCTTTCTTTTATTTTTCTCATATATGTGTTGGAATTTTGATTATTCTTTGCAGCCAAGTTATTCTATTCGAACATTCACTGGACATGCTACAACTGTGACGTCTCTAGATTTTCATCCTAGCAAAGATGACCTCATTTGCT
>Ga0123341_1004953_pt1 | contig 11793 bp, 4 predicted proteins | sample Turbeapinknodule_FD_89959 | JGI IMG/M metagenome (GOLD analysis project Ga0123341, IMG submission 89959) | Root nodule microbial communities of legume samples collected from Mexico - Turtle bean Mexico pink nodule | ecosystem: Host-associated > Plants > Roots > Nodule | place: Mexico: Nepantla... | reverse complement strand
TTTTCTTCATTTATTTTTATTTCAAAGTGATATATTTTTCTTAAATTTATATATCTCTAAACTTTATTCGTTTATAAATATAATCCACTTTTTAACTTTTCATCTAAATTGTCTTAAATTTTCAAATATTAATGCAAGATACTGAATTTTAGTCCATAAAAAGGGATTTTCGTAATATGCACACGATGCTATGCATAATTAAAAAAAATCAGAGATTTCTCAGAATCAAATAATAAAAATATTGAGCATAATTTATTTAAAATACAGAGATTGAAGTGTAAATTTACTAAAAATATTACTACGGTTTAAAGGACAAAAATGACATTTTAGCATAACGCTATCGAAAACATAAATCTCGATATATCTCAACATATGTGAAAATTTTGTATAAACCCTAGTAATCGTAAACCCGCGGGATCGCCTCCGAGCTTTAGGTGCCAGTGACTCAACGCGGCAAACGTAACCTCAGAGCTTGAGCAATGGCGGCGAAGAAGCAGGACGCCGGAAACACAAAAAAGAGAAAGCGACTCGATAACAAAACTCACGAATCTCCCTCTAAGTCCAAGACTTCCAATCTCGCTGTCTCAAAGAAGCACAAACCGCACTCTGTTGCCAAAGACAAGAAGCAGCAGATGCCTCCTCTTACTGGCCGAGAACGTCGTATTCATGCCAAGGTTTCTCTTCTTTATTGTAATAATTCGAAATACCGTGTTGCAAATTTATGATTTCGATATGTGCCTGTAATGTGGATAATCATACTGGAATCGTTCAAGGAGTTTGTTCAATTTTTGGTTTGTTCTATGCTAGTTGATCAGCGAAAATTTTGTAGATTATTTGTTTTGATTGATTAGCTGAGAGAGTGTGTTTCATCTCAGGAACTTGCGGATGCCAGAAAAAAGAAGAGAAGGCGACATTATACTCTTGAACAAGTGAGAACATTCCTTTTCATATTTTAAAGTATTATGTCACTTGAACTTAGTGCTGTAACCATATTTCTAAATTGCGATAGCTCATGGCGTGATATTATTGTATGATTCCAACTAATGGAAAGAAGAATTATACAGTTATTCTGATTTATTGGTATATGTTTTATTCATCAGGCTGTATAAATTTTTATTTTATTTGAAGAGTTTGTGTTGTTTGCCAAATTTGCCACCATCAAACGCCTCTGATATTCTCCTACTATCCTACACTAGCACACTTCAACAATTAGAATACAAGATTAATTTTACGTGATTAAAATTTATTCTGCAATTGCGGACTGTTGCAGCACACCAACAACATTGCGGTGCAACAGTTGTTATTGTCCGCAATTTAGAACCCTGGTTATAACCCAAGTTTCTTGCACATCTATTGCTGAGAATTCACAAGGTGTTATTTAATCCTGGTTAATTCTATACAGGAGCTTGCACGTCTATGGGAAAAAATGAGACGTCATGAAATTGCTAAAGAGGACAGAGCTAAGTATGTTCCTTTAAGAAAAAAATTAGGGATTGACATTTCATTGTCAATGGCATGCTAAGCGTTTTTGTTTTTCTTCTTGTTGTCCCTATTATGTCTTACTTCAGACTTTTTTTTTTATAATTGAAGGCTAGTTACAGAAGCTCTGCAAAAGATGAAGGGGAAGATTTCAGAGATTGTTGGCTCTCACATTTCATCTCGTGTTCTTCAGGTATATTTGTTGGTATATACTTTTTTTCAATTTTCTGTTTCACATAATTTTAGAAGAGCAATGCAGTTTAAATAATTTGCTTTCTTTTTGTTTTAATTTAAAGACTTGTGTCAAGCATTGTTCTCAAGCTGAAAGGGATACAGTATTTGAAGAGCTTTCTCCACATTTTCTAAATCTAGCATACAATGCCTATGCTGTTCACTTAGTGAAGAAGATGCTCGATAACGGTATGGTCTATATGAAATATACGTAGTTATTTGTCAGTGTCATCTTTTCTTTTAATTGACTCTCCTTTTTCAGCCTCCAAGAAACAACTAGCAGGCTTTATCTCCACTCTCCATGGTCACGTTGCTCCTCTTCTTCGTCATATGGTTGGCTCAGTTGGTATGTAACTTTGGTTTGGGTAGTATTTTGCTTGCAGTGTTCATGGTTTGGATCTGAATTGTTTAGGATTGCAGTTTTACTAACCATGGTTTTAAATAGCACACTATAGCAGTGTGGAGTGGCCCTTGCCTGCTACAGGGGTTGATGTACTGGAGAGGTTTAGTGCAGCAGCTGTAGCAGCGGAATAGCGACCATATTGGGCGCTAGAATGGTGCCATTTGTTGATTACAAAAAATACCTTAGAAATGAGACATCAGGACTTTTTTGGAGGGTTATTTTGGGATTTTAATTTCCAAAATTGAAATATATAGATGTAATAATAGTGAAAATGGTAAAGAAGACTTGGATATAGAAGATGATGACTGCTAATTGCAATCTAGGAAACTTTTATTTGACTTTTGTTGGTGTTTACTTGTACATTTTGTTAAAACAACTGACTTTTTATTGTTAATTATAAAATGTTACTAATTTTTTTATTTTTTATTTTTTTATCTTTTTGAGAATTTCTATGTCTATAGTATATATTACATAAACTATAAATCTTTTTTAAATAGCAGCTGTTCTCCCATGTGCTATCTTGGTAAAGTGTTTTTGAAGCCAACCACTAGGTGCTCCAACCTGAAATTTAAAACGTTGCAACTAACAAGGAGAGAAAATCCAATACTAGTTTTCCTCACTAATTTTCTGCTGATTTTCCATAACATGATATGAAATTGTTAATAATTTTAATATTCAGCTTTTAGCCAAAGTCAACTTTCCTGCAATAAGTTTTGTGTATCTACATGTGATGCAGTTGTAGAGCATGCTTATGAGTTAGCAAATGCTGCACAAAAGCAAGAACTGCTTTTGGAATTATACTCCACAGAACTTCAGTTGTTTAAGGATCTAGTGTCATTGAAAGAGAGCAGGTAAAGACTTGGTTGTTGGTAGTCTACAATTCAACATCACTATAAGTTATATTTAAAATAATTTTAAAAAATAATTACTGGAATCTGACATTGAAGGGGGTAGAATGCATAAGGACATATCCAACCTTTGCAAAAGTTACTTGGAAAAGATAGATGAACCTTCTGTTCCAACTTTTATTTATTTATTTGAGACCTGCTTATATTTGAATGCCTTTTGGGGTTTTCTGGAAGCACCATGATTACAGAAACCGGGGACTAAAATTTATTCAATATATAATTAATTTCTGACTATTTTCTTGATATCCCACTACTTTGTGTTACACTGAATGATTTGAAATAAATTTAATTTTGAATACATTACTTGGGAAATATAGTCCATCTTTTTTTTTATCTCAACTTTCATTTAGATACTTGTAGATGAGTAAGTTCTTGTGAAATTTGTATTGGTATTTTTATTCTATGAAGCTGGCAATGTATATAAAACAATGATAAGGACAGTTTTCCTTGCAATGATTAGTTCTTTTCCTGCCAGAATTTATGTTAATTTCTTAATTTTACCGATTTTAATGGGATGTGTAAGAATTTAATATGGTGATTTATTTGTTTTTCTCTTGCTGGAGTTTTTTCTTAGCTTTTATTGTGTGTCAGATTATTAGATGTGATGTCCAAGTTGAAGCTACAGAAAGGTTCAGTTTTGCGACATATGACATCAGTGATTCAGCCAATTTTAGAGAAAGGGATAGTTGACCATTCTATCTTACATAGAGTCTTGCTGGAATATTTTAGCATTGCTGACAAGGTACCTCTCTTCCATTTCACCAATGTTTCTTCATGCCTTTTATTTTTGCAACAAATTTCACCTTGGGCAATAGTATCTAAATCAACTTCTTCAAAAGTCCTCTGTCACAGATATAATCCAACAGTTATCAAGTCCACTCATTGTTAGAATGATTGGTACGAGGGATGGAGCCAAAATTGGAATTCTGTGTGTAAAATATGGAAATGCTAAGGTTTGTCCTGCAACATCTTTCTTATCAATAGAAATGTTTAGAGTATTCTTTATGATAAACACCATATGATTGTTCTTTACACTCCATTTATAGGAAAGAAAGAAGATTATCAAAGGATTGAAGGGGCACGTAGACAAAACAGCTTATCATCAATATGGGTGCATGGTAAGTAATTCGACTGTGAGGCTATGCTTTTTTGTTAACCCAGCCTATTCATGATTTAGTTGTGCCTTTATTTGAGTCTAAATTATTCATGCTGGCGCCTCTCTCTGGGCACAGATAAAAGGGAAAAAATATTTGACCTGGTGACACAGTTCACCCTTAAATAGTTAAAAAATTCAGAAATAGCTGTGAATCATATGGACCTAAATCATTTAATAGGGATTTGTTTTTTCTAAACATCCAGGGTTCAGAAAGGTGTGCACGCTTGTATGAGTTTCCATGCTTGTTTAACGCACTGTTCTGAAATTTAAAACTGGATTTCTCTCAAACAATGGAGGCTATTTCTCTAAAAGTCGAAGAAAAACTCCCAAAATCCACTGGCCAAACACAACAGAGAAGTAAATGAAAGGAAGTTCTCATTTGGGATTTCCTGGAGAGTACAAACACCAGCCAATACTAAAATCACAAATTCTGAATAATTAAATACCTTTCCTCTTTCCCCTCCTCTAGAAATATTCCATAACTGTCTCTGTATTATTCTTCTGCCAAACATCCACTACTTAACTTCTTAATTTGCACAATCTCACTTTTATTATAGAAATATATTATTGTTGAAGGTCACATCGACTGAGATAAAACCAAATTAGAGTTTATGCAAATCTTACCTTAAAAGTCATATCTATGAAGTTAAATTAGATTTAAATTCCACTTGTTTTAAAATGACATCAGAGTCATTCAGACTCTATCCAAGTTAAGTCTGTTGGACCTCCTGTCCCCGGTTATTAGGTTTCCCCTAGTCTCATGTTCAAGATGTACAGTCCTAATCATTAGGGATGTGTTGGAGTCCATATTGACTGGAGATAAAGTCAAATTATAGTGAAGCCATTAGAAGCCAATTTTTTGAAGTTGAGCTAGACTTAAATTTCACTTTCTTAAGAATTATATTGAAAGAGTAGGATCTCATGCAGTGGTAATGTCACTGCAGAGAATCCATTCCCTTTTTTGTATATTGACCCCACTCTGCATGTGTGAATTCATCCTCGTGATTTTTGGCTTTCTCCTATCACTTATTTATCTGTCTCTCATGTTTCGTGGGTTGTCTTGAAGTGTATTGACTCAATAGTTGCTTCTCATATGTAGTTGTTATCTGTAATTCTTACTTTAGAACTTGTTTTCCAACTTTAATGTTAAGGATAAAAATCAGTCAGTTGTTCTCAGCTGGTAATGTTATATATATATATATATATGGAAGAGAGAGGAGTACATTACAAGGGAAAGGTATACCCTATAACACTCAACCCCTTATGCTAGGTACGCATACCCAGAAAGCAGCTTTGTGTAAGCTGTATAGTACAATACCAATCATACTTTTAACACCAACTTTAGAAATCAGTGAAAAAGAATCATGTTTGCGGTCCTAACTTCTAGTTGTATAATCAATTTTACAGGTGCTGGTTTGCATTCTTTCAGTTGTCGATGACACAAAACTGATAACAAAGGTTTGTTTGGTTTTGTTATGATTCTGTTTTTCTCATGATTAGTAAATATTTCTAAGCGTTAAGCATTCATGATGCAGGAAATCATTCGTGGGTTTCAGTCAGTTCTAAAGGAGCTTGTTCTGGATAAGGTTTGTCCTACCGTACTTTACCTTTGATGTTTACAAGCATTATGAAGGAGAATTGAATATAGTTTTCATGAATTAATAGAAAACTTCTTAGAAATCCTTCTTATGACTATGTATATGTTTATTGTGTTTTCTTGCTGTAATTCTGTTCTGTTGTTTACTTCTGAATTTTACAGAATGGAAGGCGACCCTTACTCCAATTATTACATCCTAATAGTTCACGCTATTTCAGTCCTGATGATCTTGCTACTCTTAGTTTATCTATACCTTCTCTGTCTCCGAAGGTTCATTTTTTAATCTATCTTTTCTGCTTTTTGTTACTTAGAAGCAGCTATATTTGTCACACTCTTCATTTGATGCTATCAGGATCAGTCAGGAGAGAGCTCTCTTACTGAAACTATCAAGGTTTCACTTGGTGACGAAGAATCCAAGGAAGACATGGCAGTGGATGAAGTTAATAAAGATAAGACTTCTGTGGATGATTCCGACCTGGCTGAGAGTGGGAAAAAAGACCCACTTGTTAGAAGGCAGGAATTATTGATCAAGAGTGGACTTGCAGATGTAGGTTGATTTGGTTTTCTTTTATATTTGATTTTTTACATGTTTAACCTGTGTTTTGTACTGATGCTTGTCTCTCCTTAATTTTTGTTCCTGATTTAATTCGGATAAAAGAAAGTTTCTTTACATATTCCTGTTTAAGACCAGGAGATTTAGAGAGAGAAAGCGATCTGTTGGAGAGAATCTAGTGAATGAAAAGGTCTTTTATTCAAGAGAAGGAATACTTAGGTTCTGCATATAATCCAGACAATAGACTAGACGAATTTAATGCAGAGTGGACAATTAGGTCTTTTACTCAAGAAAATGAATAAAAAGGTTCTGCATGTAATATACAATGTCTACTCTTGATAGATTTAGTGCAGAGTGGACAATTTCTAGGTTAATATTGAGTGAAACTCCCTACACACATTTATAAAGTCATACGTGAATATATTACTTAATCTCGTTATGATTATTTCCAACAATTTCTTTTATATCTTGCTCACATAAATCATATTACCTCTGATCCTTTTTAAGTTTCAACTTTCTTATCGATGTATATGTCATTTTAAAAGATCAAGACTATTATTAGTCAATTATACCCTTCACCTAATATTTAGTTGTTATACTACATTTATGATAAAATTAAAGTGGGGAGAAATTAATAATAATCAATGACAAATAAATCAATGAGTTAGATAAAGGTTGTAGTACACCCAACCTTAAAATACACTTAAAAAGGAACTTAGTAATGATTTTGATGATAGCCAAATGCGGAACCTGGTGAATTATGATGTTGTGCTGAAAATGTTGTTTTATTGTAACTTGTTTTGCAGAGTCTTCTTGATGTATGTATTGAGAGAAATTAAAGTGGGGAGAAATTAATAATAATCAATGACAAATAAATCAATGAGTTAGATAAAGGTTGTAGTACACCCAACCTTAAAATACACTTAAAAAGGAACTTAGTACTGATTTTGATGATAGGCAAATGCGGAACCTGGTGAAATATGATGTTGTGCTGAAAATGTTGTTTTATTGTAACTTGTTTTGCAGAGTCTTCTTGATGTATGTATTGAGAGCGTTGAAGAATTGCTACGGTCAAATTTTGGCAAGGAGATTTTGTATGAGGTAATAAAGAGGATGTTGATATTATAATCTCACCAGTTCAGTAAATTTGTTACCAAGTATTGTCTTGTTAAATTCAATTGCACATGCAGGTTGCAACAGGGGGTTCTGATGGCATAATGCTCCCAACTTTGGATGATAAGATAAATTCTCTCCACAACGCAGTAGCTTCTCTTGCAGCAATGCCTAAACCAGCAGATTCACAAGAGGAGCATGTCCTTGAAAATTTCCATTCAAGTCGGACCATTAGAAAACTGATTTTGGATTGCCCCAACTTTGCTTCCACCTTATGGGAAAAGGCTTTTAAAGGGAAAAGTGAGTTATGGGCGCATGGCCATAGGTAAGTTTCATTTACTTTTTAGTTCAGATTTTAACCAATGAAATCAGGGTGCAAAGTATTGATTTCTTACGTCTTCTTTTTGTCATGTCATGTCAATATGGTTGCAGCTGCAAGATTGTTTCAGCATTTTTAGAATCACCAGATCTGAAAGTGCAAAAACTTGTAAAAAAAGAGCTACAGCCTTTAATTGACCGTGGAATTCTCAAGAACCCGAAGCATAAAGAACAAGAAAGCCAATAATTGTCTTGATGGAAAAGGGGACTATATCTCAAAGGGACAGGTGTGGCACAAGATCAGTAGCCAAGTTATGATGTGGAGGCAGTAACGATCTACTTTTTCTGAATTTGTAGAAAACAGTTAAAAGGCACAAACTAAATTTGATTGAGAAAGCTGATGTCGTGATTTTGACAACCAGGAGAAACAGTGCTAGTTCATGGGAATTACTAGATGTGTAATGATCTACTTTTGCATATTTAATGCAGCAATTTTGCATCCCATGTAGTGTTAACGAATGTTGCAGTACATGTATGTGTTGTTACCGTGTTCAACTGTTTAATTTTATTTTAAAAGCTATGTCGCCTAATTTTTATTTCAATGCATTTTTTACGCTTGGGGGTTCGTAATGAGACGCATATATATCATGCCAATTTCAAACGAAATGCAAGTAATCCTTTAAAGAAGCGAGAGGCTGACAATCACATTGCGTGAATTAAATATTTCTAGCTAACATTTTGACGGAACAAAAGCGAATTTTCCAGCAAACAAACTCCTAGATTGGACCTCAAAAACAGGGGAGGCATGCAGAGCACCTCCTTTTTCACTGTGATGCATACTATTTCTCTGCAAGTACCAAAAAGTTGAAGAATTCTTGTAAATATTGCTCCTCAGATGAGGGTACCCTTGGTACAGGTAATCCGACGGATCGAAAACAGGGGTTTCTTTCTCATATCTATGAAGCGACTTGCTTCTATGTAGAAAGCCAACCGGATTTTGGCGTGGAGATTCTTTCCTTGACATTGAATTTGTTCGCAAACAGTTCTCTATCACCTTAGCCTCGTCCATGAATCTTTCTCTCATTTCCCTAATATTTCTCCAAAGTTTAAAAGATCTTGATCTGGTGATGATGTGCCATGCCTTAAAACCCGATCCACCTGAATTGACAGGGACATTGCTCGATGTATACGGAATTCTTCTGCACTCGATGCAGAAATGCTTATATCTCTCCACGTCAAAGTCTTTTCTCTTTGCTGCATTAGATAGACATGCATAGGCCTACAAGAAAAAGGGTGGCAGGGATGAGATTGTATTCCACCATGGGGTGTTGATAATACCTTCAAAGTTTAGAATCACCAGAAAATAAATGTTCATTGTTTCTGTGTTATGTTACCTGCAGGCTTAGCGGCTAAACAATTAAAAGGAAAAAAAAAACATCACAGAAATACCTCAGAAACGAGCTTGAAAGCAATTTCAGCCTTGGGGTGTTTATTCTTATCTGGATGAACTTGTAAGGCTACAGAAGGGAAAAAAAGAGGCTCCTAATTATTCAGAAAAGAGAGAGAATGCCAGATTTCACAAAGCCACATATAACCAGTTAAACCTACCCAGTTTATGGTACCTCTTGCGAATGGCATTCACCCCTGCATTTTCTTCCACCTATGAGAACCCAATATGGAGAAACTTTGCATCATATAAAAGGGAACCTATATACGGTTTGTTTCAACAAGAAGGGTAAAGAACTTACTCCAATAATGCAATACCAGTCAACGAATGTTGCGTTAGCTGGTTTTGAGAGAAGTGTATGATGAGCACATACCACAGAACGCGTGGAAATGGAGCAAATCTCTAATACCAACTTGGACTTGGGGTCTGAGTCTTGTCCCATCCTCCCCATTTTTGAGAGTGATATGATAGCGCGAATATTGGAAGTTGAGGACAAAACGCGAATAGGGGTTAGAAATAGTGAAGGTGGTTCCTTTTGTTGGTTTTCGGAGGGCAGTAATAATAAACAGAGAAGCGGAGGTTAAGAAAAAATAGCAACCTTTGCGGAGGAGATATTTGACATTGGATCAGTTGGTGGGATCAGACGAGTTTAGAGATACGGAGAGGTTAACGTTATTCTCTCCAAATGGCACTGAATGAGAAGTATTAGGGAAGGACATTTGGCCCTTACGTTTCTTTTTCCTTTTCTTGTTCAAATTTAAATCTAAATCCAACTAAAAGGCCTTATTTTATATGATGATATATTATGTTACTTCTATGTTAGTTAGATTAACCAAGTTGTTGTTCCAAATCTCTACCACCCCCTACCATTTGTTGCAACATTCAACAACTAGTAAGTAGTAACATGTTAGGCTGAAAATAGAACCTCACTCCACTGTGACAATTGCAGAAGTTCAGAGGTTGTTTTCTAAAGATTCTGTAGTATGTGTAATTTGATTAACCCACTTACCAGTGATTCTGGCCACTTTTAATGATTTATCTTTCAGTATCCACTTCAAGTATTGTTTTATTTCTTGATGTTTGTAAGAGCACTGTGGAAAATTAGAAACTCACAAAACAGTCATGAAAAAAGCAAGCACCCTTGGTACATGAAACCCGTTATACACTTGTGCAGCGAAACGTGACAATTACTGGTAGAAAATACATGAAGGGTTCGTAGAGGCTTGAAGGTTATGGTGTTGGGGTAGGTAGATTGCAATATTATTTTGGTACAATGTCTTTAAATTCAACGAGAAATTACCCGTGAAGATGAGATGGGAGCGTTCAAGTAGGGTGTGACCCACTCATATAATGCCCGGTTAAAAAAAATAATGAAATCATATTATAGGTCCCTACCCTGTCCTTTTGTTCAAAACAACGTATCATCTTTCATCTTCTCACAATTCATTATGCATCTCAGACCTTTTTCTCCTCGGAAATTGCCTGCTAATTTATAAATCGCAACCAAATCACAATTTTTATAATCTTTTTAACCAGAATGGTGGAAAAAAGTTGTCATGTCACAGTGAAGATTTTCAACACTTACAATGCACTAAAAGAAGAAAGGAAATATAGTTAGTTTAGTGAACTTGTCTAATGATAAAAACTACAAAAAAAAAAGTAAGTTAACAAAAACGTCTTCTTCGTTATCATGTATTGGTTGAAGCTTAGGTGAAAATGTAACAACCTTTGGTGCAGTGGCTTTAAGGGGAATGTTGGTTTGTCCTGCTTCAAGTTGGTTCTGGCACTCAATCCTCAAACAGCTTCATGTCTTCTCCAAATTCCCACTGGAGAGTTTTTCCATCACCATTGGTTAGTTAGAGAAAACTAGGGATTTTTTTATATTCAAAATAGAGGTTTTGTTGTGTACATTTAAAGTATTGAAGCAGTATATTAAATGTTTGCTTGAAATGTAGTAGCAATAAGTTTGAAAGAAGTAGTACTATTGCTTTAGACATCGGTAACCGAACCTTTGTTTTGAGTTTAACAACTGCATCTTCCAAGATAGGCTTTGTTTTGCATAGGGACAAATTGCAGTAGGGTAAAGTGCTACAATTTTTATTTCATAGTATTAATTAATTTGAAGCTCCCATGGCCCAATATACAGGTCAACAATGTACTGGAAATTCAAAATCCAACACAAGAAAATTCAGGAATTGTGGGTCAGGGTGGAGATTCAAGTCTATGCAACTCTATTTACTTATTTGCTTAATTATTATTTATAGGACATTGATCATGAGGAACCCTAGGAAATTTTCTACTGTCCCAGCTCGCGAGGTCATCAATTCAAAAATCGGTTAAGAGAAAATAATACAGTATATAGAATAAAAAAAACCTAAATATGTTTTTTGGTTCTCGTATTTTACGTGGAATTAATTTTCATGTCTAGTCTTAGAGGTATTAGATACATGGATACATGTAGTAAGAAATTTATTGGAGTAGTTATTCACTAATTTTTTTTACATAACACACGAAATTTCAACATAGATTAAGATATTAAAATTTTTCATACTTACCCATTTTAATAGTTTTATTATTCATTGTAATAT
>Ga0123341_1004952_pt1 | contig 11795 bp, 9 predicted proteins | sample Turbeapinknodule_FD_89959 | JGI IMG/M metagenome (GOLD analysis project Ga0123341, IMG submission 89959) | Root nodule microbial communities of legume samples collected from Mexico - Turtle bean Mexico pink nodule | ecosystem: Host-associated > Plants > Roots > Nodule | place: Mexico: Nepantla... | reverse complement strand
TTATGTAATCTATTCGTACAAACGTTGTCTTTTGTGTAAGTATGGGATGACTAAAAAAAGCATAGAGAAAATAAATGTTACCATTTATTGCATGTGTGAAGTATTAGGAGTTGGTTTTGTACCTAACCCTTACGTAGTATTAAGTAGAGTTAGGCCCTTACGTAGTATTAAGTAGAGTTAGGCAGAGTGATAATTTAAAAAGGAGAGCCATTATACGTATACAATCAAATTAGAGTGTTCTGAATTAAATTCACTTTGTAAATTATATCAAATCCATTTTGATTTGAACACGACCTAATCTAACATAGCTAGATCTATAGCTGAGTCCATTCAGTTAGACTTGGTCCCGGGCTGAATCGGGTGGACCTGGACCTGGGCCGACTCGCGTAAACTTGGACTTGGGCAGACTAGGCTCAACTTGGAACAAGCCAGACTCAACTCGACATGGGCCCGAGTTTACTCGATTCGATATGGGTTCGGGCCAACTCGACTCAATATGGGCCCAGACAAACTCAACTCGACATGGATCCCGACCAACTTGGCTCGACATGGACCCAGGTCGACTAGGCTCTACATCGGCCCCGACCGACTTGACTCGACATGAGCCTAGGTCGACTCGACTAGACATGAACCAAATTGACTCGACTCGACATGGGTCCAGACCGACTCGGCTCAACATCAGCTCCGGGCCGACTCATCTTGACATCGGCCCAGGTCGACTCGTCTCGACATCACCCGGACTGACTCGGCTTGACATCGGCCAGGATATGGGCCCGGATTGACTTGACTCAACATGGGATCAGGTTGACTCAGCTCAACATAAGCCCGGGCCGACTACGCTCGATATGGGCCCAAACCAACTAAGCTCGACATAGCCCGACTCGATTCGGCTTGACATGGGCCTGGGTCGACTCGGCTCGACATGGTGTTAGAAATGTAGGCCTTAAACAAGAGGACGGGTCAATTGTTTATGAAAGATTTTTGCAAATATTGAAGGTAGTTTGAAAGATAAAGAGGAATCAACCAATTAGAAATTAGTTCAGCCAAGTTCAAAACTATTTTTAATGTGATTGCAGAAAATCAACCAATTGTTTTTGTGAAACAATCGGTTGTTTATACCAGCAATGTTAAAAACAAAGCAAAAACAGTTTTAAAAGAGAGAAAGGATAGAGAGATCAACACATAAAGTTTATACTGATTCACTCTTTACCAATAGCCACATCCAGTCCTCAGTAACCACTGAGAATTCACTAAGCAATCAAAAATCTTGATTACACACAACACACCAAAGTGATGATCTTGAACCCTTCAAGAACACACATCACTTTTGGCAAAAACACCACATAATTCATAACAATCTCTGAACCTGCACAAAACCAATTTTCACAAAAATACAGTAGTCAAGAGAGAAAAGAATGAGTATAGCTGGGTACAATTTCAGATTAAAGCAAAATGAATACAACACAATCTTATTCCATTCTTATAAAAGATCCAAAACACTTATCAATCTTGGAATCTTTTTTTTTTAATGATTTATCTTAAATTAAATAAGAGTAGGAGCGTAAAACAAATTATTTAAAGTCCAATCAGTTGGCCAAAGCATTTAATGCAAGAGCCAAAACAGTTTTAAATCAATTAAAACATATTAAAGCCACTTAACAAATTTCTGTTAAGGTTTTTAAAAAATTAATCGATTGAAAACACGAAACAATCGATTGAATTGGTTTGACAACAAAGTCAACAAAAGTTAAGCTTTTTTAAATCCTTTTCAAAATTGGTGTTGTGCAGTAGATAAGGACAATATCTTCCGCAGTCAAGAGAAAATGGTTGTTTCCTCTTGGAGTCAGCATCCAAGATACAATAAAAGCAATAATTCTTTCATTTAGCTTGATGCCTCCCACAAAAAACTCTTCACTTTGGATTAAGAATTTTTTAGGCAGTTCCTATAGTACTGCATCTTGTTGAACTCTTCTACAACCCCAATGTTTCCTTTATTTATCCTTAGCCTAGAATATTTCAACCCAGCTACAACAAAACACACTTTTGGAGTTATCTCCATATTAATTCCTTTCACGTGTGAGCAAAGATTATCACCAACCATATGAAGGTTTGTATAGAAAACCTTTACTAGATCAGGATAGATATTCCCTGACATCACCAGGAACCTTTAAAGTAGTTGCTCCTTCAAAACATTCCTCACTTCAATGAGGTTCTTCTCTTTCAACCAGTTGAAGGAGATAAGTTTTGGGTTGTTGATGGCTTTCCTACTAGTTTCATGAAGGAACTTCTCAATTTTTTCATCATCCCCTGCAAACCAGATTCAAGATGCCCTCCTCTCTTTACAACACAAGTCTTCATCCTTTTTTATGAGGGAGGAGTTGAGTCCATGATTCAAATATAATTTTTCAAAAAAGAAAAGAACCCAGTAGAGGAAAAATAAGGGGCTGATTCTGAGAAGAAAAATAGTTGAACCAGCACATGTATTTAAGCAGAAAAAACAATCAACATGTATGGGCATTTAGTGGGTTGTTTTTCAACAAAGAAAGAATTTGTTCATAGAGAATATTGCCATCCGTCAGCCTCCAAACAGATTTGCCAGTGACAGCACAATCCATATTTGAACATCCAAAAGCTCTTAAGTTTCCAAGATGTTATGGAATATATTCCATTATGACCAAATTAAATCCCAATAAAGTTGTATTCAAAGCCTCCATAAAAGTAATTTTGACCCATAACAGTTTTGAATGGAAAGAAACAATTGTACCCATGCACAGAAATTCAAAATAGCTTTAATACAATGTTGTCATAGGTAAAACAATCGGTTGTTTTTCTGTGACAGCAGTTGAGAGTTTTCATAAACCTGACAAAGATGAAACTGCATAGTGCCGATTACATAAACCTTTGCATAAAGATGTTTCACCACACATTTAATCAAGAAAAAGAATCAATTAAGATTTCATTTAATCAATGTGAACCAAATATACAAATTAAGAAGTAAAAATACACAACATTTTAGCTTTTGAGGATTTTTCTCTTAAGACACCCATTGTACACGAGTCAAGAATATCACTTGACTTTCAAGAAATCAGTATGCAATCAAGAACTGCACTCAAGAATCTTGTACAAATCTCCTCCTTTGAGGCTTCATTCTTCACACCAATGATTCTAGGCTCTCAAGAGTACATGCAAGAAGGTTTCAAGAGACAAGATTTGGTCCCCTAGTGAATTTGGGTCCATGGGCATTAATTGGATCATTAGAAACCTTAGAATTCTTAGGAACCCATTTCAAAACACCACTAGGAACAAAAAATTTCCTAACTCTGCAAATCTAACAGAGTGGACTTACTTCATACAATCAAAGCATGAAACAACCAGTTGTTTCGACATTTCAATCGGTTGTTTTTTAAAGAAGCTTGAAAATGGCTTTGAAACTGATATTTTATTGCTATGTGGATTAAAACTCAATCCAGGTTTGCCAAAAACACATATTCGATATGCAAGAACAATTTCAAAGTTTGATTGGCCTTTTGAAAACTTATCCACAGTTTTTACAAGATAATGAACCTTCTTTTGAAGAGATTCAAAATTTTCACAAAAGCTTGAATCACATTTGCAAGAAGAGTTTTTGTAAATCATTTCCAGATTTTCAAAATCATTTTTCTAATTGTTCAACTCTTCTTCCTATGCTTTGACTATGTTTTCTAGCCAATTATAAATGCCTTTCAAGCGGTTGTTCAAAAGGGCCAACCTATGAGCTTCTTCATGAGTTTCTTTAAATGCATCAAGAAACTGATTGTAATTTACAAAATTATTTGAGGTGCTGGAACTTACACTACTTGTGTCAGATTCTCCCTTTGCCATCAAGAACAAATTTGCCTCTTCATCTCCAATTCATGATGAATTAGAGGAAGAAACATCATTTTCTTTTCAAGCAATGTAGGCTCTTTTAGTTTTTCCCTTCTTCTTAAATTTCTTGTTTTGTCCTCTCTCCTTACTTTCATTGTTGGGGCAATAAGCTTTGATATGGTCCTATTTACCATATCCAAAACATGTATAATTGTTAGCATTAAAATAATTGAGTTTCTTGCTGTTATACCTATTTGAGGATTGGTTCTTGTTGCTATTTTTGTTCAAGAACTTGTTGAATTTTATGGTAAGCAAGTTAAGAGTTTCTCCATCACTGTCCTCACTTGATCCTTGACAGACTTTGTGACCAGTAGTCTTCAAAGCAATGATTCTCCCTTCATGCTCTTGATCATTCAGCCTATTCATCTCAATTTCGTGTTCCCTAAGTTTTCCAAACAAGGAGGTAGCTGTCAAGGTAGTCAAATCCTTGGATTCAAAAATGGCTGTGACTTTGGGTTGACATGATCTGTCCAAGCACTTGAGGATCTTGATGTTGAGTTCCCCTCTTTCAAAGGTTTTTCCAAGGCTGATGAGATGGTTGACAATGTGAGTGAACCTCTTTTGTACATCAACAATGGTCTCCCCTTTTTGCATTTTGAATATCTTATACTCTTGAATTAGAGCATGCTTTATTGTTCTCTTTACATAATTGGTTCCTTCATGGGTAACTTCAAGAATATCCCACATTTCTTTTGTTGAAGCACATTGTCAGACTTTGAAAAACTCGTCAGAATTTAAAGCAGATGTAATGATGTTTTTAGTTATACAATCAAATTGAGTTTTTTTTTTTCTTTTAGACTTAGTCCATTGAGACCAAGGTTTTTCTATAGAAACATCATATTTTTCAGCTTTTGGAATAAAAGGACCATTTTCAATGGCATCCCAAATTCCTCTATCAATTGATTTTATAAAGATTTCATTCTAACCTTCCAAAACTGATAATTCAGACCACAAAACAGAGGTGACTTGTTAATTGAAGCACCCTTCCCAAAGGTTACTTTTTTAGCGATAAAAAATATTTTAGGATCGAAAACTTGAATGACTTTCAAAAACTTAGCTCTGATACCAATTGTTCGAAATATAGACCTTAAACAAAAGGGGGTGATTGTTTATGAAAGATTTAAGTAAATTTTGAAGGTAGATTGAAAGACAATGAGGAATAAACCAATTAGAAATCAGTTCATCCAAGTTCAAAACTATTTTTAATCTGATTGCAAAAAATCTACCGGTTGTTTTAACAAAATAATCGGTTGTTTATACCAAAAATGTTATAAACAAAGCAAAAATAGTTTTAAAAGAAAGAAAGGATAGAGAGATCAACACAGAGAGTTTATACTGGTTCACTCTATACCAAGAGCTACATCCATTCCTCAGTAATCACTGAGAATTCACTAAGCAATAAAAAACCTTAATTACACACAACACACCAAAGTGGTGATCTTGAACCCTTCAAGAACACCACCTTTGGCAAAAACACCACATATTTCATAACAACCTCTAAACCTGCACAACACCAATTCTCACAGAAATACTGTAGTCAAGAGAGAAAGTAATGAGTATAGTTGGGTACAATTTCATTTTAAAGCAAAATGAATATAACACAATCCTATTCCGTTTTAAGAAAATATCCAAAAACACTTAGCAATCTTGGAAAAAATTATTTGAATGATTTCCTTGAATTAATTAAGACCAAGAGCGTAAAACACATTATTTAAACTCCAATCAATTAGTTAAAGCATTTAATGCAAGAGTCAAAACATTTTTAAATAAATTAAAACAGAATAAAGCCACTTAACAGATTTCTATTAAGGTTTTAAAAAAATCAATCGATTGAAAACACGAAACAATCGATTGAATTGGTTTGACAGCAAAGTCAACCAAAGTCAAGTTTTTTCAATTCCTTTTCAAAATACACTAAATATAAAATAACCGATTAAATCAAAAGTTCAACAGGTTGATTTTTCACTTTCTTTAGAAAACATATATTTTTCAAAAGAACTTTAGTAAAACAACCTTGGATCATTACTTTGAGTTGATTAACAAATTCAAACTACACAAGACACACACACAACCAGCAACAGGGTATTCAAGCAATCCACTTGGATTTGGAGACATTAAATCACCTTGTTCAACACATGGGTCCAAATTGACGTGGCTCGTTATGGGCTCAGACCGTCTGTGCTCTACATGGGCTTAGGTAGACTAGGGTCGACATGGGCCCACGTCGAATCGACTTGACATGGGCGCTTCCGACTCGACTCGACATCGCCCTAGCGATGCATCTTAACATGGGTCTGGGCCGACTCGGCTCGCCATCCACCCCAAGCCAACTCGGCTCGAAATTGGCCCAGACGGACTCGGCTCGACATCGGTCAGGACCGACTCGGCTCATGATGGTCCCGAGCTAACTCTACTTGACTTGGCTTGGATCGATTCGGCTTGACATCGTTTAGGACTAACTTGGCTCAACAACAGCTCGACATGGGCCTGGATCGAATCGGCTGGACATGGGCCCGGGCCGACTCTGCTCGACATGGGCCCAGGACGACTATGCTTCACATGGGCTCGGGCTGGATCAGTTCGACATTGGCTTGGACCGACTCCGCTCGACATTGGCCTGAGCCGATTCGGCTCGATATTGGCCCAGTCTGACCCGGCTCGGCATTTGCCTGGCCTGACTCGGATCGATAGGGATGCGGGCCGACTCGGCTCGACTCGACCTAGGTCAACTTGGCTCAATATAGCCTTAGCTGACTTGGCTCAACATGGGCTCAAACTAATTCAACTCAACATGGGCCCAAGCCTCGACTCGACATGAGCTCGGGTCGACTTAGTGTGACATAGCCCTAGTGCCAACTTTATGTTGTCTGAGTGCCGACTCGACTTGGGCTCTAGTGCACTCAGCTCGACTTGGGTCAAGGTTTACTTGGCTCAACTTTGGCCTAGGCTGACTGTGCTCGACTTTTTCCTTGGCCGACTCGGTTGGACTTTAGCCCGGATCGACTTGACTCGACTTTGGCCCATACCGACTATACTTGACTTTGGCCTGGGCAGACTTGGCTCCACATGGACTCGGGCTGACTTTGGTCTACCTGGCCTGGATTGACTCAACTGAACCTAGGTCGGGGCCAAGTCAAAATCCAACCCAAAATTCATTTTAGATAATCCAAAAATGTATCCAATCTATATCTAATTCATATCCAATTGAATGAATTGGACTTAAAATCCAAAAATATGAATTTGGATTTGAAATAAATCCATTTAAATGGATTAAAAATAATATAGATTTGGATAATTATGGATCGGGTTTGGTAATTTGCAGTTTTTGTCCACCCTTACCAATCATGTATAGTCTTCACATTTGATCTAACATATACATATGAAATTTGAATCATCAAATCTAGGTTAAATAACTTTTAATTTTATTAAATCAAATCAAATTTTTTACTGCATTCAATTGATCATCAATCTCCCTAAAGTGAGGTTATCCATAAGGCATTTGCTCAATTCCATCTTTAGTGGCCTTAGACAAACTTGTTCGATCTATTGGGGGCTACATGGATAACATTACACGTAGTTTGATTTGTGTTCTCAATGCTATGAATACATTGCTTTCAAAGCAATTAATAAAGAGAAAGCATTATAGAGGTTCTATAAATGATGTGAAGATGTATAATTCGTATTAAATTAGACAAAGAAAAATGATAAAAATGCATATTTGATGGGGTGAATGATTTTCCAACAAGTTTTGTAGAAAAATTGATCGTTTCAATTTATATAAGAAGACGTGCAATTAGTTGTCATAATATTTTTTTTATCAGTAAAAAAAATATGAATCACTTCAAAGGTAATTCAACCCTTATATAGAACAGAATACAACAACCTCCACAATTTCCTTACAACTTGCCAAAAACCTACTATACTAACGAAAAATTAAGCAACCCAACCAAACTTATATGTGAAAATAAAACTCAAAATGTTCACTTTGAAGAAATTATTAAGATCTTTTGAGTTGTTATCAGGATTGAAATTCAATTTTCATGAGTAAGTTGGGAGGGACAGGGGTTAGTAAAAAACAACGACAACAAAATGCGATAATACTTTATTGTTCAACTATGTTTGTGCCATTTTGTATGGTCGACGGTATCCAAGTGGGTGGGAACACAGTGTATTACAATGATCTCAAGCAACACTTGATCAAGTTTTCATTACCACAATTTAATGCAAAAGGAAATCGTGTGTGGAAAGGCATGTGGGTATCCGTTTTATGGAGCATTTGAAACCAAAGAAATGGGGTGGTTTTTAAAGGAAAGAGAGTGGATCCATATAAAATTCTTAGTAGAGCACAACTACAAGCTTGGTCATGAATGAAGAGGAAGATAACAAATTTTAATTTTGCTTTTTTTCTGATTGGGTGTTTTATCCTTTAAATTGTATGTATTCTATAGGTTAGTAAGAACTTCTGTATGGCTCACAAGCTTAAAATTCTATGTGTGTGAGGTAGTAAAGATTAGTCTATGTAAAACTATTATAGCCCTAAACAGATGTTTCTTAAGGGTTTTCTCTGTTGTAGTACATATGGGAAAGAAATAGAAGCTTGACAAGAGGCAGCTTGAGGTTAAAAACAGAAGATGGAAATAGAAAGAAGGAGGGAAACAAAATATTCAAGGTCTACGAAGGCATTCTACCAGCAATGCCTTAGTGCTGAGGTGATAAGTCTAAGAGGCAGTAGAACGATCCCCATGAAGCTCTAATAGTAGTCGAGCCACAGTGATGGTGAGCTAAAGAGGAACAACATGATTTTAGGACATGGGCATCGTGGCATATGTCAGAAGTTTGTGGCAGATAGGGGAATTTTAAGGGAAGAAAAATATTGGAACTGAAGGCAAATTGGAATCACATAGAATGGAGGACTTGTGTCATGATTTTTTTTATGGGATTAGAAGAGTATGAGAGGATTAAGGTACTGCCGCAATGAGATCTTTAAAGAGATGTGATTGTGTGACCTAATAGAAACAAGGTTTCAATCACTTTGAAACAAAGAACAATTCTAGATGTTGTCATATTGTCCAATTCAACAATGCTTGGGGTCCTTTTGTGTGAAGTATAATGTTGGGTAAGTTAGCTCTGGTTTTATGAGTTGTTTTACATAATTTTGTTTCTGCAGTATATGTGGAGGTTAATAAGGTTAAGTTTAAAAGAATTGACTTACTCCTTAGCTAAGGAAGGGAAAGGTTTTTGTTCTATTATTACAGGCATATGGTAGTTGAGGTTATGTTGTAGGTTACTAGGAACATTGGAGAAGGCTTTGGAGGAAAGGGCTATTGTTCGGGCTCTGATTTGAGTAAACCATGAATAATTCCAGGATAGTGCTAATGCAGAACAATCACTGCAGCAATGGAATTGGGATTGTAATTTTTGCTGAAGTAAGCCTTCACCAATATAATATGTTTTGTAGCACTTTGTCTTTGCTTAGATGGTGTACCTTTGGTTTGTAAGGCTTATAACATATAGTACTTTTCTATAAGGGTTGGAGCATCCCTAAAATGTTTGAAATGCTCCATTTTAATTCATTTTATTCTTTGTTGATCAAAACAAAAAATGTCTATGCCATTTACATATATAGGAATCCTAACTAGTGAAAACTGTTGATCAAGAGTGATCAAGGGCGTTGAAGAATCCAAATCCAAGTGTTTGATGCAAGGCGGGAGTTGTTGTTGTGTTTGGGGTGGGATCTGGGTAGTTTAAAAGTGTAATCCACTCTTTGTTGAATCTAAAGCTAATGTGTTTTAAAACCTTTTTGAATTTAAGTGTTTTTCAAACTAAGTGAAAAACAACCTATTGTTTTGTCGTAACAACCGATTGTTTTACTCTTAGGTGTTTTTGAAAAGGTTGAAAACTGTTTTGGTTGGTTGACTTGCTGTCAAACCAAAACAATCGATTGTTTCGTGGTTTCAATCGATTGTTTCTTTAAAAATCCTAACAGAATTCTGTTTTGGTTATTGAATGTGATTTAACTGATTTCTAACTAAACACACTCCTTCATTAAATGCTTTGACCAATCTTTGAAAAGTATAAAAGGTTTGTTTATGTTTTAAAACAAACAAGAGAAATAGATATGAGTTTTCTAGTTGTGAGAAACTCAAGTTTTGAACATTCACATCAAGCTTTGGGTTTTATGAAGAAAGAGTGGAATAGGATTGCATTTGTATTGATTTCAGATTGTTCTGTAAACAAGTGTAATTCTTTATGAATCTTCTGTAATTCTAGTGTTATTGTCAATGAGTGTTGTGTGTTCTTGAGGTGGTCAAGATCAATACTCTTGGTGTGTGTTGTGCTAAAGTGAGTATGTTTCTTGAAGGGTTCAAGGTCACTACTTTGGTGGTTTGTGTGTAATCTGTTTTGATTGCTTAGTGGATTACCCAGTGGCTTTTGGGGACTGGATGCAGCTTTTGGTTTAAGAGTGAACCAGTATAAACTGTTGGTGTATCTCTTTTTTCCCTTAAACTCTTTTAAATTCAGTTGTTATTGCTTTACTAATATAAACAACCGATTGTTTCTCAGAAACAAACGATTGTTTTTCTGGTGCTTTACTGTTTTGTGCTTAAATTCTTGGCTAACTAAAATTCTGATCTAGATTCACACATAGGATTTTGTTCAAACTAGAAAAGTTTTCAAAAACCCCTTTTTAATGTGGGGACAAGTGGTGGCACTGCTGAGACTAGTGTTGTATTGTTATTCTTTCTTAGTGGTGAATTCAGGTACGTAAGGCCATGTTCTGGAACCCCCTTTTGGAGCAGAGAATTATGGTTGATGGGTGATACGTGTGGTGTTGTATGGGAGTATTGGACACTTTTTTTACTGTGTAATATGTTTGGGTTACTAGTAGGTTCTTGTTTTTGAAACTTTTTCAAGGATGATGTAAAGAACTTGGATCTGCAAATGGGTTGAGGTACCCCTGAAGTACCTCTCTTAATCTATTTTATTCATTGCTGAGAAAAAAAAAAGTGGTAGAATATGCCTCATAAAATTTGTTATATCATTCAATCCCACATTTTTTTTCCTATGCTTTTTTAGAACATCCAAAAAGATAGTGCCATAAACTGTAAAAAATACAAAGGCAATTCATGTGGGAGTGGAGGGTTGAAGGAAGAAAGATAGCCTGATGTGTTGTGTCTTTATAATATCATGATTTTGAATACTAACGGAGGATAACTAAAATGAACAACAAATACTTTCCTATAAGTATACATCAAGATAACAAATTGTAGTTTTAAATAATTTGGAAGGTCCAAACACTGATTTTTATAGGCAATTACATTGCTTAATATGCAAAAAGAAGAATTCAACGATATGAAGAGTTTGGTATTCCCCTTAAATGGTTAAATTCAAAAGGACTAGGAAAATCGGCTTTCTCACCATGTACAATAATTAGGGTTTCATAAAGTATTAAGAAACAAAAGGATTTTAGAAAATTACCCAACAAATTTCTACGAATCGAAGATCACTGGTAAGCAACAATACCATGAATCCAAGATTGAGGGATTGCTCCATTGGCGATAGAGGTAAAAAGGAGAGAACCGGGGCAAAAAAGTAGAAAAAGAAGGAAAACTAAAGAATTAGTTACATTGTATTTTTTTTATTAAAAGTGGATCAAGTGTTGGTCAAGTCAATGCAACATGTCCCGTCATTAAAAATTAATTACCTTGCATTAGTGAAGTTCATAATGACTTCATCAATTTTTTATTTTTTATTTTTTATTATATCTTGTACCGCCCTGGTAGTCGGAAGTGATGACGTGGCATCCAGCTACAGTATAGGCGTGTTGACAAGGCGCCAGGTTGGCAGAAGGGAAGGAAGTCGGGGGGCTCGTGAAGTCGCCAGTTATT
>Ga0123341_1004951_pt1 | contig 11796 bp, 13 predicted proteins | sample Turbeapinknodule_FD_89959 | JGI IMG/M metagenome (GOLD analysis project Ga0123341, IMG submission 89959) | Root nodule microbial communities of legume samples collected from Mexico - Turtle bean Mexico pink nodule | ecosystem: Host-associated > Plants > Roots > Nodule | place: Mexico: Nepantla... | reverse complement strand
TGGCCGGCGCCGGCCACGCCGATGATGACGGATTTGCCCCAGCCGCGATGCGAGGCTTCGAGCGCCTGGCGCATGACCTTGGTATTGCCGGTGCAGTCGAAGGTGTAATCGGCGCCGCCGATCTGGTCGCCATGGCGCTTGGTCATGTTGACCAGATAGGGGACGATGTCATCGCCGACCTCCTTCGGATTGACGAAATGCGTCATGCCGAAGCGCTCGCCCCAGGCCTTGCGATCCGGGTTGATGTCGACGCCGACGATCATGTCGGCGCCGGCAAGGCGCAAGCCCTGCAATACGTTCAGGCCGATGCCGCCGAGGCCGAAGACGATGGCCGTGGCGCCGATCTCCACCTTGGCAGTGTTGATGACCGCGCCGATGCCTGTGGTGACGCCGCATCCGATATAGCAGACCTTGTCGAAGGGGGCGTCGGGGTTGATCTTGGCGAGCGCGATCTCCGGCAGCACCGTGTAATTGGCAAAGGTCGAGCAGCCCATATAGTGATGGATCTTGTCCTTGCCGATCGAGAAGCGGCTGGTGCCGTCCGGCATCACGCCCTGACCTTGGGTGGCGCGGATCGAGGTGCAGAGATTGGTCTTGCGCGATGTGCAGGAATAACACTCGCGGCATTCCGGCGTGTAAAGCGGAATGACGTGGTCGCCCTTCCTGACCGAGGTCACACCTGGGCCGACATCGACGACGATGCCGGCGCCCTCATGGCCGAGAATGGCGGGGAACAGGCCTTCCGGGTCGGCGCCCGACAGGGTGAAATCGGCGGTGTGGCAAATGCCCGTCGCCTTGACCTCCACCAGCACTTCGCCGGCCTTCGGGCCGTCGAGCTGAACGGTCATAATCTCAAGCGGTTTGCCTGCCTGAACAGCAACGGCTGCGCGTACGTCCATTAAGGTTTCCTTTCGATGGCTGCCAAATTTGCCGCGGCGCGGCTGTGATCGCGAGTGTTACATCGCAGAAGAACGAGGGGGATTTTGATCAGTCGTTGTCGCTCCGGAAACGATCGCGCTTGGCCGCGCGGGCTCACCGCAAACGAGCGAGACTGCAAGCGAGCGCATTTATAAATCCTCCCGATGCGCGCCTACGGCTTTATCCCTGCCTTGCAGGCGCTACGGTCTCTTGTTAGCATACCTAATCGTATTTACATACCAAAAAGTATCTGAAAAAGTGGAAAAGCGCACTCAACTGCCCTCCTTAGGCCGAACAGGATCTTGAGGTTTCGCCCATATCGAAAAATACCGTCGCTTTGTGGCGACCGTCGCTTTGTGGCGACGGTATCCTTTTAGGAAGTGACCTTGCGGTCCGGATTGCCTCGATCAGCCTTGACGCTCGCGGCCTTCCACCTGGATCACGAGATCGACCTCATCACCGATCATCCCGAGCGCTGCCTTCATGCCGAAATCGCTCCGCTTGACCTTGGTTGTCGCGCTGAAGCCGACAACGTGGCTCTTGTCCCACGGGTTCTGGCCTTCCTTGTTAAAAACGACATCCAGGACAGTGGACTTGGTGACGCCGGCAATGGTCAGGTCGCCAATAATTTGGCCCGTGGTGTCCGAGGTCTTCTTGAACTCCTTGCCAGCGAAGGTGATTTCCGGAAATTCCGTCGCGTTGAACCAATCAGCGCCCTGGATGTCGCCGTCGCGTTGCTCGTTGTTTGTCGAGATCGAACCGACCTTGACTTTGACATCAAGGCTGCTTCCTTCGGGCTTCGAGGCGTCGAACTCGAAAGCGCCTGAGAATTCCTGTGCGACCCCAATCACTTTCGAGAAGCCCAGATGGTCGATGTAAAACGCGATTCCTGAATGTACGGGATCGATGTCGAATTTAGTGGCCGAAGCGGGCGACACCGCCCCGGCGAGCGACGTCATCGAAAGCAACAATGCTGCAAGTCTGTGTTTCATTTTCATTCTCCTCCTCATGTTAAACTGGAAAACTCGATCCATAGTCCAGGAACGCGATAGCGACTGCCAACGCGGCCGGAATTGCAGCCAGGGCTACATGGACGAAAAGGTGCGGAAACTGCCGTGATACGCCAAGCATCCGGCAGATACCCTCTGAGAACACTGGCAGCACGACGCAGAGGCCGAGGATCGCGATAGCGAGGAGATCGGCTTTGCGCGTGATCAACACGACTGTGCACGCGACGGAAATCAATCCACCCAATGCGCCGGTCAACGAGGCGCCGCCAAAGCGGAAAACGGGCTTGATGATGTGCACCAGGAAAATTCCCAAGCAACCCGCTGCGAGCATCAGACAGAGCTGAAACGAGGAGGACGATGCTCCCAGAAGGGCTATCGGGGCGAAGCCGAGCGCGAGTACGGCAAGGACGCCGCCCCGCTTTACGTCATCCTCCGCGCGAACCGACGCCCCGCGCAAGACGAGCCACATTATAGCCACGCCGGCCGTCGCAACGGCCACGACTTCCCACGTCGCCACCCCCAAGCGGGGCAGGCCAATATAGAATGCGGCCGCCGGCGGCTGAAAAAGGGAAGCAACTCGAACGGCGCGCCGGGCGGCGATCTCAACCGCGAACCCCACCGCCGTCCCGATAGCAATCACGTAGAATACCTTGTTGACCGCCCCGACAGGTGGAAAAACCGGCACTTTGTTGTAGACGAGCCAATATGCTGCCAGCAATGCACCAGGCATTAGGAGGTCAGTAAGGCGTATCAAGCCGCGCCAGCGCATCAGGCCTGACGCCAAAATGCCGACGAGCACCATGACAAGCAGGGACGCGGCCAGCGCCTCCTGCGGAGAGTTCCCAAAACCAAGCATGCGACGTTTTCCAAATTGTTCCTGCGGTGCCCGACCCGCTAGAGCGTGACATCCGAGACCAAGACAACCGGTGCCTTAGCTTCCGGGTTGCTTGTTCCGACAGCTCCCTGCCATCCTACTTTTGCTCATAGTCCCCCCGATAACCGCATGCTCCTCAACAGCGGCCGCAACTTTCAATTTAGATACCAAATAGTTTTCACATACCAATTGGTTTCTGGATGAAGGCTAGTCTCTGAAATTTTAGATGTCAAGCGCGCTATGGACGCAAAAGCGGGTGCTATCCCGGCTGCGCAGCGGCTTCTCTAATCGGCGTGTCGCGGTCAAGCGCCTTTCGCTTCTCCCCGGCCGGGAAGAGATGACACCGTCGTCCGTAGTCGGCCAAAAGCGGATGTCCGACAGCAATCCAAGTGGATGATTGGGCGGTCTGGTAGCGTGGCTTCCCGCAAGTAGAGCGCCGAAATGGTACCGAACTAAACGCCAAGCTCAGGCGGCAGAATAATGTCCTGCCTCCGAGCTATGGCGACTAAAGTCGGAAAATCCGCCCGCTATCTCCTTACGCCGCACCAGTGTTCGTGGCGATTGAATCTAGGATGGCCAAGTGTTCCGGTGACAGCATAAGATCGCCAGCCTTGAAATTCTCGCGAAGGTGATCAACTGACGAAGTCCCCGCGATGACCAAGATATTTGGCGAGCGCTGCAGAAGCCATGCGAGAGCGACTTGTTTGGTAGTCGCGCCGATAGCGTTCGAAACATCCGACAAAGCGGACGACTGGACCGGTGTGAAGCCTCCGAGAGGGAAGAATGGCACATAAGCCACTCCGTCCGCTGCGAGATCATCAATAAATGCATCGTCCTCACGATGGACGAGATTGTATTGGTTCTGGATGCAGACGATCTTGGCGATCGAGGACGCTTCTCGATATTGGTCTTGCGTAACATTACTCAACCCAATGTGGCGAACGAGGCCCATTTTCTGAAGCTCTACAAGAGTTGACAGCGGCTCAGCGATAGAACCTTCGCTGGGACCAGTAGGTCCTCCAACACGCAAGTTCACGACATCCAAAGCTTCTAAGTTAAGACTGGTGAGGTTCTGATGCACAGCCCTCATGAGTCCTTCCTTAGATATATCCAAAGCCCAGGAGCCGTCGTCGCCTCGGACGTACCCGATCTTCGTAACGATCACGAGATCTTTTGCGTAAGGCGAAAGCGCTTCACGGATAAGGTCGTTGGCAACCTGAGGACCGTAGAAATGAGCAGTGTCGATATGATTAGCCCCCAGTTCTACAGTCTCCCGCAGAACCGCAAGCGCCGCTTTCTTATCACGGGGCGGGCCCCATACATGAGGACCTGGCAACTGCATTGTGCCATATCCGATCCGCTTGAGGTTCACTGTTGTTCCAGGAAGCGTAAACGTGCCGCCGAGGGCCAATTTTGTCGTAGGCATATGTATTCCTTGTGATGTTGTTAATCTTAACTCATTGCTAACCGGTACGAAGCGCACCGGCTGAAGACTTTACTCAGGGCTTTTGCTTTTCCGAGCCGCGATGTGGTTTTGGCTACCTTTGATGCCGGGACACGCCAATTCAGGCGATCTTCCAACAGTCGCTATTCACCAACACCTGAAAGTCCTTGATCTTCAGGGTATGGCTGGATGAAGCAGCTCAGAACGCTCATCACGTTGCCAGGAGCTTCAATATCTGTGCACGGAGAGTGAAGCTCAGCTCTTGCGTGCCGTTGCGAGTTCCGAGATGCCACCGCGCCCGGCTTTGGCGGTCCATCCCCACCAGGCCAGTTGATCCAACATCAGCTTGGCGCTTGGCAAAATCACATCGAGCGTCATCATAAGTGAGATCTCCTGTTGCGTGGACGGAAGATAGTGCTAATGCCATAGAGGTCACAATCGGCTACAATCGGAACAACCTGTCCGCCTCCGCGGACGATGCAAACACAGCAGGGGCTTTCGAATGCCGGACATGAACGATATCAGCGCCTTCCTGGCGGTGGCCCGCGCCCGCGGATTTCGCCAGGCGGCCCGCGAAAGCGGCATGAGCTCGTCGGCGCTGAGCGATGCGATCAAGCGGCTAGAGACTGAGCTTGGCGTGCGTCTCCTGAACCGCACCACACGCAGCGTTCTTCCGACCGAAGCTGGCGGGGAACTGATCAAGCGCCTCGACCCGGCTTTCGCAGAGATACTGTCGGCTCTGGACCAGGCGAGTAGCCATCGTGACCGCCTGGCAGGCGCGCTGAAACTCAACGTTCCGGTAAGTGCCGCGCGCCTAGTCCTGCCGCGCATCGTCGCCCCGTTTCTTGCGGCCTATCCCGATATTCGGCTGGAGATCGTCACTGACGAGAGTTTCGTCGATATCATCGCAGCCGGATGCGATGCAGGTATCCGCTACGACGACCGGCTCGAGCAGGACATGATTGCCGTACCCATCGGCCCGCGCACACAGCGCTTTGCTCTTGGTGCCGCGCCTGACTACCTAGCGGCCAGGGGAAGGCCCGCGCATCCGCGAGACCTGCTGTCGCATAGCTGCATCCGGGGCCGGTTTGCCGGTCGGGCCGTTTCCCCCTGGGAATTTGAGTGCGATGGCGAGACGGTGGTCATTGAACCACCGGGCCAACTCCTGGTGCAATCGGGGGGAGGATCTGATCTCGGCGTCAGCGCAGCCATTGCAGGCACTGGCATCATCTATCTCTTCGAAGACTGGCTGATGCCGCACTTCGCGAGCAGCGCCCTCGAACCCCTGCTGGAGCCCTGGTGGCTGAGCTTCCAAGGTCCTTACCTTTATTATCCGGGTCGTCGGCTGGTGCCTGCGCCGCTGCGTGCCTTCATCGACTTCGTCAAGTTTATCCAGAAGGCAAGATGAACAGCACATTACCAATCCAAAGTGCATTGGCTCGCCCATGGTTGTGGCTGTTACAGACCGACCACTTTGTATCATTAGCTCGGCGTGCAGCACCTTCCTTGCAGTCGGCGAAGATGGGTGCGGCACGAAGCCGGTTAGCCCATCTATGCTAATCGATAGAGTTGAGAGCGCTCGGGGAGGATTACGGGGAAAGCCGTGCGTTTGTCATGTCGCATGGCGAATGCACCCTGTCAGGCCCTCGCCGGCACGCCCCGCGACGACCTATACATGTCGCGTAGGACGACCCGGACCATGTCCCCAGGCGCTCCTTCCTTGAGGAAGCTCGAAATACCGCCATAGGTGAGCTCGAGAACGATACCGCCGATATAGAACGGGCTCGCAGGGGGCTGCATAACGAGATCCAACTTGTCGATGAGGATCTTGCCTATGCCCTCCCACTGGTCGCGGAAGAGCCCTATATGACGATCTCCCAGCGTGTGATCATGCTGTGCCATACGCAGCAGCTCGATCGCCAGCATGCCCCACCGCCGGTCATCTCCGCGGTTGTTCGCCCACGTCGCGAGAACGTCAATGAGCTCCATAGGATCATCACAGTTCCCGAGAAGTTCCGTCAGTTGAACGACGTCACCACCGGCATTGCCGGCAAGGAGCTGCAGGAAGATGTCTTCCTTATTGGCAAAATTCGAATAGAACGCCCCCTTCGAATAGCCGGCTTCCTCGGCGATCCGTTCAATCGAAGCCCCAGCGTAGCCGTACCGTGCCATGACTTCATAAGCGGACGCTAGAAGCTTCTCTTTCGTTCGAGCCTGACTTTGCTCACGTGTCAGTCGTGCCATTCACAATTCCTGTTTGCGCGTATCCAGACACCGAGGCGTACCCCAAAATGCAGCGGTCATACAAGAGCTGTTAGCAGACAAATGAGCGCCCAAAAGATTGGATACTCAGGGCCCATCTTCTGCCAGCGCCAATTCATGCCGTTGATCTTCACGACCGCGTAGCCGGCCCCCAGCAATACCAAAGCACCGAACACGGCTGCAACCCTGGGGTAGACAGAAAACGTCATGCCCACTGCGGCGCACGCCTCTGCAGCCATGGTAAGCCCGACGAAGAGACTGCCGGGCTTGAAGCCCGCCGCTTCGAATGTTCCTCCGGCTTTCTCATAGTGCAGACCCTTGCCGATGAGATGTGGAATGAACCAGGCGCCGCAGAGAATGCGGAGCCAGTCAACCAAAACGAAATCCATTTCTCCTCCTTGACGCCGGGCCTCTGCCGTTTCCGCGAGGATGGTTGTCATTCCTCGCTTGCCTTTTCAGATACTAAACGGTATTCACAAGCCACATGGGATGTCAATACGACGCAATCTTTGAGTTTGGGAGGAATACCGATGGAAATGATGCGTGCCGCGCGGCTCCACGCCGCGGGTCAGCCGATGAGCATCGACGATGTCGAGCGTCCGAAGGCCACCGGGAGCGACGTGATCGTCCGCGTGAGAGCCTGCGGAATGGTTCCGAACCTGGCGAATGTTCTGGCTAACTGGGAGAGTTGGTATCCGCAAATGCCGCTGCCGCCTCGGCCTGCGATTCACGGTCTTGATCCGAGCGGCGTGGTTCACGAGGTCGGTCCCCAAGTGGTCAGCATTAAACCGGGCGACAGGGTTTACGTGAATCCCGGCCGCTTCTGCGGGGCATGCCATCATTGTTCTTCGGGCAAGCCGCAGGCTTGCGAATATTGGACGCTTGGCGGGTACTTCGGCTACAACCCAAAAAGCATGGAAATGTTCGCCCGCTATCCCTACGGGGGATTCGGCGAATTCATGGTTGCCCCGCAGGCGCAGGTCATCAAAATCCCCGACAATATGACGTTCGTCCAGGGTTCCCGTATGGGTTATCTCGGCACCTCCTATGCCGCCCTCAAGAAATGTGGTCCGCTGATGGGCAAGACTTTGATCATCAACGGCGCCACCGGGACGCTGGGCTTGGGTGCGACGCTGTTCGCGTTGGCGATGGGCGTTGCCAAGATTTACGCTGTGGCCAGGGGCGAGGCGCTTCTTGAGAGGCTGAAAGCAATCGCGCCGGATCGCATCGTTACCTTCTCGAACGTGAAGGGATCCTCGGAAGCCTTCGTCAAGGATCAGACCAACGGCAGCGGAGCGGACCTGATGCTCGATACGCTCGGCGCCAAGGCGCCGCTCGACTCCATGCTGGACGCCATGGGCGGCGTCAAACGAGGAGGCCGCATCGTCAACATCGGCGGCACGTCAGGGGCTTTGCCTGTCGACGTCAAATGGTGGATGGACGAGCAGATGGAATTGATCGGCTCGGTATGGTTCACGGCTGCAGAAGGCATGGAGATTGCGGCAATGGTCGAAGCAGGGATCATCGACATGTCGGTCATGTCGCCGATGGCATGGCCGCTGGAGAAGATCAATGAAGCCATTTCCGGAGTCGGAAAGGACGAAGGCGGCTTCACCTACTACGCTGTCGAACTGTAGCGGAGTTCCAAGTTGGCCTAGACCTACCGGATCACCGTCGAGCGGCTTGAGGGGGATGTCCCCTCGGCCGCCGACAAGGCCCTCGTCTTCGAAGCTACCAATCATGACGACCTTTTCAAGGTCCTGTCGATGGTGCGCGAGAAACAGATGCTTTCCCGGGACGAGACAGCCGAGTTCACTGTCGGCCTGAAACTGTTCACGGAAGTCCTCCTGAGGCACCGCTCGGAGACGCCCTTCAAGGAACTGTTTCCCCATATCGGTAGCTTCATGAAGTCATTGAAACGCTGAATCCCGTCCGCAGTGGCCTGCGGCGCAGCGGCGGGCGATAGAGGAATTACGACATGAAGACCATTTCGCTTGAGCGGTCCTATGGAGGGACGCAAGGTGTCTCCGCACACCATTCGAGCACCTGCGACTGCGACATGACCTTCGCCGTGTATTTGCCTCCGCAGGTGGATGAGCGTCCGTGCCCGGTCGTTTGGTATCTATCGGGGCTGACCTGCACGCACGCCAACGTCATGGAAAAAGGTGAATATAGGCGAGCGGCCGCCGTTCTCGGGTTGATCATCGTATGTCCTGACACCAGCCCAAGGGGCGAGGGTGTACCTGATGATCCGGGCAATTGGCAGCTTGGCAGTGGTGCGGGGTTTTACCTTGATGCGACCAATCCTCCATTCGACGCGCACTACCGCATGTACTCCTATATCTCCGACGAACTTCCTCGTCTCGTTGCGTCGAAATTCCCGGCAGACATGTCTCGGCAGGGCATCTTTGGGCATTCAATGGGCGGGCACGGCGCGATCACGCTCGCGCTGAAGCACCCCGCCCGCTTCCGGAGTTGCTCTGCGTTTGCACCAATCTCGCGGCCCATGGTGGCGGGTTGGTCCCGTCCTGCGCTCGAACGGTATCTTGGTACAAATGAAGAGACCTGGAGACAATACGACAGTTGCGCGCTCATCGAGGATGGCTTTCGGTTTCCGGAGCTTCTGGTTGACCAGGGGACGGCCGATTCGTTCCTGGAGGACGGGCTGCGCCCATTGGAACTCCAGAAGGCATGCGATCGAGCAGGCATCCGCCTGAGCCTGCGGATGCAGGAAGGCTATGGCCATTCCTACTACTTCATTTCGACTTTCATGGAAGATCATTTGAGGTGGCATGCGGAACGGCTCAAACGCTGACCGGCCACCTGCCGTTTTGAAGGCAGGGCGTGGTGCCCGGCCTAATAGGAGGAAGAAGCAGTGGAAAGTGTCGGCATACACCCCCATGTCGATGGGGGATTGAGGAAGCGTGGTGCCCCATTCGCGGGAGGCACTCTTATTTGCGAGTGCACCACGAACCCGGTCAAGGTGAAGATTAAGGGCGATGTCGCCCATAGTCATGCCTGCGGCTGCACCAAGTGCTGGAAGCCGGCCGGCGCAAACTTCTCCATCGTTGCGGTGGTACCCACGGAAGCGGTGGAAGTCGTCGAGAACGGCGATAAGCTCGCGGTCGTCGATCCAAAAGCGCTCATCCAACGTCGTGCCTGCAAGGAGTGCGGTGTCCATATGTATGGGCCGGTGGAGCGGGATCATCCATTCAACGGCTTGTCCTTCATCCATCCCGAGCGTTTCGAAGAAAAAGGATGGGCGGAACCCGGATTTGCCGCTTTCGTGTCCTCACTCATCGAGGCAGGGTATGACCCCTGGAAGATGGACGCAGTTCGTGAGCGCCTCACCGAACTGGACCTTGCACCTTACGACTGCCTCTCACCGGGCCTGATGGACTACATCGCCACTTGGACGGCAAAGAAGAGTGGCGTCCTGGCGGCTTAGACTGTGGCGAGCCGGGCAGCGGGTCCGGCTCCCACTGCGCGGCCGGGACGTGATCCCATTCCTGTCGCAGTTTGCACTCGACAAGTTTAATTCGTTTCAGATACGCCGCACCAGCAGATTGTGCCGGCGGCGTGCTGCTGGAGCGAGCTCGCAAACTGCTGGTTATGACGGCCATGAACATTGCAGCTCTTAAGCCAGCATGAACCGTTGACATCGGTATGGTTGGTGACCTTTCCCCCGGCGTCACCACTAGTGGGATGGTCCGCCTCGCGCTCCTGCCGCATCATGAGGCGGCCAATCAACGGAGGTAGCTATGTCTCGTCGCCGCGGCCTGCGGCTGTTTACGGCATAGATATCGGCAAGAACATTTTCCATGTCGTTGTGACGTTGATTTCGGTCAAACTGTGGCCACCAAGACCTACGCGCGCAGGATTCCTCCTGCCGCTTCGATGTAACCGCGAATTCCTACGCACCTTCTGGATCTGAGTGCTCTGTTGCATGAAGTGTCCACCAAAATAGGTGGACACCAAATCATGGAAGAAGATGAGCAAAAACTGCGCGTACGGCTTGTGGGTCGTGACGGACGACGTCGATATAAGCCAGCTTCGGTAGATCGCCTTGTTACAGGAGCTGGATGACCGACACGGTCCATTGGCTGTGTTGTTATTGACAACAACGCGCGGCGTTGTTATTAATGACAACATGAAGGCCTGCCTGATCGAGAAATCCCGAACGGTAATCAATGACACGACGTTTTTCGAGGTGGGTTGTGGCACCTGCCCAACCCGGTTCGAGGCAGCACGCACCCGTTTAAGTATCGACTGGCCCTCATTGTGAACGGTGAGTGCGTTCTGCGCTACGACAATGAGCGCGGAAAAGGCGATCACCGGCACTTAGGCAATCGCGAAGAAGCCATCGAATTTACGTCGCTTGAAGCACTCTACGATGCCTTCCAAGCTGACATGGAAAGGATGCTGAGATGACAACTTTGACTGTGCGCTTGAGTACCATTGCGGATGCCAAGACCCGCTTTGTCGAGGCCGGAAGGCGGGCGCTTGCCGGTGAGACCGTTGAGGCCATGCCTTCGGTCAACTTCACCTCTTACGATGACATGCACCGAGTGCTCGCTCCCTCCCGCCTGGCCATCGTCAAGGCGCTCGCTGGACAGGGAGCTTTGTCGATCCGCGAAGTCGCTCGTCGGGTCAGCCGTGATGTGCAGGCCGTTCATCGTGACGTGACGACTCTCGTCAACGCCGGCGTCATCGACCGGACAGAAAATGGGATTGAGTTTCCCTATGATCGCATTCATTTCGAATACGATGTGAGTGCCGCGGCCTGATGAGGAAGTGATCGAGACTCATCCGATTGTGAAGGAGGATCTTTGCGTCGCTGCAGCGCGGCATCGGCGCGATTGTTAAAAACCATGAGCATCAATTGACGTTCGAGAGGTGGCTGCTTTTGGCGGCCGGGTTGATGCTTTGAGCGCGGGCAAGATCGAAGCTGCCCCTCTCCTTGCAAGCCGAAAGCCGGCATCCCCTCCCGACGGACGTCCACCGCTTCAGTTCAGCTCAGCGTTCCGCCGCCGAAGCTCCATCCATCCAACAACGTGGATTTTGAGTTGGCTTGGTCGATTATTTTCAGCGTTTGGGCAAAAAGATCTGCCCACTGGCTGGAGTGCGGCCGAAGCACTATACCGCCTGCGCAAGCGGTAAGTCATAAGTACGCATTCGCCGAGGACCGCAGGATCAAGTTGTTTTCTTGCGTGATCGGCGTTTCCATTTTTCGGCCAGGACGTCGACGTTACCGCTTAGGTTGGTGGCGTTGACTTCGTTGGGATCGA
>Ga0123341_1004950_pt1 | contig 11799 bp, 7 predicted proteins | sample Turbeapinknodule_FD_89959 | JGI IMG/M metagenome (GOLD analysis project Ga0123341, IMG submission 89959) | Root nodule microbial communities of legume samples collected from Mexico - Turtle bean Mexico pink nodule | ecosystem: Host-associated > Plants > Roots > Nodule | place: Mexico: Nepantla... | reverse complement strand
TGATATTTATAGTAGATGTTATTTTAAAATAAAATAAATATAGTCTTATTTATTTTTAAATGAAAAAAATATAGTCTTATTTATTTATAGTTTTGTTTTCGAATCCTGCTAAGTTAATAAAGTTTTTATTTTAAAATGAAACAAATATAGTCTTCTTTTTTATATTATGAATGAGGAGGCAATGGTAAAATGAAACAAATATAGTCTTCTTTTTATATTATGAATGAGGAGGCAATGGCCTTTAAAACGTGTAATTTTAGAAATATTAACCTAAAAGAGTTGTTGAAAGAGGTATATATTTAAAAAAAGGGTACACGTGAAAGATATTCCTACAACAATTGGCTTCTTATATTTTATTTTCACGCATCACATGCTTCTGTTTAAGATCCTCGATCATGGGGATGCGTAAAGCGTTATTAATGAACTCACAAACACGGCTTGGTCATCTGATGCAAGATAATAATACCAAGCAAGTACAAATTTATTTTTATTTAATATGTTCATATTGAATTACTGCATGTCAAATACTAGCCACGGAAGTGAAGTTTTGTTCCCAATGTTGGTGAGGATGTGACTTATAGGGAATGCAAGAAGAGTAAAAAATCTCTATAATAGAGAAGTTTTGTATATAAAATTTATTCAAAATTTACTGATATTGAATATTGTTAATTTTTTTTATCAATTATTTTTATAAAATATGATTATTAAAATGAAATTTATTAACAATAATTTATTATAATTTTGCCTTAATTTAATTAATGTGAAATCTTGATGCGTCGAACGTAAGAATTAAGAAGACTCGACAGGGGAGGATAATAAACTCACAATCTCGATTAAAATGGATTTTTAATTACTTTAATACTAACTTAAAAAATAAATTTAAATTTAACACCTTTATAATAAAATAAATATTATCCTTATTTCTATATTATAAAACTAATCTTATTTTTAGTTCGATAAAAGATTTCTAAACAATAATTATGAAAAATTTAAATACTAATACTTCATAGAGAACTAACAAAATAAGTAATAATAGCTATAATTTATAAATATTTAAGATATATATTATACAAGAGGATGAATATATAATTTTATTAAAATAATTAAACAAAATGGTAAATGAAAAATGAAGTAGCCAAATTATTGATTATTAGACTATTACAGTTTGAATGGGTGAATGGCAGGCATTGATATATTTTGCCATGGGCATCTGAAACGAAGCACATGGAGGTGAAGATTTGTTCTGTGATGAGTTGGTCCACAAGAGATAAATAATTAAAAAAAATCATTTATAATTAATGTCTCTTCTTCAGTGGCAGTACAAAATCCTCGCTGGAAAGAACTTGGTCCAGGCATAATTCTTTATCAATATTTCATTAAGTTTCATCTTTATGGTTGATAAATTCTTTAATGTTTTTGTTTTAGTAATATTATATTTTGCTGGTTGATCTGCTTCTCGGTTGACTCTAATGACAAGTTCTAGTTCTATTTGTCTCTGTTGGAATATGCTATTTCCTTTGTTACGTTCGAAAACGACTCCGTTGAAACATGGGGTCCTACGTGTTGATTGCACTCCGACGATCAAGTCAGTACAAGGCTTATAAGAAATAAGAAGTAACAAGTTTCAGTCTTAGAAATAACGTACCTTAACCTGGGGTCTCAAAATCCTTTTATAACTTACCTCTTGTAACAACTTTCCATCATGAGAATCTAATCTCAACTGAAAGCATACTCAACACAAAAATATTCAATTTAGGGGCACACTCTCAAGGTGTTGCAAGCAACAAAATGAAATATTTCCTCCAGGGAGTGCATAAAATAATAACAAAATAACCACCAGGGTATCAACTCATGTACCAGCATCAGGGGTCCAATTTGTTTACGTAGACACCCTTAAAGTGGTGCTACGTTCCTTTTCATCATGCATGCAACCTAACCCTTACATGCCCTAGCACACATGGGCTTAGGTTTAAAAGAAAGACACTTACTTGACCTAGACCCCATACGCACTAAGCGCACCCCTAGGTCCACAATTACTCGTTGCTAGTCGCCTAGGCTTTACATGCGAAGGATTACCTTAATTATACAAAAATGGACTTACTCATACAACTAGGACCCAATTACATGGCCCGCTATTATGACCCAAGAGCCGAGCTGACTTATGTATAGCAGGTGCTGAGGTCCGACCACCGAGTGCTGAGCTCTGAGCACTCTGATCCATTATCGGGTAACATTATCGGACACCAAGTGTCTTGGGATCCCAAAACGGATGACAATGTTCCTCCACACGAAGTGTTTGACCTTGGTGAGTGGTTATCTGCGCAATTGGTTCAGCTTCTTTTCACTTGGTGAAGTACTCAATCGCACCACGAGATACTTCATCTAACGAATCACCAAGGGGAAATGACCTAAGATGTCTATTCCCAGGTATGGAAAGGCCAGGAGCTATGTATTGACTGCAACTCCTCGGGGGGTGCGTGATGCCAATCAGCATGCTTCTGACACTGCTCACATCGCTGCGCATACCTCGTGCAGTCCTCTCTCATAGTTGGTCAATAGTAACCAGCTCGAACGACCTTCAAAGAAAGAGCTCACCCTCAAACGTGGCTTCGACAAATTCTTTCATGGAGCTCTGCCATGATACGAGTGCACTGGTCCCTGCTTACGCAGGTGAGGATAGGATGAGCGTAGGCATGGCGGAACACCTTTCCGTCAACCAGGATGTATCTTCATGCATTCCTTTTGACCGTCTTTGCCTCTGTGGGTTCTACTGGGAGTACACCATCAGCTAGGTAGCGCTGATAGGGTGTCATCTAGATCTCCGCTATGTCGACCTGTAAGACCTCCAACGAATCTTCTTCCAGTAAGCCATAAACGCTTATTTTGGGCACCTTCAGCGTTTCTTGTATCAATGATAGGTGCACCATTCCTTTCGCCGAGCTAACCATCAAGGTCTTTATATGACTAACCTCTGGTGCTCCATCTACAATGGTCCTGGGTGACTTTAGGGTCTCTTGGATAACTGATCTCTGTCGACCTCCTTTACCTGAGCTCGCCAACTTGGCCAGCAGGTTTGCTCAGGAATTATGTTCTCTTAGGACATGCACCAACTCAAATGTGGGGAAAGTTTCCCTAAAAAGGGTAACATGTTGATCAAGGATGATCTTGAAGCTTTAATGTCTCCAAATCCATGGTGTTTGATGGAAGGCTGAAGTTGTTGTGTGTGTGGGTGGGTTTTGGGTAGAATATTTTGTAATCCACTCTTTGTTTGAATCTAAAACAGTTTGGAATCAAAACCTTTTTGAAAAAGATTGTTTTATGAAGAAGTGGAAAAACAACCTGTTGTTTTGTCGTTTCAATCGGTTGTTTATCACTTTGAGATTTTTGAAAAGGGTTTTAAATTGTTTGACTTGGTTGACTTTGCTGTCAAACCAATTCAATCGGTTGTTTCGAGAATTCAACCGATTGTTTGTTGAAAATCCATAACAAAGTTTTTGTTATGTTTGCAAATCAACGTTAAATGTTTTCTAACTAAATAGGCTCCTGCTTTAAATGTTTTTAACAACTTTTGGAGTATTTAAAAGAGATTGTTATACTCTCTTAAAAAGAGTTAGATAATTTGAGACATTTTGTGAAAGTGTGAAAACAGATTTGAGTTTTCAAGATTTGCATTTAAGCTTTTGGGTTTTCTCAAAGAAGTGGAATAGGATTGTTGTAATCTTTTGATTTGATCTTCATCAGGTGTAATCCTTTTTGTATATCTTGTATTTCTGAATATTGAAGGTGGAAACAAAATCATAGGTTGTTATGAATTCTGTGGTGTGTTTTCCAAAGAAAGTGTGTGTCTTGAGGTGTTCAAGGTCACTTCATTGGTAGTATGTTTGTAATCTGGATTTTGATTGCATAGTAGATACCTAGTGGTTTTCTAGGGACCGGATGTACCTCTTGGTGTAAGAGTGAATCAATATAAATCTATTTGTGTGATTCTGTCATTCCCTGATATCACATATATCTGTTTTAAGTTGTTTTTATTAACTGCTGATAAAAACAACAGATTGAATCGCAAAAAACAACCAGTTGATTTTCTGGAAATAAACTAAAACAGCTTTGTGCATTGTTTTCCATAGTTTCCTTGTCTGTGATTCTTCATTGGCCTTCATTATACCTTCAAAGTTTGCAAAAATATTTCATAAACAATTAACCCCCCCTTTTGTTTAAGGCCATATGTTCTAACATGACATACCTCAAGTACGAGGCCATTTGTGGATCTTTGGCCTGGTACTCACCTGTGACTTACCTAGTTACTAGCAACGAGTCACTTTTTACCAACAAACTTTGAGCGCCCAATTCTTTGGCTAGCAGCATTCCAGCTACCAGGGCTTCATACTCAGCCAGGTTGTTGTTGGCTTTGAAAGCAAATCTAAGGGCCTGCACGATCAAAAGTCTGTTAGGTCCCTCTAGAATAATCCCAGCCCCGCTACCTTGCTGGTTAGAGGACCTGCCCAACGAAACAACCCACTGAAAGTCTCCACCGTTTACCTGGGTGGTTTCTAAGGATAGATCTACCACGAAATCGGCATATACCTGGCCCTTGATGGGCCCCTTGGGTTTGTATTGCACGTCGGACTCTGACACCTCGACTGCCCAATGCACCATCCGACCTCTACATCGGGTTTCTGGAGGACCTTGCGTATTGAGAGATCGGTCATTACAGTCATTATGAAACTCTGAAAATAGTGACGAAGTCGCCGGGCTACGAACACCACCGCCAAGGCTGCCTTTTTGATGGCTTGATATCGTACCTCCGGCCCTTGTAGCACCTTGCTTACGAAATATATAAGTCTCTAAGCCTGATTTTGCTCTTGCACAATTACTGAGCTGATTGCTCGGTTTGTAACTGCGAAATAAAGGCGAAGGGGAGTACCGGTTTGCGGCTTGTAGAGGACAGGCGGGCTGGCTAGGTACTCCTTCAACTTGAGGAACGCCTCTTCACACTCGTGAGTCCATGTGAAGCGGTTACTCTTCTTCAAACACTGGAAATAAGGGTACCCCTTATCCCCTTTTGCTGATAGGAATCTGGACAGGGCGATCATACACTCAGTCAACTGTTGTACCTCCTTCACACTAGCGGGGCTTCTCATCCCTATGATTGCTCCACACTTATCCGGGTTCGCTTCTATCCCCCGTTCAGTGAGCAGGAACCCTAGGAAGTTCCCTGCCTCTATCCGAAACACACTTCTCTAAGTTTAACTTTAATTTATACTTAGCTATTGTAGTGCTTATCCCTTTCTTCTGAGGTGACGACCATGTCGTCCACATATGCTTGTACATTTCGCCCAATCATGGGGGTGAGAATCCTATCTATCAACCTCTGGTAGATACGCCGACGTTCTTCAGCCCCAAACACATGAATTTATAACAATAGCTAGAGATCTCTGTCATGAATGCTGTCTTGCACTCATCTCGGGGGTGCATGCGAATCTGATTGTACCCCGAGAACGAGTATAGGAAGCTCAACAATCGGCAACCTGAAGCGCTATCCATCAAGGAATCGATGTTGGGATAGGCCTTATTCAGGTATGTAAAGTCGACGCACATTCTCCATCTCCCATGTTCCTTCTTCACTAAAACCACGTTTTCCAACCACTCAGGGTATTAGATTTCCCTTATGTGGCCAGCCTTCAGGAGTTTCTGCATTTTGTCCTTAAAAACTAGACATCTTTCTTCATTGATCAGATCGCCACCTTCTGGTCAGACTTAATGATGATCAACCCTCCCTGAGGGAGGGCAACTTCATCTTCATGTGCCTTGTTGAGGCTATTGCGCCTACCTATTCAAGAAGGGTCTATCCAAAAGCAAGTTATAGGCCAGAATAGCATTAACCACTAAATACCTGATACTGATTGTGCAAGATGAGACGCCGTTCGAGAAGGTCGTCCTCAGCTCCACATGTCCCTGTACCTCCACCTGGTCTCTAGCGAAGCCAAACAAACAACCATCATACGGTTGCAACTGGTTAGGTGAGAACTGTAGGTTATTAAACGTTACCCAAAACATCATATCAACCGAGTTTCCCTGGTCAATGAGAAATCAGTGTACCCTTCTTCCCACGGTGACGACGGAGATCACTACTGGATCATCCTCGTGTGAGACCACGTCCTCCAAATCAGCTCTCGTAAAGCAAAGGTCAGGCTCGGCTGGCTGGTTAGAGCCCCGCGCCTCCACTATCATTACCTCCTTGGTGTACTTCTGGCGTTCGGTGCATGCTGCTGCGCTTTACTGATACGGCCTCTTCTGCGGCGATGTGGGAAACAGCTCGTCGTCGTATCTCCCCAAATGTTCTTTCTTGATTTTTTATTAGTGAGTCGCTAAACGACCCTGACATGACCTCCTACCGAAAGGCGTGGACCATCAACGCTTCATCCTGCGTCTGGAGCTTCACTGTGAACGCCCCAAATTTGTTCAAAAAGTCCTTCAATAGCTCTCCCTGCCTTTGCTTTGTGCCAAAAAGGTCGAAAGACACTAGCGGTTGGGCTAGATTGACAATGAATTATTCCCTTAACAATCCAAAAAACTAATTGAAAGAGGTTATGTGGCCATTAGGAAGGCCAACAAACCACTACAATGTTGTACCTATGAACGTACCCAAGAACATCTTGTAATGCATAGCATCCGTTTCATCATCTGGGCATTAAATGCTGTAATGTGGGTCTCGGGGTCTTCTACTTCTGTAAACACGATCTTGGGTATCATGAAATTGGCTAGTATAACAGTGTCCATGATCGCCTGCGAAAACGGTTTGGGGCGAGCCCTTAGTTAAGAAATTGGACCTTGCTCCCCTGTAGAGCGTTCGTCAAAGTGTTATAGACTCCTCCGCAACTCATCATTGGTCTTGCGTAGCACATCTTCAGCTGGTCTTGCCTGAGCACCAGCTCGGCTTGGACCTCCGCCATGAGTCTCTCCTTTCATCCTTGGATGTCTTTATCGTCTCCAGGAGAACACTCACAGTCTCCATAAGTTGTTGTATGGTGGGGTTGTCACTCCCTTCAGATCCTAATAGGTCTTGCCTTGTATTCCTCATCACATCTAGGAACTTGAGCACGACTGCGGGTGGGACCTAGTTTTATCGGGCCCCACAGTAAGCACCGGTTGACTCTAATGACAAGCTCTAGCTTCGTCTTTCTCTGCTGGAATCTGCTATTCCCTTTGTTACGTTGGAAAACGACTCCGTTGAAATAGAGGGGACCCTTCCTGTTGATTGCACTCTGATAATCAAGTCAGTATAAGGCTTATAAGAAAGAAGAAGTAACAAGTTTCATTCTTAGAAATAACGTACCTTAACCTAGGGTCTCAAGCCCCTTTTATAGCTTACCTCTTATAACAACTTTCCATCACGAGAATCTAATCTCAACTGAAAGCATACTAAACAAGAAAATATTTTGTTCAGGGGCACACTCTTAAGGTGTTACAAGCAACATAACAAAATATTTCCTCCACGGAGTGCATAAAATAATAAGAAAATAACCACCAGTGTACCAAGTCATGTACGAGCATCAGGGGTCCAATCTATTTGCGTAGGCACCATCAGAGTGGCGCTACATTCCTTTTCATCATGCATGAAACCTAACCCTTACATGCCCTAACACACATGAGCTTAGGTTTAAAATAAAGACACTTACTTGACCTAGACCCCAAACGCACTAAGTGCACCCCTAGATCCACAATTACCCTTTGATAGCCACCTAGGTTTTACATGCGAATGATTACCTTAATTATACAAAAATAGGACTGACTCATACAACAAGGACCCAATTACATGGCCAGCTATTCTAGCTCAAGAGCTGAGCTGACCTATATACGACAGATGCTGAGGTCCGACCACCGAGTGCTAAGCTCTGAGCGCTCTTGTCCAGTACAAATATAAAAGGATATAATATATTAAGTGTCAAAACACTTGTCGTCTCAATAAGAGTACATAATATAATTACAATACCCATTATTAATTTTTATTCATATTTTTGTCAGAACTAAATTTTCATCTTCTAAATATTACTAGTGCAAAAGGAAGATTTTACAATGTGAATAAATAGTGGTTTAAGCGGAAGTTTCAAAATGACAATTTTAAAATAACATCAACACATAAATTATGGTTCTAATTATAGCTCGTCTATTTGAAAACAAATTATATATATATTATGGTTTGGTGGACAACCATCACCTATAATTATTATAATGTATGGCCAACACAAGAGGGCGGTGAATTGTTTTCACAAGATTTTCGCAAAGATTGGAAGTAGAGTGAAAAGTTCTAAAAAATCAATCAATTGTTTTTTTTTATTCAACTGGATAAAAGTTCACTTTTATAATTCTTTATAGAAATTCAAATAGTTATTTTCTCGAAACAACAGGTTGGATTGTTTATACCAGCAGAAAAAGAACAGTGTCAAAAACAGTGTATAAGAGAAGGGATAGAGAGATTCACACAAAGAGGTTTATACCAGTTCACTCTTAACCAAGAGCTACATCCAGTCCTCAACTAACCATTGACAAATCACTAAGCAATCAAAACAAGATTACAAACACACACCTAGAGTGTTGATCTTGAACCCCTCAAGAACACACAAAACTCCTTGGCAAAACCACAGTTTTCAGAAACCCTTTTTTGAAACTGCCTTACACAGATTACACATAATTACATTGTTCAAATGAAGGAAATAAAGTACACCTGAGCTTTAGAAAGCAGTAGTACAAAAGTATAGAAAACCCAATTCCTATTTCACACACAAGTGATGATCCAAAAGCTCTTGATCCTCTTAAAAACATTTTTAATAAGCTTTCTTTCTTAGGTTATTGAAAAGATCATAAAACAGTCTTTATAGACTCAAGAAAGTGATTAAAACGGTTAAATCATAATTCAAAAGCAGTTGGAAACATTTAAAAACAGTTTGGAACTCTTAACCGAATTCTGTTAGAAAAAAAACAGATTAGTTTACAAAACAACTTATTGAAATAATTTTTCTATTAAGGATTTCAAAGAAAACAACTAGTTGTTTTATCGAAATAACCAGTTGTTTCAGTTTGACAACAAAGACAAAATAAAGCAAAGTTATTTCAAAACCTTTTGAAAACCACTAAGTGTTAAACAACTAGTTGTTTCGACAATTCAACAAATTAAAAAGCTTGTTATAGCCTAAAGACCTTTGAGTAGTAGGTTTTCCAACATATTGATTTGAAAAACAAATGACTAAAATTGCACAGCTTCTTAGAAAACACTTATTTAAAAGAGATAAAGAAACAAGTGAGTTTGGATCAATGCAAGGTGGGAATTAACAATTCAAAAGCTACTAGACAACACACACAAACACAACAACAAGTTCTTCAAGTCTTCTACACAGATTTGGAGGTATCAAAGCACCTTATTCAACAATCTCTCCTTAATTGATGAAGACAAATCCATACTTTGTTTGTGTTGTAGGTTTTAAACTTAAGAGCTCCTGCAAAACAAAATTGTATACCACACAAAGAAAGTGTAGCATCAGGATAAAACATATTCACCAAGCACATTCATAGAGCAAGTTTTTGCATAATAGAGAAGCAGAAACAAAAACCAAATAAAAATAAAAATTGAAGTGTGCAAGTGCAAAGTGTGGTAGCAGCATGTATCAAAATTAAAGCACATAATGTAGCAAAATTACAACCAAATGAACCAAAAAGTCTCTCCCTATTTGTCTTCACAAATAGACAAAAAGAAGGAATAATACAAGTAGAAAACATAATGATAAAATAATTGTCCAGCAATACAGAAAATATAGAGCATAAAAAGAAGTAGAAAGAGATACTTTAAGCTTTCAAACATCCTTGCCATATTGAAATTCAAAGGGATAAGTTTGCACAACTTCAATTTGCTTATCTAGATGCTGGAACCTAGCAGCACAAAATTATAGTGGTTCCTTTGATCATTTGCCATGTTGTCCAAGCAGTTGATCATTAATCTTTCAAATTGTGACATAGAAATCCCATGATCTATGGGTGGCACATAGCCCACAAGTGCATGTAGAGCATATTCTTCTACAACTCCAGCACTTGGACCAGCTCCATAATTTGTATCAGCAACTTGCTTAGTTGGATTTTCAATCCCTTGTTCAACATGTTCATGTTCAGATTGATTTTCAACATTTAGTTTAGCTTGTTGTCCATTATTTATTCCAATTTGATCTTCACGAGAAGGACCCACCTGTTCTTCCTCTTTGCTAACCCATTTGTCACCAATTTTGATGAACCCCATCTTGCTAAGAAACCCATTGTTAATTTCATGAGATGGTTTTGTTAGAATATATGGCCTTAAACGAGAGGGGGGTGAATTTTTTAAGAGAGGTTTTTGAAAAAAACTTCAGGTTTAACAAAATTATTTGTGTAAATCTAGAATAGGAATCAGGCTAGCCAAGAATTTAAGCAATTATACAGCAAAGCAACAGAAAAACAATCGATTATTTCTTCGAAACAATCGGTTGTTTATATCAGCAAAGCTTAAAACAAAATTTAAATGAGTTCAGGGTAAGAGAGAAATAGACCAACAGTTTATACTGGTTCACTCTTAAGCCAAGAGCTACATCCAATCCCCAGAATACCATGGGTAATCCACTAAGCAATCAAACCAGATTACAAGACACAAACCACCAAAGTAGTGACCTTGAACCCTTCAAGAAACACACTATCTTTGGCAAACCACACCAAGAGTATTGATCTTGAACACCTCAAGAGCACACAATACTCCTTGGCAACACAACACCTGAAATACAATAGGTTTAGAAAGGATTACACCTGATCACAATACAAACTGAATTGAATACAATTTCAATCTTATTCCACTCTCTCTTGAAAACCCAAAGCTTGATGTGAATCTTGAAATCTTAGAATCAAATCTCTCAAACTGAATTTCTCAAAGTTGTTTCTTACTTATTTCAAAACATAAATAAACCATTTATATTTTCCAAAGATTGGTCAAAGCAATTAATGAAGGAGCGTATTCAGTTGAAAAATATTTAAAGCAGATTCACCATTCAAAACAAAATTCTATTAGGATATTCAAAGAAACAATCGGTTGAAACCACGAAACAACTGATTGTTTGGCTTGCCAGTTAAGTCAACCAAACTAAAATAGTTTTCAACCTTTTTCAAAACTCCTAAGAGTAAAACAACCGATTGATTCGACAAAACAACAGGTTGTTTTTCACTTAGTTGGAAAAACACTTGATTTCAAAAAGGTTTTTAATCACAAAAGTTTTAGATTCAACAAAGGAGTGGATCACACTTTATTCTACCCAGATCCCACCCAAACACAACAGCAACACCAGTCTTTCATCAAACACCTTGGATTTTTCAAAGCACTTGATGACTCTTGATCAATAGGTTTTACCACCTCAGACAATTCTCTATCAAGAAAAACTTCAAAATATTGAAGAAATTTAGATATAAGAACAACATAAGGAAAATGATAATCACTTAAGCTCATAGACTTTAGCATATGCTCCATGAAGACATAGATCCAATTGACTCATATGTTCTTTATTATGCAGTAGATTAAGAAAAAATCTTTTTCAGTGAAGACATCATGATTACTATCCCTTGTGTTAAAATATATGACCTTAAACAAGAGGGGGGTGAATTGTTTAAGAGGGATTTTCGCAAACTTTGAAGGTATAATGAAAATCAATGTTGAATTACAGAGAAAATAATCAAGGAAACAAATACCCAAAACTGTTTTAAGATGATATCAGAAAAACAATCGGTTGTTTTGTC
>Ga0123341_1004948_pt1 | contig 11800 bp, 13 predicted proteins | sample Turbeapinknodule_FD_89959 | JGI IMG/M metagenome (GOLD analysis project Ga0123341, IMG submission 89959) | Root nodule microbial communities of legume samples collected from Mexico - Turtle bean Mexico pink nodule | ecosystem: Host-associated > Plants > Roots > Nodule | place: Mexico: Nepantla... | reverse complement strand
GATCTTCCATGTGAGTTTGGGTTTTGGTACTAGTCTTGGTGAGTTCTTGAACATAGAACCTTGATCCAATTCTATAAAAAAGTGCCTACCTCATATCCAACTCAAGTTGATTCCTAAGAATGTCAAGAATCATTCATATTGTGCTATTGGAATCATATCAAAAGGCAACTTGATGATATAATTGGTACAACATCAAAAGTAGAGTATTGGAGTGATTTAAAGGCATGTATGAGAAGAAAATTTGTTTCGCCTTCATATGATAGAAAAAGAAAGCTTGGAGAAGAAATGAAAGAGCTTGTTAGAATAGGGAGAAAAATTGTAAACTGAGAAAACAAATACGCTATAAGAGAAAAAGAGTTTAAAGAAAAAATACAAGCTCTTGTCAAAAAGAAATAAGAGAAAGAGAGGAGAACGAAAGGAAAGATAGAAAAGAGAGAAAAAGTGATGATAAAAAGGAAAGAATAGAAAGTCTTTGTCTAGAGCTGAACAAGATATTGACAACATTTTTCCTTCTATAAACAAACCTTGTGAGGAAGTTCTTGAAGAAAAATTTGTGTCTTGAGTTGAACCAAATATTGATATAAATTGTTCCTCCACAAAATATATAGGTGAATGTTTTATTCAAAAGGAAGAAGAAAAGCAAAGAAGAAGAGTCTCGTATGACACCCCCTTGCAAGCATAGTTAAGAAAACATCCTTAAAAGGGGATTGCAATACTTTGAACTCTTCTTTTCAATTATATAATGCTCATTCTTCTTCACGAAAATATAAAAAACAATACTTTGTGATGTTGTTGCCTAGCTTGGGCAATAAACAACACAAAGTGAACGAAAATATTTTTGAAAAAGGTCTTATGTTTTTCTTTAAAAAAATTTATAAAAATAAAGGACCTTATTTTTGTTTTCTTTTCTTTTGTTTTAATTTTATTTTAATAAAGAAAATTATATCATATTTGTTTGATGTCTATTGTAGATTGTCATTTGATTCAGGAGGAAAATAACAAATAAACAGATGTTGATGTCATTGAACATCATTCAGGATCTGAGGACAAATCCTTTTCAAGAGGGAGGGTCTGATGGAGAACCATTCGGAAGGACACATATTGGGCCTTTAACTAGGGTCATGGCTAGACGAATGGAAGAAGATGAAAAAGAAGTTCAGAAAACTCTATTTTTATGGAGAATTAATTTTTAACTTTTTATTCCAAATTTCCTGGTCTTATAAAATTTGTACAAAGTAGTATAGGTTTTATTTTGGGCTTGTATTTCAGCCATTATCTTAGGCCATGTTTTAGGCCAATTTTTCCAATTAGAGTATGGTGTAAATAGAAAAAGAAAGAGTCTAGCTAGAGTTACAATTGGGCCTCCTTGGACCCAATGCAACTCTAGACCATCTGAAGAGTTTTTTTAGGGTTAAAGCTTGCACCTTGACTGCCAATAGCACTATAAATACAAGTGTTAGACCCCTTGTAAATTAGATTTGAATTGTTCAAGAAATGTTGCCCAAGTTGCTATCTTATTTGTCTTCAAATTCTCACTCTCAAGTTTGCACTTCTATTAGTGTTTAGCTTGAATCTTCTTAGGAGTTGGCCTAACCTCTCTTAAGCTTCATTATCATTCTTCATACACCAATATTTCACATTTTCTTTCACCCATTTTAGCCACCCAATCCCACCAAATTTTCACCCCAAAATACAAAACAAAAAGACTCATAGTAATGCAAGCTAGGATTGCATCAACATTGAACTTGAATAATTGAAACAAAAGCAAGGACGTCCAAAGCTTAGTCTCCATGAGGGATACCATCATGTTATGCATTGGCCAGCTTGGAGATGCCTTGCTCAAATGATATACTTATTCATCTTCGTTTCAAAAAACCTTTATACCTTTATAAAGATGGAAGGGACTTGCGTATGTGGCTGATTTATAGGGAACATGTAAGAGGTTGAAGGAGGTGCAGTGATGCACTAAGCCAAAAGCAAAACAATTGCTTTTCAAACGATGTTGAATTTTTTGCAGAACCTATTGTCTTTCTTTGTATATTCTTTTTGTCGTCGTCTATAGGGCACAAACATCTTCATATTATTTCCAGTCATCAAAATCTTCGCTATCTGATGGATTTTGAAGATATATGAAAGTTATCCAAGGAGTGGACTGAGTCTTTATCTACTTGAACCATGTAGTGATAAACTACAAATATGCAATAATCTCAGTCAGACTCAAGGGGGTTCTAAACAAAAGTTTTGGTTCTATTTGAATCTGAGTGTACCATGATAAGGTTGGAGTGTTGCAAAAGGGTGGTTGGGCGCAATGGGTACAATCTAATTTTGGGGCTCTCTGTGGACGTATGTATCAAGAGTGAACTTTTGTGGAGTATTATTCTTCAATTGGCATTTTGATCTCTTCTACCCTTAGACGGGTAGGGTTCATCAATGAGTAGTGATGAAGGATATATTCCTGCATATGCTTGCATATACTAGAGCATTTGTTGATTTGTTGATGGTGTTTGTTTCTATTGTAGAATAAAAGGTAGACAACAAAATAAAGGTTATAAAATACTAAAAGAGGAAAATATATTAAGTGGAAAAAAATAGAGAAATATATTATTATCTTTGCTAACAATACATTTATAATGCTTGCAGTAACTGAGTCAAATGGTTTTTCCTAAAGTTTAGGAACAGTTACTAAGAAAGGCTTATTCAACAATTGAAATAGAAAAAAAAAAAAAAAAAAAAGTTACGTGATGTTCAATAAACAAAATATCTAACACTCCTCCTTGATTTTTGAACTGCAAACTCCAATTTTTTGTCTTAAGAACTCAAACTTGCTGGCTGGAAGTGGCTTGGTAAACAAATTTGTAACCTGGTTTTTGGTTTTGCAATAAACAAGAACAACAACTCCATCTTTTTGTATCTCCCTTAAGAAGAACAACTTAATGTTAAAATGCTTGGCTTTCCCATGAAAGACAGGGTTATGAAAATAATTATTGCGGTTTGATTGTCAACAAAAACTTTCGTACTTCCGTTCTGCTCTATAAGATCAATTATAATTTTCTTCAACCACAAGACTTGGTTAAGAGCAACTGTAGCAACAATAAATCCAGCTTCTGCTGTAGATTGCACTATAGTTTCTTGTTTCTTTGAGCACCATGAAAAAATTCCTAAGCCAAGACTAAAACAGTACCCTGAAGTACTTTTCCTAACAACCCTCTTTGTTACCTTCAGATGTTCTTTGTTGGGACAATGCACGAATCTAGATAGAACACTCACAACATACAATATATCTGGCCTTGTTTTTGTAAGATACATAAAACAACCAGTAAGACTTTTGTAACGTGTTTCATTTACTGCATCAACTCCATCATCCTTGCTTAGTTTTTCTTTTTTATTCATTGGAGTATTGACCTGCTTGCAATCTTCCAATTTGAAATTTCTTTTAAATCTCCCTTGCATATTTTTTTTACAAATAAAAAACTCATTCTCATGTTGCTTAATCTCCATTCCAAGGAAAAAAATCATTAGACCAAGGCCAGTCATTTTGAAAGCTTGCATCATATTTAATTTGAAATCATCAATAAGTTTTGCATTGCTCCCTGTAATCAAAAGGTCATCAACATATAGTGAAATGACAAGAGTTTCAACACCTTTGGATTTGACATAAAGTGTAGATTCTAAAAGACTTTTGTCAAAGCCTAAACTAATAAGGTAATCATCTATTCAGCTATACCATGCTCTGTGAGCCTGTTTTAAGCCATAAAGAGCTTTAGATAAACTATAAACTTTGTCTTCTTTTCCTTCCACAATGAAACCTTTAGGTTGCTCAATATAAATTTCCTCTTCAAGAAATCCATTTAGGAATGCTGACTTGACATCCATTTGATGTACCCTTCTATCTCAAGGTATGTCAACAAGCTCCCAAGTTTTGTTCTTCTCAATCATATACAACTCCTCTTCCATTTCCTTTTCCCACTCTAGGTCGTTGATAACTTCTTCATGATCAGCAAGTTCACATATTGCAACATTATATCTCTGATATATGTTAGAGAGTAATCGAGTGCCTCTAATTGGTGGATTTCCAAAATGAATCTATTTTTTCTCTCACTTACTCCATTTTGTTCTGGAGCATAAGGAGTTGTAAGTTGATGTTCTATTCATGCTTCATCACAAAAGGAGTTGAATTGATATGAAGTATACTCCTTTCCATTATCAGACGACCTTCATGTCTGAATTTTGCAGTCATATTCATTTTCCACCTTTGCTGTGAACTTCCAAAAAATGCTTGCAACCTCTGACTTGAAGTCAATATGAATTAGCTGTAGCTTCTTTTTTGCTCTCCAAGTAGCTATTGGAAATGGAATTCTACTTTGCTTTCCATATTGACAAGCATGGCAATTAGAAGAAAGTATTTCAAAGTCAAGTAAGTCCCTTACCATTTCAGATTTTGCATCTTGAGAAGCCCTTGATAGTGATAATGCTCAAGCCTCTTGTGCCATATCTCAACATTATTTTCCTTTGCTGAAAATATTGTTTGCTCCTCCTAAAATAGATATGATGAGAAACTTTTGCCTCTCATTTTTACCTTGAACAGATTTTGTCCTGTAGCATCCTTGATCAAACAGTGGTTATCTTCAAAAAAACACCTTGAAGCCTTTTTGTAGCAACTGACTAACATTCAATAAATTTTGGTCTATGTTAGGTACATATAACACATCAGTAATAGTTTTAGTACCTAAATATGTTGCTACATCAATGGTTCCTATTCCTTTTAATGGAATGTGACCCCTATGGCCTCTCTTGACCTTTGAAATTTTTGAAGGCTTCAACTGCTTGAAAAGTTCTTTGTCATAAGTCATGTGATTTGTGCATCCACTATCAATTAGCCAAGATTCACTTGAAACTTTACTAGTGAAATAAGTTGCAACGAAAATTTCATCCTCCTCCTCATTTACAATTTGAGCATCTACATATTGTTGCTGACTTTAGTTCCTACAAATGATTGCTTCATGCCCAAATTGATTGCACTTGTTGCACTTAGCATCAGGTTTTCTCCTACTCTTAAACGGTGGATGACCTAACTTGTTGCAATGCTTACAAAGAGGATAATTTCTTTTGGAACTTTCTCTTTGGCTCTTGTTGTTATTGTGTGCAACAACTTCTCCATTTTCTTGCTAGTTTTCATTATTCTTACTACCTTTGTTTCTCCAGCCACCTTTATATTTGGCTGGTAAAGCTTCCTCAACACTAACAGATTCCCCCATAGCCCTTCTTTGCTCTTGTGCTTGTAAAGAATTTAATAACTCTGCTAAGGTTATACTAGGCAGATCCTTGATGTTTTCCAAGATAGTTATGGTAGCCTCAAATCTTTTAGGAAAAGTGACCAACATTTTTTCAACAGTACGAGACTTTTTAAAATCAAACCCAAACAATTTTACTCTGTTTGCAATGTCTAGAAGCCTTTCAAAATATTCCTGAATGGATTTTGTCTCCTTCATCTTCTGTAACTCGAAATCTCTAATGAGGTTCAGCACTTGCATACTCTTAATTCACTCATCGCCTTCATACTCTATTTTGAAATAATCCCATATGGCTTTTGTCTTATTTGAGAGACATAATGCGTGTGAATACGGTGGGATGCTTCTGCAACATGCTTTTGTCTTTAATTTTTTTCGTCTTCTTCTCCTTTTGTGATTTCATTTGGGCAACAATAGGGTTTGTTGGAAGGGGCTGAATTTCATAGTCCTCTACTACAACTTCCCATAGATCCAATGCTTCTAGGTAGGTCTCCATACGAACTGCCCACATCAGATAGTTTTTTCCATCAAAGACTGGTGGTGTTATTGCTGAAAAATTTGACTCGTTTTCCATGATGCACTCTAGTGTCCTCATAGATCCCTCAAGAAGAAGGCTCTGGTACCAATTGTTGTTATTGTAGAATAAAAGGTGGACAATAAAATAAAGGGAAACAAATACTAAAAGAAGAAAATATATTAAGTGAAAAAAAAAACAAAAAAAAATATTCATTATCTTTGTTAAGAATACATTTATAATACTTGTAGTAACAAATTGAATTGTTTTTGCCTAAAGTTTAAGAACAATTACTTAGAAAGACTTGTTCAACAATTAAAAAAGAAAAAATAAATAAACAGTTACGTGAAGTCTAAAAAACAAAATATCTAAGAGTGTTTCTCCAACCACAGATTGTGACGACTTCTTCTAAATCCATCTTTAGCTCTGAAAGATGGAGGCTTTTCTTGAAGGGATCGTTCTTCAGCATTGATGCCATAGATTCTTTTTGAAAGATGCAGAGAAGAGAGAGACAGCGATAGATAGTTCACTTTTGTTAGGATAGAAGAAGTGAAAACTTTTTCTAAGATAACTAATTCTGAAAATTATGAATTTTAAAAACTGTTTCTTCTCTTATTACTTTTAGAAGATATGTGACCATCAGTCTGTACATAAACCTCCACCATATTTTCTGCTGAGTGCCACCTTGATTATTGTGTTCGTGCACATTTATCCATTTGTCACGAATGCCATTTAATTTACACTGACATCCTTTCTAGAGTTAGTCACTCAAGGTAAAAATTAAATCCTACACAAACTTCCACCATACAAATTATTCATTTCTAAAATCCCTAGATTTGAATTATATTTAATAAAATTAAATCTTTCAATAGGCAACCTTGGTGAATATATCAATCCATTGGTGATCCGTCTTAACAAATATCACTTTCAAAAGAAAAATCAGAATGTAATCATTTAGAAGTGATGATATCACTTCAAAATGCATAGCATTTGAGTGTTGGATAGGGTTAAATTGATTATTGCACTACTGTTATCACACTATCTAAGTATATTGTTTTGAATACAAGAGTAATATTCTAGTTTAGGATATATGATGAATGAATGTATGTGATTCAATGTTTAAGTTTGAAAAAACATTGATACCTAGTATTGTGACCAAGTTATGGTGACTATGTTAAGTAAAGAAACATATAAGAAATAAAATATCTTATGTGTGTGTTAATAGTTTTAAAATTAACAGTTTTAAAAACATAATAAACATTTATTATTACTATAATTAAAGTATATATTATTATTAAAATTGTAAATTTATTCATGATAAACCTTTTACTAAAAATAAATTGATATGTACGGATGACACAAATACTAAAATAATTGTATTAAAAATTTATGATAAAATTTTTTTGTTTACTTTGAAAAAACATTGGTGATTCTATATGAAAAAAATAGGTGGCAAATAGTAGGAGAGTTGGACCAAACGAACTGGCCTATATTTTATAAATAAAATAACAACTGAACAGTGTACAAATAAACACAGGAAGTGGCAAATAGTGGAAATACTGGGCCAACCAAATGAGCCCAAGCTTTTGTACAAATATGCTAAAATATAAATGCAGTTTCTTCCTGCACCTCCACATTTTTCTTCCTGCACCCCCACACTCTTATGAAAAGACTAAATCACCCTTATTACTTTTTAAAATTCCAAAAATATCCTTAATCTAAAAAAACCTTAAAGAGGTGCAGGCAAGGATGCTCTCTTGCGCAGCCGTGTCTTTCATGTTCCAGCAGCAGCACGCTTTCATGTTCCAGCAGTAGTACGGCACCTCCAAATCCTTCTCCTTCAATCTCACATTTTTTGTTGGTGATTTAGAGTGCTCTTGACAAAGATAAGTAAATTTCTTTGCTTTCGGATATGCACATCCGTTATTTTTATGGATTTTTGTTTTCGTAAGTGTTTTCTTCCATTCCAGATTATAGAATCCGATAGAATTTTGGATCACAAAATACTGTAAAATCTCGAATTTTTGCTTCTGGTAAAATCCTGGATTTGTGGTTTCGGAAAAATTCTGAATTTGTGGATCTGGGAAGATTCCGAATTTGTGGATCCGGGAAGCTTCCGAATTTGTGGATCCAGATTTGTGTTTTTAAGGTCATCCTTTATTCAACATATAAAACTTCATCAAAAGATTTTTTCTATCTTCAAATATGATTTGCAATGAGCTTCTTTTTTTCTTCTTTTAATATTTTTTTGGGTCTATAGTTTATTTATACTTGTTTAGTAGAAATGATATAATGCTTTTTTTCTCTCTTTTGCTTTCAATAGAATTTTATATTTGTTGTTTTTTGTTTGTATTGGTTCAACATCTTATTCATTAGTTTGTAATTTGGTTTAACTTGAATGGTGTAATTGAACAGTAATGGTGAAGACTAGGGAAGAAGGTTCACAAGGTGATCGTCTATGTTCCACAGTCTCTGTTAGAAGAAGACATGTTAATGAAGATGAAAAACATGAAGAACATGGATAATGACTTCTCAATATCATCATCATCCCACAAATCAACCTCATCATATAATTCTTGTTCAAATTCATCACTACTGTCCATGCTTCTACAAATAAAATAAAAAATGAAACAAAATCCATGAATCCATAAGTTAAAAACATTATTCCGGATCCAACAATCCATAATTCAAAAAGACCATTCCGGATTCAGGAATCCATAACACAAAAAAACAATTCCGGATCCACCAATCCATAATGCAATTTAAGTTTCTGAATTCAGCACTCCGGAAAACAATAATTTATGATCTTTTACCTTCCGGAACACTCCCTAATCTAGGAAACACAATTTAATCAATTCTGGATTCATGAATCCAGAATATATTACCAGATCCAAATATCCAGTAGCTCCTTTTGAAATTATAGATCAAGGTTAATGTTGGAATATTTAAAATTGTGCGGTGCAGGAAGAAAAACGTGGGGTGCAAGAATAAGAAGCCAAATATAAAAAGCATTGCAAATTATAAAAATTCTGGGCCAGCTGAATGGGCCCAGTCTTTGTAAAAACATGGTGCAAATATAGAAAGCAAATGACGAATAGTAAAGTTGTTCGCCCAGTAGTGAGCCTAGTCTTTAGTAAAAGACCCAGACTTTTGTAAAAAATAGTGCATATGTAAAAGAAGCGAGTGACGAATAGCAAATCTTCTGGACCAGCGAAATTGGGCCAACGAAACCTTTGTAAAAATATGTTGCAAATATATAAAAGCAGGTGGCGAATAGCAGAACAGCTGGGAAAACGGAATGGGCCCATGATTTTCAAAAAGCTGATGGTCAAAAAAACAAAGTAAAAAAAAGAAGAGAAAGGAGTGCTGCAAATAATAAAAGGAGTCTTACAGTAACACACATTTGACGTTGCAGACGTGACAATAACGTGACAGAGTGGAATTAAGTTTGATAAAGTGACAAATTCAAAATAAGGTAGTAACATGAATGAACAATGAGGCGCGAGCTTTAAAATAGGGCAAAAAGAATATATTACACCGGTGTAATATTATTTTTTTTACTCATAACATATTACATCGGTTAAACCATCTAACCAGTGTAATATAAGGCCCATATTCAAAAGCTTTTAGAATTTTTTTCATGAAAAGTGAGTGACCATAAACGTCACATAAGTAACCACTTACAAGCACACGAGTAACCAGTTTTGTGCGTGTCAGTATATGTGGAAGAACCTGTGGCTGGGTAACCAGTTTTGATAGGGTTTAGGAACCTATGGAGGAACCGGTGTAATATTATTTTTTTTACTCATAACATATTACATCGGTTAAACCATCTAACTGGTGTAATATATGACCCATATTCAAAAACTTTAGAATTTTTTTCATGAAAAGTGAGTGACCATAAATGTCACATAAGTAACCACTTACAAGCACACGAGTAACCAGTTTTGTGCGTGTCAGTATATGTGGAGGAACCTGTGGCTGAGTAACCAGTTTTGATAGGGTAGGTGTCCATTCTGCCATGGGTGTAATATATGGCCCTTATTAAAAAAGAAATTTGAATTTTGTTTCCATGAAAAGTGGGTGGCCATAAATGTCGTGTAAGTAACACTTACAAACACACGGATAACCAGTTTTACGTGTGTCAATACATGTGGAAGAACTTGTGGCTAGGTAATCAATTCTGGTAGGATGGGTATCCAGTTCTGCCATGGGTGTAATATATGGCCCATATTAAAAAAAAATTAATTTTTTTTTCATGAAGAGTGGGTGGCCACAAAGGTCACATAAGTAACCACTTACAGACACACAGGTAACCTATTGCGTGTGCCAGTACATGTGGAGGAACTTGTGGTTGGGTAACCAGTTCTGGTAGGGTGGGTATCCAGTTCTGTCATGGGTGTAATATATGACCCATATTACACCGGTCAAACCATGCAACCGGTGTAATATATGACCCATATTAAAAAAAATTGATTTTTTTTTCATAAAGAGTGGGTGGCCATAATTGTCACATAAGTAACCACTTACAAGCACACGGATAAGCAGTTTTGTGTGTGCTAGTACATGTAGAGGAACTTGTGGTTGGGTAACCAATTCGAGTAGGGTGGGTGTAATATATGACCTATATTACCCCGGTTAAGCCATCTAACCGGTGTAATATATGACTCACATTACACCGGTTAAGCCATCTAACTGGTGTAATATATGACCTATATTACACCGGTTAAGCCATCTAATCAGTGTAATATATGGCCAAACAAACACAGAAGTAGTGACGACCGCACAAGAAAGATGTTTATGGTTTGTGCTTCGCTTGTTCTATTGCTTGGTTTGTGCTTCCCACCACTTCTTTCTCCCTCCCTCCCTTCGACGAGGTCGCTGCTTCTTTATCCCTTTCGTTAGACCTTCCCTTTCATTCAAAACTCTCTCGCTTCCGCTTTTGCACTTGCACTCAAACAATAAACTCTTACACTCTTACAAAACTGTCATGTCACTCCCATCAGAATTACAAAAAACCCCACTGCCACATCCTCACCTAATGCCACGTCTGCGGTGTCAAATCTGTGTTAGTTGACAGAGGGTGTTAATAAAACATTTTCCTAATAAAAGTACTAGGAGTGAGGAGAAAATGTGGGCAATTGCAAAAATTGAAAGCGCAATCATAGGGTTCACTAATTTCACACACGTCATACATTTTTAATTTCATCACTTTAAATGCTTTATCAATAAATTTGAGTAATGAGAGGGGTAACTAAAAGTGTGTGTTCTCCTTTAACTGTCCCCTATGTAGCACAAACATTGACACGAAAAATGATATGACACGGACGCGAACACAGGGATACGTATAATCTCTAAAATGTGTAGGGCACAGATCTATATATTATATAATTATGAATTATATAAATTGACAATAAAGATTTATGTGCACTAAGTATGTTTCAGTTTTTTTTTAGCAGGAAGATGTTTTTCATGGATGGTTCAAAAAGATTTGTTCCTTATTTTTATAAACATAATAAAATTTTATACTATAAGTTTGAGTTCTTTAGATAATTAATGTATTTATCATTTTTAAAATTGTATTAGATTCGTGCTAGAATTGTTAGAAATCTCACAAATATTTTTTGAATTGGACAATACATATCCTATAAGTGTTATACAAGTGTCGGTATCTGATACGTGTGTCATATACGGAGTGTCTGAGCTTCATACCCCTCTTCCTATGAGTCTCTCACCTTTTCCCTTTCTCCTTATAGGTTAAACTTAGGGCAAACAAATGAAATGGGTTGGGCCAAGGACTTTATTTTCATTTTGCAACGTATTTTTTAGGGTTAAACAGAATGGGATGGGTCCATAATGGTTCACTATCTTTTTTTCTTTATTTAAAAAAACGAAAATAAAAAGCTAAAATATAATTTTAAACATTTAAAATTTAATCAAAAGAATTAATGGTGGTTTTTGTTTTGTAATTTGTAAAATGAAATTTAAACATTTATAT
>Ga0123341_1004947_pt1 | contig 11801 bp, 7 predicted proteins | sample Turbeapinknodule_FD_89959 | JGI IMG/M metagenome (GOLD analysis project Ga0123341, IMG submission 89959) | Root nodule microbial communities of legume samples collected from Mexico - Turtle bean Mexico pink nodule | ecosystem: Host-associated > Plants > Roots > Nodule | place: Mexico: Nepantla... | reverse complement strand
TTGTTTTGGTTTTAACAGCTTAACCATTTGAAAAACAGTTTTCAAATCTTTTCTCAAAACATCTAAGTGTAAACAATCGGTTGTTTCGACAAAACAATCGGTTGTTTTAACTTAGTTTGAAAAATTTACTTTCACAAACATTTAACTTAGTTCGATCAAGGGGTGGATTACAACACTCAAATTACCCCAGAACTAGACTATAACAGCACAGCAACAGCAAGCACAGCCAAGGCTTTATCATCTTTCAAAGGGTTTGGATTCTTCAAAGCTTGAACACCACTTGGTTCAACATAATTTTATCCATTCTTTGATTCTTTAGTCAATCTAATTTTTGTAATCATACAAAAGACTTTATCTACCCAATATAATCAATCATAATGAATATTCAGTGATATAATTTTAAATCCAATCAAACTTGTGTTAACATGTTTATTATTGTGAAACTTGATATGATGAATTTATTTTTCAAAATATGCATGTTTAAATTGTATTGTTTTAAGCACCATGAAAAAAAAAAGATTGTTAGAGTAAAGTCAAACAAATCTCATTTGATTTTGATTAAGTGTTTTGCAACAAAGTATAAAACAAGATTTTATAAAACATCAGATCTCGACATATGCAAGTGTTTCAGATAGATATAGAGAACCTTGCACAGATATCTACGTTTGATAAACCAATGTTTGGGCAGATGATTAAGATACATAGTCTAAAACATTTCATGGTACATGTCAATATTATAAATGCTTATTCTATGTGTGCAGAGAATGTTTGTTTCTTCTTTCTTACAAAAGGATCTCACAAAGATGTGTCTACATTAAAGATCTCTTGAAAAACGCGCTAAAGTTTTTCCACATCAACAACTTTTTAGAAAAGGAAAATGTTAGCTTTGTGAAAACCATCAACCTTGTAAGGTTTTATGCTTTACTCCAGTTTGGGAAAAAAGCTATTTCACCTAGGCCTGATAAGTTATGTCACTTATCAGAATGTTAAGAGATATGCAATTAATGTTTCATGAAGAACATTTAACGCATATCTATGTCTGTACATGGACAGACGCAACTTGAAGAGGAAGAACTTCTCTATCTCTCACAATGGTTAGAAAAGGATTCTCAAGCACTTTCTCTAAAACTTCTAAATATATTAGAAGAAAGGTTAACAACCATAACATTTTAATATGCTTGCAATCCTTAAAATTCTTGTTCCCTGACTATAAAAAGATCATTGTTGTGTTCACTAGCAACCTAAGTGAGTATTCTTGATTTTGTATTCGTGACGTTACCCCTCTTTTAGAGAGTAAACTTGTGATCTTTTATCATTTTCCTTATAACCTATTGTCTTAGCCAAGAGTGGTTTTATTCTACACAAAACTCAATCTTGTGTTCGAAACAATACTCAATCTTAGTCAGAAGTGATTGCATTCCAAATAATATTCAATCTTAGCTAGAAGTGGTTGCGTTCCAAATAATACTCAGTCTTAGCCATGAGTGACCACATTATAAACAATACTTCCAGGAGTGGCTATAGTCTAAATAATACTCATTTATTACCCAAAAGTGACCAAGTCCAAATAATACTTGCCTTGTACGTTGTAGTTATAGTTTGGTAGTGGAATTTGATTGTGTTGATAAGAACTAAACGTAGTTTGAATTTTAAAAATTCTAGTATAAAAATAACAAATGTGAAACTCTCTTTACATTAATCTCTTTTTATTAGATATTATTGATTTGCAACTAAGAGAAAAGTTTTTCTAAATTGTGTTATACAACATTTTTTATAATGTGTATGTTAGCTTAAAATTGCATTTGATTATCTTCATCAGATAATTTTCTTATGAGACTCCTTGACAATATGTCTTTCAAATTAAAACTCCGTCTAACCACTTTTATTATACACAAGTTTTTCAAAAAATTCAAAATATTGTATTTCTCTCTTCCCACACTAGTGTACATGAATTTTTCTTTTCTAAAACACTTTATCACTCAACTCTTGTCAAGCTTAAGAGTTAGTGTATGGACAATCACCTTAGATGATTTCAATCACTTACATATAAAAAAACTTCTATGATAAGTGCACATTTAGATAAGTAATCAAGCGATAAAAAACTAATCCATATTTAAGGTCATCTTTTAAACATAGCCACACAAATAGATAAATCTCATCAAAGTAGTATAAATATATAAAGATCTTCATACACACATTATTCATTATTCATTAATTATACATTTATTACCTCATTTATATCTCACCTAACTTGAGCATTAAAGTATATTTCAAAGATACTTTCACTCGTTGGTCAAATTCTCGTAAAAAAAATTCAACATAATAGGAAAGAGATATTCCAACATATAAAGAGTACATTTAGGCATGGTTATCAAATTCTAGGGTTAACCCGTAAATCTATCTGATTTCAAGAGTCTATTGATGGGTCACAAGTTAACTCGTGTAGATTGTTTTTTAACAGAATCAAACAAACTCGGTAGAATCGGTAAAACTCAAGAGTCAGAGGCCAGGTGAACGAGTTTTAAAGAAAAGCCCAAAATAATCCACTCATGGATCGTTTCGCTTAGTGTCTGGATTTAGGGTTCTCATTTCATATTAGGACCTTCTGCATTCATTTTTTTTATTTAGGTTCATCACGGTCTTTCTCACATCATTATCATCTTGTCATTGTCTCGCAATGCCTCGTCGTTGTCTCACAATGCCTTGCCTCACCTAGACTCATGTCACATCGTGTCACCTCACCTTGTTGTCGTCTTGCCTAGTCCCGCCTTGTCGTCACATTCTAGTTATTTTAGTTATTTAATTATTATTACTAATTTATTTTAATATTTTGAAATTGGTAAAATGAATGTTTATATTTTTTTTGTTGAATTTTTATATAAAATAGACTTGGAAGTCTATGAGTTGGATTTATTATTAGAGTTTACAAACCTCTCACAACTCTACGTAGACTGACATTGCATTCAGAAACTTGTAGAGTTGCAAGAACAAAAGAGAACTAGGAAAAAATACATATTATACTGCAGTAGGCCATTTGCTTACAATGTTAAAATGCTATATTTTATTTACCAAAGACCAATAAAGAGTACCTGGAGTAGCGCTGGTATCTTGTAGAGAAGTCACAAAAAAACTGTAGAATGGAGAAGCATTGGTTCGTTTGCAACAGGCACGATGGGAAGAAAGGTTATGAAGTGGGAAGAAAGTCAAAAATTATACATACGCTTTAGGTATTTGAACATGTTTACTTTTGAATATCATTCCAATAAAAAAAACTTTGATTTTGACGAATTAAGATTCACATTCATATTAAAACATAAAAGGATTACAATACACTTGTGTCCATACATTACCCTTAGCTTGAAATATCTAAGATTAAGAAAGGTCAGAGACACCTGAATTTTATTTTATTTTTTATCCCCCAGAATGAAATTATATCTATTTTAGAATGAATAAAGGTACTCGATCATAAAATAGTGAAATTGAAGCAACAAAAAAGATGGGATTGCCCACAAATTAGTCCATGATCCTTAAAGCTTCAATGGCAAAAATCCATTTACATCCTTTCTATTGCATACACTTCCAGTTGGTAATGTAACTTTCATACAAAAAAGGACCTTAAGTCCACAGTACCTTAACCTTCAGATGAACCAATGACAAAATTAGATACTCAAGCGAAATACTCTTCGGGGACAAAAAATTTTAAACCAATGGCCTGAAATCATTGAAAATGAATAAATAGATTAGACAAAGAACATGCAAAGTTTGAAAAGCAATTTCTAAATCAAACAGTAAAATGAGGAGTAAGTATAAACTCAGACGTAAAATACTATTCAGAGTGGACATGATGCTTAAGGTAAATAATATTCACAATTGGATGCAGTAACCACCCATAAATTTTAAAACTATTCATTGAGAAAAATGCGCTCACATAAGATTTACTCATAAAAACCGATCATTTTCTAAATGGTGCATGAATCAGTCAAGAAAAAGGGTGCTTAAGCATCGGGCATGCAAAAAAGTGAGATAGTTGACTTTGATGGCTAAGATAGTTGGACTACCTCTGCAAATTTAATATCTGCATCACTGTGATCTGATCGTCTCCCGGCTGCATCACCAACATAAAAGGATCTACAACATTGAAAATCCATCTTTAAGATTTTCATCACTTCATGGATAAAATATGGTAATATTCGAAACAAAAGGAATAAAAAAAAAGCATAGCATCAATTGAACTATTGAATGGAAGAAAAAATAACTGATCCATATCAATGACAATGCCAGAGTTGAAGTGTTGCTCCATAAGATGCCACATCCCTGGTTTGGGTTTGCGAAAAGCATCATCATTCGTTTTGACTGCTCCTGATTTAAGACCAACCCCACAAGCTATAAAAACCTGTACAGATAAAATACAAATACTGAATCGGCTTGTTGTGCATTGCCTAAATATTATTGAAAACGTATGGGCTACAAAGTCTTTATTTTACCCCTTGATTATGTGTTACATAGAAGAAGAACAAAATACATCATATAAATTAGGGTGCATCATGCACCTTACAAGATCTGGACTATAAATGATGTGTATCTATTTGTTCTGATCCAATGATAACTTGTACAAGGTGTATGGATACACCTAGCTTAAAAGAGTTACATGCCATAATTACTCCTGTTAAATAAGAAATGAAACCTGCAATTTGCAACCCCCCAACCACCCAATGACAGTGAGACCTTCGACTTAAATTTTCATAGGTCAAAAAAAGTCATTGTGCAGTAGTAATGATGCAAAAGGTTCAAATTTCAATTTTAATATCTCTGACTATGAATATAAGTAGTACTGAATATGTTTGTTCTCGAATTGACACAAAAGGAAATGCAAATTACTAACAGAAAGACTGCATTCAGCATGAACATGATTGGGACTTATTTAAAATGATTGATAAAGATATCTCTTGAATGGCAAACAGTAAAAGGCAGTAAAAATGTCAAAGATACCAGTTTAACTTCTTTATGGATAACCACTTTAATTTTAAAGTATATCACCTTAAAAGTAGAAGTAAAATTTTCTTTACTTGACTGTTGGAGGAAGAAACGAAAACAAGGTCAATAGGAAGATATTGGTACTGACAGAAAGTATGAATTATATAGTACAAATGTTTCACTTTAAATAACACGAAACAAACTAAGTTAGAATAAAATTTCCCAAAAGGGGATCATAATACTGGTGTAAGAAGTTGATAAAATCATCAAATCTGATTACTATTTAACCTGAAAAATTAAAATATGATGATAGAATACTCAAAAAATTATTTTCAAATTCCACTAAACAATACAATTTAAGAGAAATTTCTCTGTTTCCAGTGATAAAGATATTTTACTGTTTAAAGATAAGAAAAGATGTCACAAGACAGATTGAATATTTCAAAGTTTGAAGAACTGTAAACTTTAAGGGTGCTTTTGATGTATAGTGAGAGAGACAAAACACAAAAGTAGCACAATCAAGTATGAATAATTGTTGTGTCATTATTTGTTTAATGCCCCATGCACACAGGACTACACAACTGTATATATGCCATTATGTTTTGATAAGTAGAAGTACAGATAAAACAACGCACAATTTATTGTAATACCCTTATGCTGTGCATTGTTGCAAATGCACTAGCGCAGGGGAAATGAAGTGACGGAGGTTATTGGTCTTTTTCTCTTTTGCTTTGCTGACATCATTTTCTCACCAGGATTAGTGCATGAAAATATTCACCGGTTTATTCCCTTGACCTGTGTTTTGTCCTCTACTTTAGAGTATTTTAAAACTAAAAGGTTACATTTTTTTGTGCTCAGTGTGCTGCTTCTTATTTTTCAGCAAAATACATTCTTACTATAATAAACCTGATTGCCTATTCCTACCAGGTGGAAAAAGAAAAACAATATTTACCTATTATGCAAAAGATAGCATCTCTAATTTTAAAATCACCTCGGTTCTATTTCACTGGTAAAATCAATCTCAATCACGCAATCCTAAGTCCACATATGGAAAACACTGTAATTTTAACATCAACTCGTTTTTGTTTCACTAGTAAGAACATTCTCAATCAAGTAATCCTAAGTCTAGAAAAGAAAACACTGTAAATGAAGAAGAGTATGGCGGTTGCATTGTAAGGCATCCAGCAGAACAAATAATTCATAATTGAATTGTTGATACCAGCAGATACATGATACATCTGTCGTGCCAAAAACTCACCTGAACTGGAACCTTCACTTTCTCAATAAAATTATTCAGACGTCCAACTTTTGAGTCCACAGCCACTTGCCTCTTATTCTTCCAACGTTCAATATTGGATTCATTGGTGAAAATTACCTACAGTAAACAAAAACAAAAGAGCATGCAACATGTAAGGTTTCATAGAGAAGCTCTGAAGTCCGCAGATATTGACAGTAAATATCAACTGTCTTCACCAAAAATAGGGGACACACCAATTTGTAGCCATCATTATATAGGCTTTGAAGTTTATCAGGAATTGACGGATGCATGATGGTCCATTCATTTGCACCCACTCTAAAAGAAAAGGATAAATTTCTTAATAATCAGAAACACATTATGTACGTCAAGTGACGACATCAACAACCACAACAACAACAATAATATCATTTTGAAAGAATATTTCTGGTAAAATATATCAAATCCATAGAACCACAAAAGCCCACAGCATTATTAATCACGATGTCATGACTTCATATGAAAAAATACCTCTTCACGTCAGTTTTTGCAAGACATCCATCAAAATCAAATGCAGCAATTTTACTTGAATCACGTAGACCATCATCCTGTAAATTATCATACATTGAACATAGGAAACATGTAAACTAAGCATATCAGAATGCATTTGTGTGTATGTTCTGAATAAATTTCTAATCCCACCCGTTCCAGAAATATGACTGTTTGGAATGCCTTCCATTTTGGTAAAAGGGTAGCATCCTGAATCAGGAAATAATTTGATCAATCACAAGATGAGAAAAAGACATTAAAATAGATAAAAAAATAGCAAAGAAAACTGTGAGCATAACACTGATAATCCAACATTAGAGCCATCACAAAAAAAAAACAGAAAAGGGTACAATCTAACCTTGTATTTGCTGTTGACATCGGAAACTGAAAATTTAATGCTCACAACAGCTTTAACATCAGGTGTCCACAACTGCAAGCAATAAACATTAAGAACAAAGAGAATTAACAATACGATCTTAGCAGAGATAAGGTTTGCAGGAGAAAATAGAAATTGGAAAACAGGATCATAAGGCAGTGATCCCAGTGAATTTATGATCACAGGTGAGATACTTGTATTAACCAGATGTAGCAGGTAACATTATTATTTTAATATTTAAATATTTAAATATTTATTAAGAATGCTTTAAAGTTACAAATTAGTCCTTGATTAGTTATTCTACAGAATCTAGAAGAAACCCTATAAGCCTCTCTTGCACCATGAGTTTGTGCTCTTTCCTAAAGGACAGTAGTGAAGACAATCACATCAAACATGCCAGCAACAATTCCAAAAACTTGTAAACCCCAGATCTTTTCAGCACTTATAAAATCCCAATTAATTGCTTTTAAGATAGACTAGACACAGAAAAGTGTTTTAGGAGAATTCTTACTTCTTTTTATTCATAATAATACTACTACTACTACTGCAGACAAGTTAAAACACATGGAAAAAGTTATTAAGAGAGATTATTTCATCTCTTAACTACTTCATTCATTTATAGGAACTCTTATATCAAAGATAAGCAGAAAAGTAACGATCAACCTACACATAGGTCAAATAGGTAATACAATGCATAAGTAACCTATTCTAACAAGTTAACCTATTCAACTAAGTTAAACAATTCTGACAATATATCAGTAAATTAAGCCATTCTTTCAAGCTACAAGTTCCACATCCCAGCTTTTCATTAAACTAATTAAACTAATAATATACATCTAACAACTTGGGTCACCGGTTCATTTTTCCTTCATGGATAACCATAAATAAATCCCGGAAAATAACCTAAATATACACTGAATGCCTTTAAGTTCAACTGTATACATTCTTGACAGGCACAATTAAGAATATCAAGAAACACTCATTTTCGTATAATTACAAAAAAGAAATCCGCAACATATTTCTTCATCAAATCCTCAATTCTAATATTTGTTATAGTATGTTTATCCAAGATCAAGAGATCGAGAATGGCACAAAAAAGATACAAAGATACATATGTTAGGCTAAATTTTGAAATCCTTCTTAACAGGAAGTATGAAAACCACCCTCCACTCTCTTTTTAAGATACAAAATATTTTTATCTAACCTTTAGCATTTGATACTCCACAATTTTTTCATGATGTGTGTGCTTACCTTTGTTCTCTTTGAATCATGTTCCTCAGTCTCTTGAAGTTCATTTTCTATATCTTCTGTTGCTTTATGAACCTATTAAAAAAGCAAAAACACAACCAGAGAGAGTAATTAAATTAGGTCAAATTCAGAAGATTGTTTTTTATTCATAAAACTACTACTACTACAGACTTGTTAAAACAATACAGAACCAAAATTCAAAATTAAAAGAGAAACACTTCAATCAAATTGAGTTATCACCTTCTCCTCAGACTTCCCATTTTCAGCAAATAATTTTTTCAGAGCTTCTTGGTCACTACTCTGCATAGATAAAATAAGACAAACAAATAAGCATAACTTTTAAAAAAGGAAGTCATGAAAAAGTCCGCCAAAGCTACAACATGCAGTGAAAACATTAAACAGATTACAAGTCCACTGGTTATACTACCATCTATTTCCCTAATCTAAAATGTCAAAATTTCTTCAAAAGATAAAAATCATCAACCCCAACAAAGGGTGTCTTTTAATAGCCTTTAACAAAGGGTGTCTTTTAATAGCCAATAACAAAGGGTGTCTTTTAATAGCCAATAACAAAAGGTGTCTTTTAATAGCCAATAACAAAGGGTGTCTCTTCAATAGCCTTACTCATTTTTCTTACAAAAACAATACATATTTGAAAATGTATAATTAACATTTTTTATGAGATCACCGACATCTCTCGTAGTAATAATCATGCTAGGACCCAATAGAACTACTATTAAAAAGAAAACTTATCCCTCCAATATGTGGAATTAACATTTCTAATAACAATCTTCATTCTTTTCTTATTATTTAAAGAAAAAGAGTAAACTACAACAACGTCACTAAAGTTTCACAAGATTACACAAACTCCCAGAGGCATCTTCTCTTACAAGAGAAATGGGGTAATATTTTTCAAAAATTAAGGAAATTAGTATAGTGTAACATTTTGAAACAATTAAGAAGACCATGCTTGGTTTTCAGTTCGGGATAATACGAACTCATTTTGAAAAGTAACCTCAATCTCATGACATGTTTGGTTTATTCCCAAAAGTGTGTTTGGTTATTCTCAAAAGTACATTTGCACCCTAAGTTTTGGACATGCAAGAGTTGAATGGCATTTGCTTTAACAAACTTAAGTTTGCAAATTCTAATAAAAAAGAGTTAGGTTAGGATTAAAAAATATAAGTTTGTTCATTGTCATGAAATGTGAGGGGTGTTGTTACGATTTAACTACAGAAAAGAGTATAACCCAAAAGATTAGTTTATTACTTGGGAGAGTACTACATCAAGTAGTACATTATACTTAATGTAGGACTCCTAACATTGTTACTCCCTTTTAAAGAAGGAACTCCACACTCACCCAGTTATAGTCTTTGTTTCTTTGACGGCTTCACTTACCTATGTGTATACTGTTTCCCCCTTAATCCAGCCTACAGGTCAGTTTTGTTGTCACCTAAATCTCAATGAAAACAACAATTATTAGGCCTTATATACAAGAGGAGAGTCTAACCCAAAAATCCAAATCCATTAAGTGGAAGAGTATCTCGTGAAGTAGTTCATTCTACTCATCATGGGACTCCTAAAAGGTGTTTATGTAACTTCATTACTAAACAAAGAAAAGAAAAGTAGAGGGCAGTGTTTGAAAGTGGAAAAGCGAGAGAAGAGATGGTAAACCTCCAAGGAGGAAAAGCCTTTTATTGCCTGAGGAGAGGGAGGAGAATGAGAGGATAGAGGGAAGCAATTGAGGTGGTGCCATTTGACGGCGTCGAATGGACCACTGCCCTTGGAGACCAAAGCCAACCTCAGGGTCTTGGCTTCGATGGCTTTGGAGCACGCCCTGCACGACGACCGGTTCGACTTGGCGTACTCCGCCATCATCCAATCGCACGGCGCCATCTGGAGCGGCGGCGGGTTTCTGTTCCTCAACGGAGACGCGGCGGCTGAAACGGATAGAAGAAGTGGAGGGAGGTTAGGGCGACCGACGTTGACGGCGAAGAAGAAATTAGGGAATCGCAGCATGGAATGGTTCCATTGCAGTTACGACGCTGACGGAGCAGAGTTTGAGTGAGAAATTGGGAGAAAACATGAACAGCAAAGGGTAACAAGTTTCGCGCCACATTAGGTTCACGTTATTGTTTGCAATTAGGGTAATTAATACCCAATTAAAAAGAGAAAGATCCTCTTAATTTCTATGAACCTTACACACTATCTTGTGAGAATACTCCGGATACCAACACTCTATTAACATTAAAATCTCTAATTCAAAAATATTTGTTAAATTTTTAATTAACACAATCTGAAAAAGAAAAAATACATTAATTTTTTAAAATCTCAAACTTATGATATAAATTTTTATTATAATTATAAAAATAATAAACAAATCATTTTGAACCAATCATGAAAAACATTTTTTTACACTAAAAAATAATTTAAATCATATTTGTGCACATAAATATTTATTATTAATTTATATAATTTATAATTATATAATATATAGATTCGTGTTCTCGTGTCCTACATTTTAAAGATTATATGTATCTCTGTGTCCGTGTCAGTGTGTCTGTGCTAGGTAGCTTAATTTTCATTTTTATTTTCTCAAAAGCTTAATAACTTAAGAATATAACAAAGAGCAACAGAAATAATTCTTTTCCGAATTAGAAGTAACATCTAAATTAGGATAAACATATTCGAAATATCATTTCTATTATAAACTAGCATAGTTTCACCTCTATATTGTCATATATGTCTATCTTTTAATTTAATAAAAAAAATTATAAATATTTATGGAAGTTAATTATAAATATAAATATTTGAATGTAACTATAGTATTATAAAATAAATGTATATTTTCTCATATACAATATGAGAAACACATAATCCGTGCGTCTACCTTATTACCAACAAACAAAAATTTATAGTAATTATTAAAATAAATAATTTATTAAATTTATTTAAAGAATATGTTGATAAAAATTGTTCCGATCTTAAGTCGGAGAGATAACATCGCTAAGATCAATCATCGCATTCGAGGTATTGACTGGTTTGGAGATCAGTGTTCCGTCACAGTTTTGTTCTTAAAAGACACTTCGGTAGGTTGGAGGGGGGAAGTATATAAACTGTCATTAACCTCGACCCCTGAACGATGTGAAATTATATTGACGTACCAGAACAAAAATAATTATAAAATAAATAATTTTAATAATTTTATGATAGGTAACATTTTATTTGTAAATAATTAATAGAATTAAAAAGACAGTTATAAAATGTAAAGGATAAAATAATAAAATAAATTATACTGATGAGGCTATAATTCGAAACAAAATGTATACATAGCAATTATAAAAAAATCTCCTCTATAGTTATAGATTATATTTTATTTTAATAAGTTAAAACTTAATATTTATATTAATTTATAAATTT
>Ga0123341_1004945_pt1 | contig 11804 bp, 6 predicted proteins | sample Turbeapinknodule_FD_89959 | JGI IMG/M metagenome (GOLD analysis project Ga0123341, IMG submission 89959) | Root nodule microbial communities of legume samples collected from Mexico - Turtle bean Mexico pink nodule | ecosystem: Host-associated > Plants > Roots > Nodule | place: Mexico: Nepantla... | reverse complement strand
TCTTTCACCGGGCACAACTCAACTCTTGGCTTTGGTTGAAAAACAGAGTACACAATTTTAACTTCTCTTTCTCAGATTGGATCTTAAATCCTGAGCTATGTGTTAAGAGTTATAGATGAAGCACTCTGCTGTCAAGAGGCAATCCCTGGATCGGTGGTAGATGCTCGACTACAGGCATGGAGTATGGGGTTTGTTCGTTGTCAAGGTGGTGTTGTTGAGGAAGTTTGAGGTTTGTGGTAACAAAGCCCGATTCTGCCTTTGTAAGGAGGGGTGAAGGTACAGGTTGACAGGCAGGCCCCTCAGTTTGGTTGAGCTGGTGGTTACTATACCGATCTAGGCCATCATGGCTTGTGTTTTCGCAATTGCTCTTGTATGAACTTTGGAGGTATCGGCATTGTTGATATGCTGGTTCTGCTATATAAACAATGCACTTGGTGTTTTTTTGGTTTTGAGGCATATGCTGCGTTCTATGGTCAAGCTATTGATATGCTTGGTAGATGCATGGTGGTATGTAGTGGTTCAGGAAGCAAATGCAGCAAGGTCTGGAGACCTTTTAGTTTTTGCTCTACTTGGTTTTGTTGTGCTGGTCACACCTAGCGGTTAGCATGTTTCCCCTAGTAGTTTTCCTTCATCACCAGGATTCTGGTTTGTGTTATGCTGGTGTTATGCAGTTTCAGGTTTTGGGACTGAGTATCTTTAACTAGTTTTAAGTTTTTGAGTTAAGTGGTGTGCCGCTTAACTTTGATCTAATTGTTGAATGCTTAATTAGGAGTTATTATGTATAAGGGTTGGAACATCCCTAAAGTGTTTCTTTTAAATTCTATTAATTCGTTGCTGATAAAAAAAAAAGTTGGTCTTTATTTTAATGGTTAGATTTAGTAGTAAATATAATAAATAGTTAAGATTTATTAAACAAGATCTCTCCTATTAGCAGTAAACAGGAGAGGGGGGACTAAATCCATTTTCAGTTAAATCCACTCGAGGTCCTCACCAATGTTTTTTTTTGGTCAGCAATGTGCAGATAGTGTTTTTCCTCTGTACTATCTTGTACAACATTGTATTGCTACCCAAATTTACTGAAAATAAATACAAAGACCGCACCCACATAGGGTACACTTTCAAAAAATATTCCTTTATTTTACAAGTTCTAAAACTTATGATGCATCAGACTAATTTGTAGAATGGCAAGAAACAGTTAACGAAATACAAATCTTACACAACGAAAAGAATCAGTTCAAATCTGACCATCACTGATAAATGCTGATATTAGACAAATGTCTTACCACATCTCGACTTGCCTGTGTTGCATACATTGCAATGAAACCTGCATATGGAACCTTGTAAAGTTCTAATAACAACATTTCATTCATAGATAAAAGCTCCCATTTTTTGTCATTTCATTGAATGAAATTATTTAGAAAAATTGAATTGCAATACTAAAACGAGAAGCAAAAACAGAATATAACATTTCTGTAATACTACTATTTACCACTGTATCTGCCCATCAGCTTCACAATTCCAACTCCATTTTCAACACTTTCAACCTCCACATGTGCAGCATCAATGGCTCTCTGGGCTTCTTCCACAGCAGTATCAAATCCAAAAGATTTGTCTATCACCTAGATCCAAAATCACAAGCAAGCAGAATAACATAAAAAATGCTTTCTCTATCTTAGAACCTCTGCTTTGCTATTCGTAAATTTAGAAATGTCTTAGTTTTAGGGGTTTCTTTATCTGATTTCCTGAAGAATTTTTCTTGTTTTCCTATGATCTTGGCACATGGTTAGAAGACTTGCCAGATTGGATAGTCATCCTACTCTCTCTTTGCCATGAATTTTGGGTTGTAACATATTTACATTGTTCTATAAATCAAACTACAAGAATATTTCACTAATGGCCTAAATATCTCCATGTAAGTATAAATTCAAAATATATTATGGACTAAGAACTTACAGCAATATCATTATCAATTGTCTTTGGAATCCCAGCCACAGCCACTTGAAGACCACGCCTTTTAACTTCCTTCATAAAAAGATGATTATATTACATTATTTCATAAAGAAAACTACATGAATGAGGGAATGGATCCTGTGCAGTGACATTACAACAGCAGAGGATCTTAGCCTTTTATTAATATAACAATTTTATTATAAAAAAAAATAATGGCAGGATGATAAGACTTCACAATATCATGTTTTTTTCACTGCAGGAAATCCAATAATTACTTTCGTGAAAGTAACCAATTACCTCATAAATGAGTGAAGCTCCTTTGTGTGTACCATCACCTCCAATAATGTATACCTAACATAGATAGATCAGATCATCTTTGGTTCAGACATCATGTCCAAATTTTATAGAAAATTTAAATTTTTGTTAACATGTATACACCTGATTTATTCCTCGGTCCTCAATGTTATCTACTATCTTGTGGGTATCATGTCCTCCACGAGATGTTCGAAGAAAGGTGCCACCACGTTTATGGATATAGTTAACCACTTTAGGAGTCAACATCAAGGTATTTTTTGAATAAAACCCTTTATATCCTCCCTAAATCAGTTTCAAAAATAACATGGTGACCAATAAGAACTCATGGAAAGATCATAAAAGGAAAATGCTAAGTTGCTAACAATGCCCAAAGGGCATAGGTTAATGAAACAAAAAATAGTAAGTATTTAATATTTATTACTCCCTTTCCTTCTTGTAAGAATCAAACTACATCTTTTTCATGATTTTTTTATAAGAATCAATCTAGAATGCTCCTAATTAACTCTTTGAAAAAATGTCCCTAATTATGAGTCAATTCTCATACATAGTAGTAGGCAGGAAACATTAGTCTTAGGCTCTTCTGAGGCCAGGAAATCAAACTTCACCTCTTCATAGGCAGAGCATTTTTGGGAACTTTATTTGCCTCTTCACATGCATAGCCAATAAAACTCAAAGCAATAAACATATCACTAACCAGAGAGATTAAAAGAATTAAAGCTAGTAAAAGTATAGGAAAAAAGAATAAAAGTACTCATTAATGTTAGGGGAAATTTATAAAAAATGCCTTTCGGATAAATTTGATGCTAGTAACTCAATTTAATTTCCTTAATTCTTATGAATTAGTTAGTTTATTAGGAATTATAAAAATGACAGGATGGAGCATATTGAAAATATAAATTCACTTCATAGTTGACTGTCAAGTAATTAAAATCATTTAAGAAGGAGGAATCAATGCTTTGGGACATTGATTAGCTAGTCCCTTAAAAAAACTGCAAAGCTAAGCTAATAGCGGTAATAATATTTTAAAACTCAAACAATAAGGCTGTTGAAATTACAATTACAATACCAAACCTAAAAGTTGATAAAGTATATATTATTTCCCATCTCATTCACTTTAAACATAGTTTTCTTGTAATACAAGAATTCAGGAAAGAAAAAAGAAACAGGTGGATCAGAAATTCACTAGGCTAGTAACAAAAAGAGACATTCCGACAAAGCAAGTAGAGATTATCGCATTTAAGTATACATAAAATACCTTATTATCTCTCCTGCTCCCTTAACATTTATAATGATTCGGAAAATTACTTCCAAATTAAGGGTCATAACCAGTACTCTTCTTAAAGCTCAAACAGATCACTCAAAAGTTGCCAAGCTACCTAACCTTCAACATAATTACATCTAATGTATGGTTTAAGGTAACCATTAGGCAGGTAGTTAGTTCCATTAAATAATCGGTGTATTTGATGAATTTTCAGTGTGGTCATTCAGTTTAGAAACCTCAGATCAAATTAAAGGCTTTTGGTGAAAAAGGAGCCCAAACTCTGACAGGGTAAATTTATGCAGTTCTTTAAGGACACCTCTTTGCCACTAGATTGTTAAGGGGAACAATATACAACTGCATTTATGTTATGGCTTCTCTTTGGTTAATACCCTAATTAAATTTTTTTTTAGGAAGAATGTGTTTTCGGTCTCTGTACTTTTTGTTGAACTTGGTTTTGGTTCTATACTTTTAAATTGATGAATTAGTCATCCAACTTTTGAAAATATATTTGAATTTAATCATTCTTGATACTTAAACTTAACATCTACTGGCAGATTTTTAATCGCCACAAATAAAGGAATGACAAAATTCACATGTTTTTAGAATTTGAGAACTAATCCATAACTTTAAAAGTACATGGACTTAAAAACATATTTTTCTCAACTTATATTATTTGTATATCATTGGTTTTTAAGTTTTCTTTTAATTCAACTAGAGAGAGTTTTTTTTTATATCTCATTGCATTTTTGAATATGTTACAACAAAGATTATAATACAAGTAGCTTGCTCTATAAGGAACAGAAACAGTTGCAGACTGTTTACAGTAAGTTGTCACACATCAGCAAGTATATCTTGAACACCAGAATATTATAATTTCACAAAACTAACCTCAATCCCGAGTATATCTTGAACACCATACATGATGTTCAAGCCGCATACAATTTCCCTAATCACTGTATTAATTCCTGGGCATAATCCTCCACAAGTCACAATGCAAGCACGTACTTCTTCTGGCTCGAAATAAATCTAATATTAGAAGAGAAGGCACCATCAGTTTTTAAAGATTACAAATGGATAGACGTTTCCAAACTTTATACCTTTTCTCGAGGTCCCGCACGCCGAAAATGAACTCCTCTTGGACTTTCCTTTTGAATAACAACCTGGACATGAAACGTTACAAGAAATGTAGACATCGATCAATCATTATAAAGAATATAATTTCACGAAAAAGAGCGGAGAGGATTGTGTCACTTACATTTTGAGCAACCACGTCTTCTGGGCTCACAAAATTTTTCCTTAAAGTATAAAACAATTTTTATAAAAGAATCGTATTAAAATAATTAAAAGAAACAAAAATTTTGGGAACTTGAAAATTTAATCTTTGAAGTAACAATACAAAATCACAAGCATTATTTAAAGCAAATTGCATGAAGTAGACTTACTTGACAATTGAGTAAGCTTGGCTCTTCATCAATGGGTTTGGATATGCCTACAAAAGACGAAGAAATGCATTAAATATTAGAAATCACCGTGCAGCTAGAAAACAAGAAAAGAAAAATCACCATTATTTTTTGAAAAAGAAAATGATTTACTTAACAAGAAAAGAAGGAGGGAAAAACCCACCGCTCCTCAAATATACTGAAAAACTGATATCATACATGTAAATTCATTCTTATTAAACTTTGCGACTGGTCACTTGTATTACGTATCAACCTTATAACAGAAGTCCTAGACTTTGATGAAGAGCTTTCGCCTTCAAAAGTGTGTCTAGAAAGGAGAAAAGCTCAAATAGTTGGATTTAGAATTAAAATAAATTTATTTACAAGTTTCTATTCGACCAAACAGGCTAAAAGTTAGTGATTGGGTATTGGGAACAATAATTCCCTAACTCTAAAAGATCAGAGAGTGCTTTTCTGATCAATCTCATTGTATTTGACAACTAACTTTAGTATAAAATGATCAATTAGTGATTAATAGTAAAAAGTTTTGCATTGCCAAATAGTATGCCTATAAGTAAAAAATATTTAATAGTTGAAAGTATAAAAGTTTAAAATATGAATTCATTTTAAGAAGAAAAAGTTTATGTGCTGACAACGTAATTTTTTTCTAGAATAACCAGTTCAAAAGTCATATATAAAGTGATTTTTTAACTGATGTCGTGTACATGAATTAAACATTAAAACCTTGTTTGGTTTACGGAAGGAAATAAGATTGAAATAAGTTGGTATTCCTTGGTTTTAGAGACATAAAAAATAATTAATTTTGAAACTCACGGGACCATATTATTTCTCACTCATGTGAATCTCTTCTTGATTTTTAACCATGGTGGTAACACACATTGGGATCTTAACCACAGACAAGTTGAGTATTACATGTGTAATCAAAATAACATCATCAAAATTCGATCCCTAAAGACTTAGTTAAGAGACAGAAATAGGTATTACTTGTGTCATTGTTCTATTCTATTTCTCTTCAATAAAGATTTATAGTTTCTATTTTATTTCACACCTATTTTAAATTATCTTTTTATTTTAATTCACATTGTTTCTCTCCACTCTGCCAAACAAGGCCTAAAGCTAACTAAAATATGGAAAACTACGATTGCATGATAGTATATTTTCATCAACAAAATAAGAGAATGGTATAAACAAGTGGCGTTTGGGCACTAGAATATCACAATCAAGGACGTCATCCTAACAAATTGAAAACAAGAAATGCGAAATGGCAACAGTTTCGGTGAAGTAAGGGAGAAACAAGTAGTACCGGCAAGTCGGGAAGGTAGTTGGTGAGATGTGGAACGTCTTCGAGGACAAAATCGTCATTCTCAGATTGAGTCGAAACCTGAATTGCAGTGACGACGGCGAGCTTGTTTTGGCGGGAAATCGACGGCGGTTTCCGGAGAAAGAATGCGGAATTTCTGGAGAATCGCAGCCGTTTGGGAGCGTTTGGACGGAGGGAGAAAGAGAATGGAGGAAGAAGAGTTTTAGCGAGAGAAGACGAAGCAACTGAGAGATCCATTGTTGTTTCCTTCGTTTAACTGAAAGCCTTCTTTTGCATTTGGATTATTATTATTATTATTATTATTATTATTATATTATTGTTTCTGTTAGTTCATAAAACGACCTTTCTATTTTGCTCTTAATATATAAATAAATATAATAGATATTTTCTTTTAAACAAATTGTTCTTAAATTATTGTGCATGTATGTTGTATTAACATCTCATTCTTTCCTAAAATTAAGTATGTAATTTCGGATTTAATTTAAAATTATCAGGTGGTTCAGAAAATTAGGGAATACTTTAGTCAACTATTTATGTATGTAAAAAATGTGTTCTCCTAATATCTATTTCATTTCATTAATATAACTAAATATACAATTATTCAACACGTAATTTAAATTGAAATATTATATTGGTTGAATTGGGATAGAGATCAAGGTCAAGTTGAAGAAAAGGGATCATTTTTAGGATTGTGAAAACAATTGAAATGAAGGTTAAAAAATTTCATGAGACACAAACTAGTTTAGTTTCCTAAGAACACTAGTTAAAAAATAAAAAGAGTGTATTTCTTTATTGGAATGCATTAAAATATTCTCCTTTATGATTGCACTCCTATATAATTTCTAATAAAAACTATTGAAATTTATCTAAACTTTTTAGTGTCATAATCCCTTGAGTTTCTTATTTCACATCTGTATATTAGAAATTGAGAATTAATATGCATTTTATTGGCGACTAGTATTTTAGAAATAATTAATATTATTCAGTTCTAAGACAGATTTTATGGTGTAGCCTCGTAAACTTTTGTTATATTATTTTAGTTTAACATATAATTTTGAGTTCAAAGTCAGATAAATTAGATGGCATTTCAATCAACACAACAGCATTACAGCTTAAAAACGAAACAGGAAACAGAATGCTGAATTCATCTAAGCTCCTAAAACAAGGGCCGAGATGGCCATTGAATTTTCTCAAATGCTCCTACATAAATTTGCTCCATTGCCTCCTTTCCTCTACATGCAGCATACCCTCCTTCCTCAAGGATAACAACCAACCCTTTTTCTCTTACAGCTGCATCATTTTGCATGATCTTAAGCCTTGGACTCTTATCTAGCAGATGCAGAGAGAGATAATGGCCATTCATATTTTCCATTATTGCTTATCATCAATCATCTGAGCTGTATTCACTAGATTCCGGCAATAAGGGAACAGCAGCACAGCAGAATGACTCCTTGTCCTTAAGAAGTAGACAACTGCCATCCGAATTCCATTTCAGGTCATTTATGATAAATTGTGAAAGAGGGGCATGAACACAATAGGCACCAGATGGAGTCCACAAATACAAGTGACTACTTCCGGTGCAAAGCACGAGGCGTGTGCATGTGGGGTCCCAAGCAGCTGCCCTTATAGGATCTTTCTGGACTAAGATTGCAGCAAGCTCCAGGTGCCGAATATCCCATATCCAAAGTATTGTAGGCATACTATCATTTCGAGTGCATATGTATTGGCTATCATTGCTCCATGACAAAATGCCTGCAACAAAAATAGTTTAGTCACAGGAACCTTGACTGGTAGTTTCCAAAAGCCATCAAGCAAAACCAGCAACTTAAAAATTCAACGAGTACAAGTCAAGTAGATGATTCAGTCTCTTCAGTAAAGTAATATTGAAAGGAAACTGATGAATATGAATAATGCAAAGATAGCAATCAATATGAATGGCTGCATTTCCATATACAGTCACTTGATTACTTTGCAGCCTGATCAACTAGTTCAAGCTACCAACTGTCTTTAATGTCATGGTTCTGATTTATGCTAGGGTTTATGCTAGACAGCCCAAAAATATCAGAAAATCTCATCCATATCATGAAGTTTCATTTCTTCCTGTTTATTATACAAATCATGGAATTAAGAACCATAGTTTTGCTTCTATGGATTGTTGAATTATTTAAAAGAAAGCTCATAATTAATGGCAGTCGAAAATTAGAGAAGCGTAGCTTACCAATTCCTTGTTTAGGGTTAGGTTTCTCAGCAGGAGGCTTTTGGAATGGTAAATTGATAGGAACTTCCATGACCTCATACCTGACTCTAAAGGGTTCTTCAGGAGAATCTGCTTGGAGAAAGAAATATAAAAAAAGTAACAAAACAAAAGAATGTGAGTGTCATGAATCAACAACCATAAATGCCCAAGCTGTTACATCAATGCATGATAAATGGTTTCAATACTTTTATTTATAACACACCCCATGCAGAAGGGCTTTGAGCTTGAAGTGTGGAAATGCACAGTGCACATGCCCACATAACTACCTTGTGATGAATTCCAACTTTTTATTACAAGAATGGGGAAAACAAGGATTGATGGAGGAAAGTGTACATGAAAAAAAAAAGTCCTCATTTAGAGATACTTATGTTGATTTTGTAAATAGATGAAAGCATAAATGCTATTTAAGGGCAGCCCACATATGGTAGTTTTCAAGCAGTGGTTCTCTTCCAAATTGTCACAGGCAATAAATCATATCAAATAGGAAAAATAAACTAAGTAATTTTCAATCTCTTTGGTCTCTTGAATTAACTTGGACACGACCCCTTTTATGTTCATGACATGAAGATGTTACTCAAGAAAGTTTTATTGAAAATTTAAAACTAATCTAAAGTTAATTATCAGCCAATCCCGACAAGTTTGCACAAGAAAGGCTAAAGAAACAACTGCCTGCAGGCAAACTACAAAAAGTAGCTAACAGCCAAAATAAAAAAAGAGCTGGTTCCCAAAGTAATTGTTCTTACCATCATTCCCTTGTGAAAAATCATCACTCAAACATAGTTCAGACATATCAAGTTGTAGGGGCTCATCTACTTCCTGCAATTTCAGGGACAAAGTAAATATTTTTTTCAAACTGTGATACCATCAACATGGGGAAGTGTCTTAAAGGAGTACTTTGAAAACAGCAGCATAACAAGGGCCACGGACTGTATATGGGTGCATTAGCTCTGCAAATGTCTTCCAAGTTAGGTGATTCAGGACCCGCAACATCTGATCATAACTGCCCACTGCCAGAAACTGACCACAAGGAGACCAGGACACACTTTTAACTCCCAATCCACTTTCATATGCCTGATACTTGAAAAGGCACCTTCCATCTGGAGAATATATTAGGACCTATGTCAAAGAAAAGTTTTAGAAAATTGTAAATTACAGCATAAGTTTCTAACAATAATTTATAGCATAACCAGTGGGTTATACAAAGCAACAGAGTATAATTAACACTAAATTGTGATAGATTGTATAATGTGATATATGACATGCATGAAACTTTGGTAATCAAATGCATGTACTTTAATGATGATAATTATGACATTGCAATAATTACTCTAGCATCCCCTGTCAAACTTGGGCAGTGTGGGACTAATAACCAGTTTGAGTTTGGAAACTAGAGTTTGAAACTGACTGGCTGCATCAATATGGTATCTCTAGCCAATGTACACACTCGTGAGTGTTACCTGGGACGATCACTTGACATTTAGGGGCCAAAAACAAAAATTCAACCTATTGAGGAATAAAACCAAAGAAAGTTTTTTGAAGGGACTAAAACTAAAACTCACTAATTTTACATGGATTAAAAATATACTTAAGCCTATCTTAAATCATAATATTTCACATGTTAAGAGGGATAGAAAAGAAAAATAGAATACATGACGGTTACCTTGTATTCAAGTGACGAATCCCATATCACTATAGCACTATCATCAGGAGACCATTCAATATCAGCCAAGTCTAGAGTGTCAACTGCAAAATTGCCCATTATTTCCCATGTCTGACAAGATAACAGATTTATATAGTCCTTGCAATCACGCCTTGTGCATATTGCTGCAAATTTTCCATCTCGTGTGAAAGAAACTCCTTTGGAAGCATGCTTTGGCCACTGTAAATGCACACAAGCTGTATTTAACAATGACCAAACAGTTAAACGCAACTGGAAATCTGATGTTGTGAGTATGTGGCGACTATCTGGACTCCACCTTGCATATGCAATACCAGCTGGTCCTTCATCTATCTTGCATGTCCATTCTGGCTGGGTCAGCGACCAAGCCTGTATCATTGGCTTTTTGTAGAGACCACAAAGAATATATTCAGAATCAAGGGCCCATTCAATATAGCTAATTTTGTCCAAGCATGAAAACAACTGGACAACCTGCATACACCAAAAAAAATGATTGCAAACCATGAACTAGAGGCAGACAGTCGGAATAAAGCAGCTTAATCAGTGAGTTAGGTGGAAATGTGCATGACACCAAAGTGTATAATTGACATAGATCACATCAAAACCAAGAGAATAGTCCCAAAGAAACTCTTTGACTGTCTTTATACCCATGTCTTTTAGTATACATCATTCATAATCGAACCACATATATATTTCCCTTTTCAAGAATAAGCTTGTACTTTAATGCACTATGTAATTCTTAGAATAAGCTTGTACTTTAATCCAATCTTACAAACCCATATTGTAAGGTTTGCACCTATTTATATACTCTATTTTAGTCATATATTTACATAATATAGAATCTCCAACACAATCCCTCACATTAATTACTGAACATCTCCAGCCTCATCATAGAAATAATGAGTTTAAGTCTACCTCAACTCTACGTAAACGACTCGTACGCTGAGGGTTATCCTCACTTTAATACTCTATTTTAGCAATATGAGATGTGTATCATTAATCAAGTCAAGAAACAACAGCATATGCACTCACAATTATAATTTAAAATAGAAAGATATGAGAAGCACTGATGAAGTACAGTTAGACATCACAACAAACAAGGTGAATAATTGCTAACGAGCCGACTGATTTATGGTTTTTGGAAGATTGAAGATCTTATTCCTCATAAACTACAAGGAAATGTGGCATACTATGTGTTCTCGAATGACATTTAAACTTATTCAAACATTTACTGGTTTATTAGCACATAGCTTTTACCCCTTAATTCAGACCCTCGGTTCATTCGTACCATCTTGGAATTTGGATCTAAAGAACCGGAGCCATCACAATGTAGTGTTAAAAACCTATGGAATTTAAAGTCTTCCTATCTCCATACAATCATTTTACGGTCAAATTTAGTGTTTCTCTTCCTAAGCCTGAATTTTCCAAGACACCAGTAAACTGCCTCGTGTGCCTGTAAAAATTTTGATACCAGTACCGGAATCTAAAACATCAACTTTCATGATAGCTAGTGTCTAGTTGAGTTCCAAGTCAAAACTCCAACTTCTTTATACAGAAATCAC
>Ga0123341_1004943_pt1 | contig 11804 bp, 7 predicted proteins | sample Turbeapinknodule_FD_89959 | JGI IMG/M metagenome (GOLD analysis project Ga0123341, IMG submission 89959) | Root nodule microbial communities of legume samples collected from Mexico - Turtle bean Mexico pink nodule | ecosystem: Host-associated > Plants > Roots > Nodule | place: Mexico: Nepantla... | reverse complement strand
TTCTTTCTTTTTTCTGATTTTTTTCTAAATATGTTTTGACTAAATCTACCTAAAGTTGGGAGTAGGTGTTTCTATTTTGAATTGTTTCTCTCCTTTCAAAACATATAGATCTAAAAATTAGATGATGACCTAAAAATATGTCAATATTTCATGTCCTAATTTTGATATGCATCACCCACAATTATATTATGTAATGTGAAACATGTATAAATTATGTTCTTTATTGTGTGAACATCTAAAAAATGCGTCAAAGCACGTGTATAATTGTGAATCATAATTGGAGCACTCCAAATACACATTTCACATTTCTTTCTAGTTGATTATTGCATATCTTGAAAATGATTATTGGATTAGCATGACGGTGGCAAAATTGGCCATTCCATGCAACTAGGTAATTTTTCCATTCCGAGTGCATACTCTCAATTAACTCTAACATACTTGGATGCTTATATTTATAACAATTGAGTGATATTTTGTTGTTGGGTTTCTTTAGATAATAATCTCTAAATATTATATATATATATATATATAATACAAATCTTTACAAGTATTTCACTATAATGTTTTTACTAATTCAAATATATTTTTTTGTGTTGTCTGTGGGTGAGTCATAACTTAACATACAAACAATAGCGATGCACTTTTGTAAAAGTGTTTTTATTTATGTTAGATCAAGTATTAACATGGTGACTTCTTTATAAATATTTTCTTCATGCATGATTTGATCCAACATTATGTCTAAATCAACATCATGTCTAAATCAACATTATGTTTAAATCCATTATATAAATTATCAATTTGAATTAGTCATTGTGAATGCTAAAGGCTTTTACAATTCTTAGAAAGACATCTCTCTGCATATAAAACATTCAATGGGACTAAATCAACATTATGTCTAAATCATGTCTAAATCAACATTATGTCTAAATCAACATTATGTTTAAATCCATTATATAAATTATCAATTTGAATTAGTCATTGTGAATGCTAAAGGCTTTTACAATTCTTAGAAAGACATCTCTCTGCATATAAAACATTCGATGGGACTAAGATTATTTGTACACAAGACTCTAAAAAAATACTCATTGGACCATCAATCATGACCTTGCTCATGATTTCAACATCCATATTTCTTCATTGTTTGTCACTATCAATGTTGTTGACTTCATATTGGTGCTCAAGTATTAACATGATGACTTCTTCATCGATGTTTTCTTCAAGTTCTCTTGCATGATTTGATCCAACATTGTGTTTAAATCAATGTTTTCAAAATCCATTATGTAGATAATGAAAGTGTTACAAGAGGATGGGAAAATGAAGTAATATTGTAGAATTATATAGTTTCATAAAGGGCAATTTTATAACAACTAGTTTTATTACAATTTTTTTTAAAAAAATATTAGTAACAAAATTGATTAATTGATAATACATGTGAAAAATAAGAAAATTACAAGAAGAGATGAGAGAATTGTGTTTTAAGGATTATTTTAAAATTTATGTAAATATCATCTGATGATAATTATTTAGATGATACTTTCATACAACAATTTATTAGTGACTTTTTATAACTATGAAGCATAACAAACATGACTTCAACACTTAATAAATTTACTTGTTTAAAGCCTTTTTAGAAACTTTGTTTAGCTCTCCATGACAATAATAACATGAAATATAAATGAGATAAAGGAGAAGAGAAAATACACAAGACAATCTTACAATGATTCGTTTAAGACAACATTAATTAACAAGTTAAGTTCCACTAGACAGACTAATGTTGTACACTCGAGTATTATTTGGGCTCGTATCAACTCATGGTTAACCCCTTGAGTATTGTTTCAACAAATCACTCTTGACTCAACAAATATTATTTGGGATCGTAGACACTCCTGACTAACCCCTTAAATATTCTTTCCACAAGTCACACTTGGCTCAACGAGTATTATTTGGGATTGTTGTCACTCCTGACTAACTCCTTTAGTATCCTTTTCACAAGCCCCTTCTAGGTCAAGCGAATATTCTTTCAGCAAGCCACTTCCGGCTCAACTTAAGTATTCTTTGTCAAATAGCCACTCCTAACTAAGATATGAAGGTTATGTGAGGTATGATTGTCAAATCGTGAGTTTTTCCTACTAGGAAGAGATTGCGTCTTTCCATGATTACAAGCTTTAAGCATTCTCTCCTAGTTTGCTAGATGAACACTCATGGTGTCCTCTATGAAGCTTTATGAGACACGGAAAATTTGAGCAGCGTTTCACTACAGTGCAACATCCTTTTGCTTTCTTTTCCTCTCAAAAGATAGCTTTATATAGGCTCTTAAAAGAATATAATTGTTGCAAATTCGTCTTTGGTCGTTAATCAACTTAAGCTCTCTTGAATATTATTTTTGCGTTTGACGAGCTTCATAATGGAATGTGTATTAAATGCACTCCATACAACTTTAGATGCTCTTTCTTCTTTATGTATCATCTTGTATACCTGACAATATTTATCTCTATAGTAGCATAGTCTTTTACACCAAATTGTGGTAAAAATGCTCACCCTACTAAGAAGATCTAGGCCATAGTTGAATAATGTTTGTGTCAGGTTATTGTTGAAGAAAAATAACTTTAGCTATTTATTCAAGATATCACGTAATGTGACTTGTGTTTGAACAAATCTCTTTAGAAGACGTAAGCAAGGACATTCCTACGACATAGTGTAAGCTTATAGATATTCGAGAAATACATGTTAGCTTAGATTATATGTGTATTTTCCAAGCATATAAATGATTTATTAGATGTAAAAGAAGACTATACATTGTTGTATTGTCTAATAGATGGATACTTGGGTTTACATAATTTGTTGTTGAACTAAACAATCATCTTACCAATGATGCATAACCATGTTTTTTTTCTTTGTTGTATTTAAACACTTAATCAAGATCATTGGTGTTAGATTTTTTTCTTCACAATACATAATAATATTTTAATTTAATAATTGTATAACTACATAACATTAAGTGGAATATGTAACGATTAAATAATATTGGTATAACAATTAATACATTTAAAATTCTTTTTTCTATTTCTAATATAATATAGTTACTAATTTTCTTAGTCTTTACGTTTATATTTAGACATTTTAGACGTATTTGTTAGAATTAGAGGCCTTAAGCAAGAGGGAGTGAATTGTTTATGAAAGATTTTCGCAAATATTGGAGCTACAGTGAAAGCCAATGAGAATCAATCAATAAGAAATTTGTTCAGCAGATTTAAGAACTATTTTTCAGTTAACAACAGAAAATCAATCGGTTGTTTTTGCGAAACAATCGGTTGTTTATAGCAGCAGTTATATACTTCAAGCAAAAACAAATTTAAAGAGATATGGGATAGAAAGATTCACAAAGGAAATTTATACTGGTTCACTCTTAGCCAAGAGCTACATCTAGTCCCCAAAAAACCTATGAGTATTCCACTAAACAATCAATCACCTTGATTACAACACACACACACACCAAAATGGTGATCTTGAACCCTTCAAGAACACACACCACCTTTGGTTGTCATACCAAAGAATTCAGAACACCCTCTGATCTGAACACCAACAGTTCTTACATAAATACAATTTTTAAAAGAGAAAAGGAAAACACCTGATACAATTACAGATTGAATAGAAGAAGTACAGTGCAATCCTATTCCACTTTTAGAAATAATCCAAAACTTGAAGCAATCTTGAAAAAACTTGATTTGAAAGTATTTAATAAATCAATAACAACCACGAGCGTAAAACCTATTATATATACTCCAATTAGTTGTTAAAAACATTTAATGCATAAGTCAAATCAGCTTTAAAACAAACATAACAAATTAAATCAGTCCAACTGAATTCTGTTAAGAATTTTCAAAAAACAGCTGATTGAAAACACAAAGCAATCAGTTTCATTGACTTGACAACAAAGTCAACCTATTTCAAGCTTTTTCAAAAACACTAAGTGTAAAACAACCGATTGAAACGACAATTCAACATGTTGATTTTCCACTTTCTTTAGAAAACACATTTTTTCAAAAGAACTTGAATCAATCAACCTTGGATCAAATCTATGAGTGGATTTGCAAATTCAAACTACACAAAACCCACACACACAAGCAACAACAAAGTCTTCAAGCAATCTTCAAGGATTTGGAGACATCAAAGGTTATGTTCAACAATCTCCCCCTATTTGATGAAGACAAATCCCTAGTTTATTTTTGTTGTTCTGTTTGAACTTGAAAGCACCTGTTTGAATTTGAAAGCACCTACAAAACATAATTTATGCATGTACCAAATAGCAATAATACCCAGGTTTAAACAACACCATTGAACCAGTTTTCATCATATGATTTCCAGCAAGAAAATCATAAATTCAGTGTGAAAACTAGTGAAGAAGGTGCAGAATCAGAGAAAAACAGTAGCAACTATAAACCAGATATAAACAAGATAAGAGTAGCAAAAGTTCAACACAAAAAACCTGATAATTCTCCCCATATTTGTCTTCACAAATAGAGTAAGACAAGGGAGAAAACCAGAAAAACAAATTGTTCAGTAGGCAAACATAGGATAAGAAATAAAGCATTTAAAATTCTTCACTCCTCTTTGCCGTATTGAACCTCAAAGAGATGATTTTGAATAGATTCAATTAGTTCATCAAGGTTCTGAAAACGTGCCACACATAACTCATGATGACTTCTTTGTTCATCTGCAAAGTTGTTCATTCTACTCACCATCAATCTCTCAAATGGTGACATAGATGTAATGCGTTCTCCCATGTTTCCAGCACTTGGATCAGTATCATAAGCACCACCAGGACCAACATTGCCTTCTTCATCATGGTATCCAGCATCATCACCAACAGTAGCAACATCTTACTTGAGGAACCAACTTGATCACAATCTTTGCTCACCCATTTCCCTCCAACTTTGGTGAATCCCATTTTGCTTAGGGATCCATTATTCACCTCATGTGATGACTTCACCACTTTAGATAGCTCTTCTTCAAGATTAACTTCAAAATGATGCAAAAATTTTAAGATAAGGATAACATATGGATAATGATAGTCACTTAACCTCATGGAATTTTTCATGTGCTCCTTGATGATATGAATCCATATAATCTTGATCTTGTTCATAATGCAGTAGATGAGAACAAGATCTTCCTCAGTGAGTACAAAATGATTGCTTCCTCTTGGAATCAACATCCAAGATACAATGAAGGCAACTATCCTTTCATTGGGTTTCATGCCTCCCATAGAAAAATTCCTCACTTTGGATTGAGGATTTTTTAGGCAACTCTTGTAGAACTACATCTTATTGAACTCTTCAACAATCCCAATATTTCCTTTATTTATTCTTAATTCATAATATTTCAATCCAGCAACAACAGACAAAACTTTAAGAGTTATTTCCATGTCAATCCTTTTTACATGTGTGCAGAGATTATCACCAACAACCTAAAGATTGGTATAGAAAACTCTCACAAGGTCAGGATAGATATTCCCAGACATATCAAGGAACCTTTTCAGCATCTACTATTTCAGAACACCCCTTATTTCAGATAGTTGCTGCTCTTTCAACTAGCTAAAAGAGATAAGCTTTGGGTTGTTAATTGTTTTCCTATTTGTCTCATGTAGAAACTTTTCAATCTTTTCATCCTCCCCAACAAATAAGCTTTCTAGACGTCCACCCCTTTTTACATCACGAGTCTTCATTCTCTTGGAGGAAGGAGGTGTTGAATCCATGGAGCAAGAATGAAGTTTCATAAAAGAGAAAGATAGTAGCAGATTGAAGATGAAATCAGAGGATAAAATAATGGGTTGAATCTGTAAAGAAAAACAACTGAGCAAGCACAAGTATATAGGCAATAAAAGCAGTCAACAATATTGGCTTTTAGTGGGTTATTTTTCAAACAAAACAGAATTTGTTCAAAGAAAATATAGGCACATGTCAACCTTCAAACAACTCACCCATTGGTAGCACATGCAGATTTGACGAACCATAAATCTCTTAATTTTCCAAGAATTTATGGAATATATTTCATTTATGACCAAAATAACTTCCAATCAGATTGTATTAAAAGCTATAATAAGTGCAATTTTGATCCATAACAGTTTTGAATAAAAAGCAACAATTGTACCAATGCATAGAGTTTTATAACATCTTTAATACAAAACTGCTAGAGAGAAAACAATCGGTTGTTTCGTGAAAACAACCGGTTTTTTTCTGCAACAAAAGTTTTTACAAATCAAGAACCCTTGACGAGAAGAAACAACATTGTGATGATCACATAAACCTTTGCTTTAAGATATTTCACAAGAAAAAGAATTAATTAAGACTTTATTTACTCAAGATGAACCAAGAATACAAATTATGAAGTAAGAATGCATAAGTTCTTATCATTTTGAAGATATTTTCTTCTAAACAATCATTGAACATAAGTCAAGGATTTCACTTGAGTTTCAAAAGATCAGTGTGTAATCTAGAGCTACACTAAAGAATCCATTTCAGATCCTTTCCTTTGAGGCTTCATTCTTCTCTTCAAAACAATCTTGGCTCTTAAGAGTTTCTGCAAGAAAACAAGATCAAGCAGCAAGATTTGATCCCCTAACAAATTTGGGACCATTGGCATTAATTGATTCATTATAAGATTTAGAATTCTTAGGATTCTTAGGAACCCATTTTAAAACACCCTTGGGAACATAAAATTTTCTAACTCTGCAGAATCTGACAGAGTAACCCTTTTTCATACAATAGAAACATGAAATAACCGGTTGTTTCAACTTTTCAATCGTTTGTTTTTCAAAGAAGATTGAAAAAGGCTTTGAAACACCATTTTTCTTGCTTAAAGCCCAAACCAGCTTTACCAAAGACACTTTTTTGAGAAGAAACAACAATTTCAAAATTTGATTTGCCTTTTGAAAGCTTATCCACAATTTTCACTAGATAGTGAACCTTCTTTTCAAGAGATTCACAATTTTCACAAACACTTGAGTCACATTTGCAAGGGGAGTTTTTGTAAATCAGTTCCAGATTTTCAAAATCATTTTTCAAGTTATTCAGCTCTTCTTCCAATGCTTTAACTCTATTTTCCAGCCATTTATTAAAGTCTTTCAACAGGTTATATGAAAGAGCCAACCTATTAGCTTCTTCATGAGTTTCTTTAAAAACATCAAGAAGTTGACTATAGTTTTCAAAATTGATTGAAGTGTTGGAACTTACACTACTTATATAAGTTTCTCCTTTTGCCATAAAGCAAAGATTTGCTTCTTCATCTCCTGAACATGAGCTAGAGGAAGAAACTTCATTATCTTGCCAAACAATGTAGGCTTTCTTGGCTTTGCCTTTCTTTTCACCTTTCTTGCTTGCTCCTCTTTCTTTATTCTCATTGTTGGGGCAATCAACTTTAATATGTCCCTGTTCACCACATCCAAAGCAGGTATATTTGTTAGAATTAAAATAATTGAGTTTCTTGTTATTGTACCTATTGGAGGATTGATTCTTGTTGCTGTTTTTCTTCAGGAATTTGCTGAATTTCCTGGTCAGCAAGCTAAGAGTTTTTCCATCACTGTCAACACTTGAGTCTTGACAGTTTTTATGTCCAACAATCTTTAGGGCAATGTTTCTCACATGCTTATCTTCATTTTCTTGAACATTCAACCTATTCATCTACAATTCATGTTCTCTAAGCTTCTATACCAGTGAAGTTGTTGTCAAGGATAAACATTTTTTCAAGACTCATGAGGTGGTTGACAATATGAGTAAACCTCTTTTGTATTTCAACAATTGTCTTTCCATTTTGCATTCTAAACATCTCATATTCTTGAATAAGAGCATGCTTCCTTGCTCTCTTCACATCATGGGTAACTTCAAGAGTATCCCACATTTTCTTTGTAGAGGCACATTGTGATACCCTGAAAAACTCATCAGAATTTAAGGCATATGTAATAATATTATTTGCAATACAATCATATTGAGCCTTTTTGCTTTCATGCTCAGTCCATTGGGACCAAGGCTTTTCAAAAATTACTTAATCATTTTCAAGCATAGGAACAAAAAGACCATTTTGAATTGCATCCTAAATTCCTTTATCAATTGATTATACAAAGATCTTTATCCTTACCTTCCAAAACTGGTATTTCAAACCACAAAACAGAGGTGGTTTGTTAATAGATGCACCATCCCCAAAGAGTAGTTTATCAACCATGAAAAAAAGGTTTTAGGATCAAAACTTGAATGATTTTCAAGAACCTAGCTCTTAATGCCAATTGTTAGAATTAAAAGCCTTAAACAAGAGGGGTAGTGAATTGTTTATGAAACATTTTCGCAAATACTGAAGGTACAGTGAAAGACAATGAGAATCAATCAATAAGAAATTTGTTCAACAAATTTAAAAACATTTTTTCACTTAACAACAGAAAATCAACCAATTGTTTTTGTGAAACAATCGGTTGTTTATAGCAACAGTTATATACCTCAAGCAAAAACATATTTAAAGAGATAAGGGATAGAAAAATTCACACAGGAAATTTATACTAGTTCACTCTTAGCCAAGAGCTACATCTAGTCCCCAAAAAACCTATGAGTATTCCACTAAACAATTAATCACCTTGATTACAACACACACCAAAGTGGTGATCTTGAACCCTTCAAGAACACACACCACCTTTGACGGTCACACCACATAATTCAAAACATCCTCTGAATTTGCACACCAATAGTTCTTACAGAAATACAATGTTTAAGAGAGAAAAGGAATGAAAACACCAGATACAATCACAGATTGAATAAAAGAAGTACAGTGAAATCCTATTCCACTCTTAGAAATAATCTAAAGCTTGAAGCAATCTTGAAAAAACTTGATTTGACAGTATTCAATGAATCAATAACAACCATGAGCATAAAACATATTATATATACTCCAATCAGTTGTTAAAAACATTTAATGCATAAGCTAAATCAGTTTTTCAACAAACATAACAGATTAAATCAGTCTAACTAAATTCTGTTAAGAATTTTCAAAAAACAATCGATTAAAAACACGAAACAATCAGTTGAATTGGATTGACAACAAAGTCAACCAATTTCAAGCTTTTTAAAATTCTTTTCAAAAACACTAAGTGTAAAACAACCGATTGAAACGACAATTCAACAGGTTGATTTTCCATTTTCTTTAGAAAACACCATTTTTCAAAAGAACTTGAATCAAACAACCTTGGATCAAATCTACGAGTGGATTTGCAAATTCAAATTACACAAAACCTACACACACAAGCAACAACAAAGTCTTGAAGAAATCTTCAAGGATTTAGAGACATCAAATCCTATAATCAACAATATCTCCTATGAGGATTTCATATTACAAAACATTTCTTATGATTTCTTTAACTTAATAAATTCATCTAATTTGATGTTTTTTTCCCTCCATTGCACTTTCTTTACCATATAGATTAACACGGGGACTCACTTGCAATTTGTTTTTCCTTTGCTCTTTGTTATTTCTTTTTGTTTTCTTTCGTATAGGGCGAGATATTGATGATGTGTGTCATATTGATCAACTTCAATGAGTGTCTTTATAATAGAAGATGATGAAAAAGAAACCTTGGTCCTTTTTTAATAACTTTATGTAAATGTTGAGTGTTATTTTGGTTAATCTCTCAACAACAACCAATCATGTTAAAATTCAAAACTTTTCCCTTTTGAATTTTCTTTGAAGATGAGAATGACGTAACATCTGTTTTCGGCATAATCACTTTTTCTTTTATTGGTTGGTTGTTTGTAGCATGTGTTAAACTCTTCAAATACAAGATGAACTTTGCTCATTGAGATTTTAATTATCTCAATGTCCTCTTTGTGATCACATAATGCTCGCCATTTTGCTTGTTTTGATCATCTATTGATATTAGATTAATGATTGATCAACTCCAATAGTTTGGCCTATGACAAATTCAATCACAATCATGACAATGATGAACCTTGTTGTATCGTGAAAATGATGGATTTATTGTTGGACAATGATGTTAGTTGCCTGCTTGGATAGTGACACGTGAGGAAAGTTACAAAATTCACATGTCATGAAAGTAACACATGAAAGGAGTCACAACCTTCACATGATGAAAAAATTAGGTGCATGAACTAGCTTAATTACTTCAATAATGAGTTACTTAAGTGCATTCATGTACCTTTCTAATTCTATTCTACTCCATAATTTTTATAAACTTCTAAAATATTCTAAAAACTTTTTAAAAATTTATAAATGAATTTGTTTCCTAATTTCTTCTCCAAACTCTTTAATGTTTCACCCTTGTGTTTCTTCAGTATTCTTTCCTACTTTTGTTCTTCTTCATTTCTAATATTCCATGATGGATAATCTGCTTTTGAGGTCCTTACCACTTTTTCTCTTCCTCTTATGAGCCCCTTCCTCCTCCTTCTTTTCCACTCTTTCCCATTTTATTGAGAGGAATGCGAGAAAGATCATATATTTTCTCACAACCTAGGCCCAAACGACGAGGACCTCTTATTGCAAAACCATCAATGCATGATAACAATAACATATTGTCGATGGAAATCATCGACGATCATCCTTTTATTTAGATCTGGATGTGATGTTGATCTATTTATGATTTTTTTTTTCAATTTGATCTACTAATGTTCATCATGTTTTGATGTTCATATATTTTTCTATTCTTTCAAATTTTTCTCTTCATTTACAAGAAAAAAGATAAAATAATATTTTCTTATATATAAGAAATACTTATTTAATCAAGCAATAAAACTAAGAAACTTTAAAATGAGGCACTCACTAGTTAAGCATATTCCACAGGAAATGCTTTCATTTGCTTTTGAATTACTTATATTCCTTCTTTAGAAAGGTTTAACTTAATACTAGAATACAAATTTTATGTTGGTAATCACTTTAATTTTAATACATTAATTTTTTTAAAATTTTTTGTAATGTTTCTTTTAGAATTTTGTGGAGAAGGATGTTATCTCTTGGACGAATAGTTAAAGCTAGTTTCTCACTTACATTTTATAGAACCATGACAAAATAACAAGTACTACAAGGAATCATGAAATAGAAACTAATTTTAGAGACAAAAAATAATTAGTTGCTATAGTGATTAAATTAGAGACCATTTTAGAAACTAAAGAAAAAATTGGTTTCTAAATTAGTTTATTTTATTTTTAAATAGTTTTTAAATTGGTATCTAATTAGCAACCAAAGTTTTTGCTACCAAATTTCGAATCTAAATTATTGGTAGACTAATTTAGAAACCAAAATATTTTTTAGTCTCTAAGATGGTCTCTAATTTAGTTACTATAGCAACTAATTATTTTTTGTCTCTAAATTTGGTTTCTATTTCATGATTTTATTGTAGTGAAGGTTACAATGTATACACAATTTATTTTAATATATAAACATATATCATAACAAAAAATATAATTAATTTAATTTAAAATAGTAAGTAATATTACAATTTTAAAAGATGTTTTACAATTTTTATCTTTTCAATTCCTATGTCATCTCATTAATTATAAAAAAAAAACAAAATGCAATTTTTTGTGTGACAATGATGAAATAATGAAAATTATTGCCTTTTTTATTACTAATATCAATATTAGTCATTTTATTATTATTATTATTATTATTATTAATAAAAATATTATCTTAAGAAAAATTAAGATTTAATTTTTATCGACCCTTTTTTAACTAAAATATCTCTTTCTTTGTTTTCTAGATTATCTCAAATTTGATACTCATGACAATTTAAATGGGGAAAATAATATTTCTTCATC
>Ga0123341_1004940_pt1 | contig 11807 bp, 5 predicted proteins | sample Turbeapinknodule_FD_89959 | JGI IMG/M metagenome (GOLD analysis project Ga0123341, IMG submission 89959) | Root nodule microbial communities of legume samples collected from Mexico - Turtle bean Mexico pink nodule | ecosystem: Host-associated > Plants > Roots > Nodule | place: Mexico: Nepantla... | reverse complement strand
TAATGATAGAACCAATTTATGTAAGGCCTTTTAAATGCGCATTTATGTCATTATTAAATCATGAAAGTATTATAACTCATATGAGTCAAGTGGGAGAATGTAAGAAATTATGTAAATTAATTTATGTAAAGTGACTCACATGACTTAGAGTTTGGGCTTTGGGCCCAAATATGATTTAATAATAATAATAGAATTAAAAGCCCATTGGTTAATGTGAGAAATATATATCTGATGATATACCTAATGAAAACCTACATCTGATGGAGATTGGGTACTAAAGGTTATAGGGTTCTGTCTCTGCAAATAATAGTTGTCTCACTGTTAACCATCACGAAAGTGTGTGACAGGTACGGAATTGCTAAGAGATAGATTGGGACAAAGGAGATAAAGTAACTGCTCAATTAGGATCACTCATGGATCAAGGTAAGTGTCTATTCCTTCTTGATAGTTATGATTGTGTGAGAATCATGATATGATAAGATCTATTTGTGAACATAATTGTATGTGTTCAATTTACGTTTATTCATGTTTTGATTTACACGTAGATCATATGAATTAACCTTGGTTGAATCGATTCATATGTATATATGGTTGTGTGGATTTCACAACGGGAGTAGTATGACATGTGCATATCTCTGAATCTGAATTAATGCATGGGTCTTCCAAAAGGAGAGTCAAGTGTTTATTATATGGATGTCAGTGAATTTTGGCATGAGTAATGTGAAACATGGAATATTTACATGCACTTGGTTGTTTAATATATTTGGAATGAATAAATTTGATTGAATGATTCAAATCTAAAGTTTTATTGAAAATTTTAATTATCATTAGCTTATCTTTTTATTGTCGATGTTGTTTTTTTTTTAAATATGCGTGTGTTGTGCGTGAAAAGATGATGTTGTAGGTTATGAGAATCTAAAGTGAAGATGATTGATTTTTTCTTTTGTTTTTTCTGATATTTTGTTTTGATGATATGTATATTTAAAATTCTTATATAAAAGGATAATATTTTATGATATCATACTATGATTATGTAAAAGTTACGTATATATTAAACTTCGTACATGTTAATTTGATAAGGCAACTGGAACATTACAATAATACTAATTCGGATTTTTTTATCTTTCTTAATTATTAAACATTTTTACATGAAAAAACACATTAATATTACATCAAAGCATATTCATATGACTTACGTGGCGCAAAAATCATTCTTATATAAGAACTCCAAAGAACACATGTTCTTACATAATAGAAAAAATCAAATTTAGTATCTCACTGATTTAAATGATTAATAAATAAAACTTACAAATTTAGATTCGAAAGGCGATAACATAGATATTATAAAACTAAAATAAAGTCAAAATCTTGAAATCAAAGAAAGAAAACTCTAACTATTCATGTCAAAAACAAATCAAAATAATAATAAAGTAATAAACGAATTAAAAAATAGAAGCAATGTAAAGACAATTATGCATAAACGTTTTCAAATGGATGATTGGATCCACCCAAGGGATCAAGGTGTAAAAAAATGTGGTTTTCATTTTTTATTTGTAACTTGTATGATGTTAGACGAAGGATTATTTTGTCTCATTCTTCAAAAATAAATAATAAAAAATAACTTTAATTAAAAATAAAATAAAATAAAATAGAAAAGTATTTTTAAAATTTAACTCCAATTAATTTTAACTTTTAGATAAAGTATTTTTATATAAATTATAACATATTTATATGTTTTCGTGGAATGATATTTTTTATTTATTTTAAAAAATATATTAATTCATTAACGTGATCCAATCATAGAAGTTACAAATAAAGTGAGTGAAGTTAAACATGATCGGATTAAATTTATAAATTATTTTTTCTTTTGATCCAGATTATTTTGTGAAATTTTAAATTGATTTATTAGATAACACTTTTTTTTACACTTCTATTTTAGCTAAAAATATGGAGAGGTTTAAGTTAGAAACATTCAATGTATGTCTTATGGAGTAATGATGTATAGGTTTATTTATAGACCTAAAAATGGTTATGCATCCTTTTAAGGGTAATGAGTTTTGAGTGTTGAGACATGTAAGTTTCTAAGGTTGGAATCTAAACTACCTCTCAGGAGATAGTTTCATTGAAACAAATGTATTTTTTGAAAAAATTAAGATCTAAATTGTCATGTACTTAAGTCAATCCACCATATCAATTATGATGATTTATCTAAGACATCATCCAATGTTTGAATTGAAGAAAATTTTGAATGGGACACAATCTCTAGTGTCATAAGGGATGCGATCTTCATATTCTCAATCAGCAAGACACTTTTTTTCTCTTCAAACTGCTATTGTAATACTATTGAAGCACCTTCATGAACAAGGGGTTAAATGACAAAGGGTTGAATGTCCCCTTGATGGTATTGATCTTCCTCAATAACGGAGATTGACGACGAGATAGTGTGTGAGTGACGAGCCTAAGATGTGCATGTTGGAGCGGTCGACTTCTAAGAACCCATGCTAAGAAGTACTTGTTTGTTAATGATCACCTTGGAAGGAAATGTTTCACATTGTATGTGGTGGTAGTGGAGCTGATGAAATTTCTTATGTTTAAGTTCATTCAAAGATCTAAAAAGAAAGGTGTTGGGAAGTGTTTTATCGAAGTCATGGTGAGTGTCAAAATGTTTTAGTCAAAGATATCAAGAGACCCTAAGTTAGAAACATTCATTGTGTGTCATTTGTAGTGATAGTGGATAAATCTATTTATAGACCTAAAAAGAGTTAATACACATCCCTTTTAAGGATAATGAACCTTGAGTGTGAAGATATATAAGATTGTGGAATTGGACCTTAGGTAGACATGTTTTTTTTAAAAAAAATAAAATTCGAATTGTTATATACTTAAATCAACTCACCACATTGATTGAAGTCCACTTAAGACCTTATTTAATATCCGAGTTGAAGATAATCATGTACGATACAACTTTTAATAAAATACATTAGATCTCTTACAATGAAATATGCTTGTAAGCAAATTTTAAACTATATGCCATTACAAGCACATCCTACAAGAAGACCATTATCATTTGTAGTGAAACAAATAAAATAATGTTTCCCAAGTGAGCTTACTAAGAGTTTAAGAAAATAACATCATGGAAGTTATTGAGAAAAAATTGATTGGCCAAATAATTAACTTGGAGCATGTGAAAATACTCTTTCTTGTATGTTTTTGTGTGCATAAAAGAAGAATCATCTCGGAGACCATCTATGACCAAAATTATGTAAATGATATAAGGTATGATAGATATTGAGAGACCCTTCTCCACTTTTACAACTTTATCAACTCCAAATTACTTTTGAGGCATAGAAAATATGTCATTTATCTTTATATGATTATATTGCAAATTCAAATTTTTTCTTACAAGATTTGTAGTTAGAATTAGTATGATTTCACTAATATTGACAATTAATCTCAAACCATTTCTAGTCACAAGCTTTCTATTTGGATAAGGTTTTACAATCAAATCATAAGAAATTTAAAATAAAAATGATAATAGCAAATTTGGAGATAAATTTAGTATTTTCACGTTAACATGCAAAGAATAAGAATATAATAATTAGTCCAATAACGTGAATATTGTAGAAAAATGATAAATGAATGATAAGTATATTCTTTACATCGATCCAACATCCCTATTTATAAGTGATCAAAAGGAAAAAACAAACAACACCTAGAAACTAACATGAAAGACAGATTAAAGTTTAAAGATTTTTTTTTTTAATTTAGTCATTTTCAGAAACCAAATTAGAGAGGTCGTATAAATTGAATAACGCCATTCACTTTTCAGCCTAATAAAAACGGAAAAACGAATCACAAAGAGAGCATTCAGTTATTGCGTCGGGTCAACTCCACTCCACTGGAGACCAACAGGGAAGTGAGAATACACCGTAGCTGGAGCTGGGGAACCTCGTCGCCACTCGCTCTCGTCCCCGACGGAGATCCACCATGGACGGCAACCCCACCACCACTTCCTCCTCCGCATCACCTCCCGTGAATTTCAATTTCTCCCCCGATAACCCCTCCCCACTCACCCTCACTGCGGATCAGGTCAGCCACTGCGCCCAAGCCCTCAACCTTTTGAAGGAAAAACTCCACGCTCCTCACACCATCACTCGGGAGTTCGCACACTTGCAGGTTCGCACCCTAACCTAATTCATTAATCTCATATCAAACACAGTAAGATTCAACCCACCGTGTTGTCTTGCGGTTTCAGGCAAACAGAATAACGCCGAGTGAGATGAGGAGAAGATGCACCGTCGCTCTTGACGCCGTCAATTTGAGCAAAAACCGATACACGGACGTTTTGCCATGTAAATTTACTACCGAGGGTTTATTCAATTATTGTGTTATTTTCGGGAAAATAAATTGAATTTAGTCACTTCTTATTTCAGTTGACAATAACAGGGTTGCTCTCAAATCGAGTACAGATTATAGACCTGCAGCACAGGGGTATATCAATGCAAGCTTGGTCTCGGTATAAACTTGCTTCTTCTGTTTGTTTATTTAATGTGCATTTAATTAAATAACTGTTGTGCAAGGAGCTTTAGAGGGATAGATAGATAGTTAAATTGGCTTGCATGTGCCTCTTCAATGTATTGTGTAGACCTCCTCCCCTGGAAACGTGTCACAGTTTGTAGCCACACAAGGTCCACTTCCACATACTTATGAAGATTTCTGGGAGATGATTATCCAATATCACTGCCCTGCAATTATCATGCTTACAAGGTTGGTGGATAATTATAAGGTACTTATCACTTGGCCCTTCCTAGCCTACTCACTAACATATTGACTTTTTCTTCCTCGTATTTTTTAATCACATTTTTTTTTACTTTCTCTATAGATGGTAAAGTGTGGAGATTATTTTCAAGCGGAGGACGGACCTAGAGAAGTTGGTAATATTTCTGTTATTGGTAAATGGGTGAACACTACCGAAACTTCATTGGTGCTGCGCCTTTTAGAGGTGAACCATAGAGAGGTCAGATGATTTTCCACTTGTAATGGTTGTGATGTTTAGGCTATATATCTTTCTTTACAGACTGGCAGGGGTAATAGTCTGTGAATGGGAGGATGTGAGGTTCGGGAAGAGGTCCCATTCTTCTTGAAAACTTTATTATTTCATCTAATGCTTGGCCTTTTTTTTTGTAATTGTATTACTATAATACATCCTAGCCTGCTCTAAACCCTAGGATATCAGAACTTTTGTTAGATACCACTCACTTTAATGCTTAAACTGCATACTTTCCTTAATAATAATACATCTCTCAACCATTCAACACCGCTGCTGTTAACACCAGAACCTGAGAGGCCACTCCAAATTTAACTATGCAAGTTTAATGAAATGATGGATTGTGCTTATGCTTTGCCGGGGATAGGGGTTCTAGAACTAGAGTTGACTCTTAGTCTTGTTTTTGGAAGTTTAGGGCATTCTTTTGCGTACTCTCTTCAAATATTTTAAGCTAAATAACGATGGGTACTTTTATCAATGTGAAAGAAACGACACCCTTTAAAGTGATTACTTTACTTCTAATTATTATAACACATAGCTTTGCCAAGTTTTCTGGTTGAGTTTCTAGTTATTGCGCTCACATAATCTTCCCTATATAAGTGATTTGAATTAAACATTGAGGAAGGACAAGTAACATAAGTATAACAAATAAACCTTCTTTCGATTTGTTAGTTTCTTTTAATTTGGAGATTTTTTTTGTCCTGTCCTTGGTTGTATATTCTTCCATTTTTTTTTTCAAATTAAATTTGTTTTGCTCTAAGATAAATTTCCATCACGATAACCTTTCATCTTTTTTTGTTTTTTAAATGTTCTGCATACCAAGTGAAGTTGGGTGGAGGGTATCTATTTTGTTTTATTAATATTTTACTTTGTGGTCTTAAGATGGCAATTTGGTGTTGAGTTAGATAAACACAGGAAGCTAGAAAGAAAACATTGATCAAAAGCCTAGCCTACTGGCATTGATTGATGGAAAACTACTTTTTTAGTTATTAACTTGGTTTTTAGGTTGATGAATTCATCTATGCGTACTAGCCTGAAATATTATTCATCCCAATATATATATATATATATGGGGTTTACCTTATTGCAAAATATCATATTTTCCCCCTTATAAACTTTCCTTTTCTACCAAAAGAAAAAAAAAAAATCACAATATTTTGTTTTAATTTTGGAAGGCACTCAAAATTTCTCTCCATCTTCAAGGTGTTAGCATCCTGTTTCATGCTTATCTTTATCTATTGTTGCAGGTAGAAGATGCTCCGATATCTGTTTTGCATATTCAGTATCCTGAATGGCCTGACCACGGAGTTCCCAAAGATACATTAGCTGTGCGTGAAATTTTGAAAAGATTATACCATTTACCACCAAACCTTGGTCCAATAGTGGTTCACTGCAGGTTCATCTCATTCCTTCTTTTTCTGTGTTTATTCACTCTATGACAGTGATGATGACAAAAAATCACGTGCATGTCAAACTCTCTCACTCAGTGCCGGTATTGGTAGAACTGGAACATACTGCACAATTCACAACACAATTCAGAGAATACTTGCTGGTGATATGTCTGCTGTAGATATTGCTAACACAGTAGCTGTGTTCAGGGCCCAGCGTATTGGAATGGTTCAGACCCAGGTATCAAGATTTGTTGATTTAATATTTAAGTATGCTTAATGAATATACTGATTTTTCATGAAATGGCAAGATTTAGGTGGGCCGCTTGTTAGTCAACTTCCATTTCTTAACTAAATAAAAAGACAGGAGCTTTTGAAATATAAAGAACAGTGATGATATGGTATATTGTTTTGTTTGATGGTAAAGAAGACAGGTTGTTGCAACGAACTAGGTTAGCTGGCTAGGCAAGGATGTCTAAATTAGAAGTTTGAAAGAACACCATTCTCCTTCAGTGGAGATTCTATCAATTCCTTTATGTTGAGAAAAAAGGAATATTTTGTTGCCCAGATTGGAACTCCTAATAATAGTAACATTTTGGTGGTAATGAAGGCAGATTGTTGCAAGGAACTAGGCAAGATATATAGGCAGGCAAGGATGTATCTAAACTCTCTGTTGAGGAACCGTGTCCTACTTTGAAAGTATCCATCCCTATTTTTTGATTACATGATAAGTGTGTTCTATCAACTAGTTTATTACTAGGATCGTTGCTCCTATTACTATTTTTCATGTGGAATATAAAGGTAATTAAGGCAAAAATAAATAAAATTGTGAAGGCTCCTCCAACCGACATAAGTACTCTAAGAAACGAGATGGGGTACAACTTGCTTTCAAACTAAGAATAAAATGAACGGAAATAAACTTGGAAGATTAATTTCCATGGTCTTGCACAGGTTGAGCAAAAACCTTTTTTCATCAAATAAAAAAACTGGTGTTCAATGGACAATCGAGATAGAAGCGTGACAATTAAGATACGGTTGACAACTATCAACAACTAATGCACTGTCTTAGAGTTCAGGTTATGACAATTATTTATGCATTTTCCACCAAAAAACGCCACTGAATTTATGGAATTGAGACAATCTTTTGAGCCCAATCTCCCAACACTATTGTGATTATTTATGACAACTGTATTCAGTACTTCTAGCACAAATATTTTGTGCGAAGGGTTTTTTTTAATCCTTGAGCTTTGGGGCATTGGAAATTTATTACTAGCTTTCTGTTAGAAATTAAATGACCTGTTTCAAATTCTTATCAGATGAATACCCTCCTACTAAAGTTTTGTATAGACATGTATCCCTCCTAACAAATCAAAAATCAAAGATGAGGAAAATTCGTGTAATTTTAAAAACAAGAGGAGAGGTTAGTGTAATTGAGGAAAATCTTAAGGAAGATGGCATTGTACCGTTCTTTCCAGAAGGCTTGTTGGCTGAGATGGCCTCAGTTTACCAGACACTTAGGAATCGATCCTAGTTGGGAGCTTATTGTACAGATCTGTCTGGCTCCCTATCCTAACCTGATATTCCTTCTCTCCATCCCTATAATTTGTAATCATAAATCATAAGTATTGTTATTATTATTATTATGTGGCCCTTTTCTTCTATATGCTTACTAGTTGACCTTTTTGGTGACTCTGCACTTTATCAGGATCAGTACATTTTCTGCTATAAAGCTATCATAGATGAACTGGAAGACCTTGTATCTCAGCAGTAGAAGGGTACGTACTTCTGCTCCCTTTTCTAGTTTTTCAAATAGTGTAAATATTAGCTCCACAAATTCTTTTTCTGCAGGATAGGAATTGTTGGTCAGTTTTCCTGGATTATTTAATTTCTCTATACCCTTGTCAAAGTTATTTTGCTATCTTAACGAATTGGTGTGTTGTGTGTGATGTAAATCCAGAGCTGGAAAGATGCTATAAGCTGCTTGCCTCGTTTTGAAGCTAACTTCCAATTCTTCGATCTTTTATTTGGTTCGTGCAATGGTCATATCTCCCGGCTGCTAACACTGAAACATTGGCATTCTGGATATTTTATGAATTTGACTGTTATTCTCTAGCTTTTCATGTATAACTGCAGGCAGGGGAAAGCTGACAGATATTAGCATCCTTTTGGTTATATTGTTAGAATTATGTTGGGGAACAGAATGGCTTAATTATTAATGACTGCAATAATCAAAAGTCCATCGCCCATCTGTTACTTCTTTTCTTTTTCTTACGCCTCCTCTTCCCTTTTTTGTCCCCATTTTCGCTGTGAAGAAATTTCATTGGCTATATTGCATAGAGCTAATAACAGTTGCATCCCTACTGAAGTTAAATAATCCCATTTTATGTGTTTAAGCCTTAAGATTAGTCAACTTGAGCTAAGATCACAGAAAATAGCAAATTTCTCGGGCAATTTATGGCTACATATTTTATATTTAGTTAAAGTTTAAGAAAAATAATAGAAAAATAAGCCATGCGTTGACTACATAAATCTAATCACAGTATTCTGTATTACAAGTTTGATTTTTTTACAATTATTGTCTTAAAAAAGCTTATTAACGATGATTTCTGATTAATTGGCACTGTAAATCTTTTTACATTGATAGTACTTAATTATTAAATTCAAAATATGATTACTATCAAATAATAGGAAAATTACGAGTTATAATGAAAAAAAAGTGTATTAATATGTCCACATTGACAAGAATGCAAATTCTATTTTGTTACAAGAACAATAAGTATCTATGCATTGAATAGTATGATTTAATTAAAATAAAATGAAGATTAATAACTTTCGGACCCATTTGGGAACATAGCCTAATTAAGCACTTATAGAATACCTGTTTATTTATAAGCACCTATATACGAGTTGTGTTTATAATAGACGAACAAATAAGGCTGAATTGTTGGGTCATTTTTATAAATTTTCCTAAAGTGTTTATTAAAATAAGTTGAAAGAAAATAGCTTGTAGACATACTTTAAACACTTATTTGGAATAATTTATTTACAACTTTTTTTTGAACTTATATTATGACATAAGAACATTTGTGTAAGGATTTAAAAGAATTTATGAAAATAACTTTAGATTTCATTTGAGTTATTTTTAATTTATCTTAGTAAGGTTTCTATGATAATTTATAAAAATAGTAAATAATTTATATGAAAATAATTTAATTATAAAAAAGTTGTAGCATTAGCTTTTTGGATATTTATGAATTTGGCTGAACTGAATGCTATTCTTAAACTTTAATCCATATTAGAAAGAAGCGTCAGTGCTTGAGTTCTTGAGTTATGCTTGTGTGCTTGCTATTATAAACTATATTCCCCTATAGCAAACTACAATTTATAATAGCAAACTGGGTTAAAAGTTAACAAATATCTGTACCCTGGTCATCATACTACAAGAGTTTTGTTTATGAAACATAAGTGCTTAATGAGTACTATATTCAAAGACTTATTTCCAGCTTCCTTGAATCTCTTTGGTGGTGTTTTTGCTGTCAGTATCCTACCATATTCATAGGCTTCAACATCCCACTGAAGTTGAATATCCCTAGTTCTTCAAGTTGAAGATGTGATACATCCATGCTTATTTACCCATCTCACCTCCTTTCCTACTCTCATTTTATTGTTTGAACTCTAAAGAACCACCAAACCATTCTGGAAAGCTTCTTTATAAAGAAAAATGACCATATATTATTTAAAAAAAAAGTTGTTAGACCAACAAGTTCAGACAAGTTTTGAAACTTCTAAATGAGTGATATGCATGTACTTGTTGGATGTTTGTCAATGGCTAGATATGGAAAAATAAAAGCATAAACTGACAACATATTAGCATTCATCAGTCAAGACTAAAGATGCATGTAAGCCCGTTTGGGATTTAACAAACTGACAAGACCAACTTCTATGTTCTTGGCAAATAATTGAAAAATAGTTTTCTTTCCTTTTTTTTGTTTTGTTTTTCATTGATCCTTAAGAAATTTCCATGAAATTTCCACAAGATTGATCAGAAGAAAGTATCCAACAATTTTGCTTTAATATGTTGGAAAATCAGCAGTTATAGTTTTCAGAAGATGAAACGTGCTTAACACAACTGAAAGTTTAACCGTGCATTTGGCTTGTCCTCTTCAATTTACTTACTTTTGTTTTTCACAGGAAATCAAAGTAGACTCATTGTTTCACCTGGTGAGGCCAAAAACAGCCTAACTCGAGAACTCCAGATTGTACCAAAATTGAGTTGCATAGTGACTTATATACGTATTTGTGTGCTTTGGATGTGCAATCACGATGGAGAAAATCTTGTTTTCATTCCTCAAAATCATTTTGTAAAATCATTGGCAGAGACAAATCATAAGTCTTTAATGTTTCTATGGAAATAATGAAAAGTCTCTTTTGCATTATGATCTCATCAAGACGGAATATCTGATTAAAAATTACTGTTTCTGATTAAATTAAATGTTCTGTTTCTAATTAAACTAAATGTTCTGATTAACAAATTTGTTTCTGACTATACTAAACTAAATAATTAAGAAACATCTCTTTTTACTAAAACATACTTCTTTGAAATGTATGACTTAAATTAATTGGAATTGTTGCATTGATAGAGGGAGAAAAAACATTTTATCTTAATTGGTGTTGGAACCTTTAACTCCTCAGTTTTTGTGGATTTGTCTGTTTTTTTTGTCTGTTTGTCAGGAATTTCTTGAAAGGGCGGAAGAGATTAAATTGCAATGGTAAAAAGGTTAGATCACTTTTGAAGTGATTCATATTTATTAATTCGTTTTGTTGATAAAAAAATAGAAGAAAAAAAAATATTTACGTTATGGCAAAATCCAAATAACAAAACCAAAACGGAAACAAACATGTTATGTTGGAAGGGGGAAAGAGATTAAATTGTAATTGTATAAATGTTAGGTCATCCTAAAATGATTCATATTTATTAATTCGTTTTCTGATAAAAAAATTAGAAAAAAAACTAGATATTTCCGTTATGAAAAAATCCAAATAACAAAACCAAAACCGAAACAATACAATATGAGTGGATTAATCACAACAGAGACAGAAAATATTTGTAATCCCATTTTAGGAATAAAAAATGTACCATGAAGGTTTATTTATTTTCTAGCATTTAACAAATTCTCAAAGTATCCCAAACAGAACTGTATGGAATTTGGTTACTTTTGCACTGTTTTTTTTCCATTTTAAATTAATTTGTGATGGATGTTGGGTATGGAAGAAGGGATTATAATATAAATGCATGGATTGTCTTTTATATAAGTTATTTTAATTTATTTTATAAAAGAAGTTTGTCTTCTTTTAATGATATAAATTCGAAT
>Ga0123341_1004939_pt1 | contig 11808 bp, 4 predicted proteins | sample Turbeapinknodule_FD_89959 | JGI IMG/M metagenome (GOLD analysis project Ga0123341, IMG submission 89959) | Root nodule microbial communities of legume samples collected from Mexico - Turtle bean Mexico pink nodule | ecosystem: Host-associated > Plants > Roots > Nodule | place: Mexico: Nepantla... | reverse complement strand
GTTAAATTTTATTTGATTTTTTTAATGTTAAGTAAAGTTTGTCAAAATAATAATTGTTTATAATTTGTTTTTTTGTGATTGATAATTTCAGGTATGCATAAAAATTGACTCTCTTGAGTTTATAATACAACCTTAATCAAGAAATAACGGATAGTGTAATTAATATGGCAAGATAAAAAAGAAGATAACTCGTATCTGCATATTCCTTTTTCTTCTATCCGTGACTGTTATCTCTTCACTTTCCTTGTATTAGTTTCATCACTCTTCTCACTTTTGCGGTAAACATTTGCTTTTGCTTCACATTATATTGAAACCAACTTCAATGGTTGCGTTTTTTTTTTGTTTCAAAATTTGATGCTTTCTGTGTTAAATGATATTAATTCAGTTAGATTGTTATTTGATTATTGGTGCAGTTGTTGGGCCTTAATGGGTCACTTTACACTGTCCGTTATGGTTAATGACTCTGCCATTTCATTACCAGGTAGCTAACCCTTTTGCATTTTCCGTGTGTATGTGTGAATTTGAGACATCTGGGTTCATTTTTTTTTAATATTGAGTGATTATTTATATGAAAAATTATAAATGTAAGGTTTATCACTCCTTACTATCTAGGTTAGGGCATTTGTGGAGGTTCAACTTGTGCATGCCAATTACCTGTGATTGGTGTAAGAGGTGATTGTGCTTCTTTCATTTTTTGTTTTAGTTAGGATTGTTGTTCTCTTGGTGTGAATACTGGGAACTCATTGATATCACGATTATAGGATATACAAGTATATGTGCACACAGGGAGAAATTGTATTTTAGTAATTTTGACTGAGTTGATTTTTGCTGCCGATAATTGGTACAAGGATTTATGATATATTGATTCAAGCAGCACCATAGGAAACACGAGGTTTTCTTAGTTAAGCATATGAAAGTTAGGACTTAGAATTATATCCGGAGAGAAAAATAAATTACAGATTTTACTATATTATTGCTGGTATGGTCAGTGAAAAGGGAATATCAATTTTACATGTGAACTAAACTTGTCAATGGGTAGCATATTTTCCATTTTAGTGAATGATTTAGCGAATGATCTATATTAGGGTGAGAATCTCGTGTTCCTGTGTTATTTTAGCACTCTATTTGTTGCTGGTTTGTGCTATCTGCTTCTCATTTTAGCAGGATATATGGTTTCACAGATACTTGTTCGAAGAGAAAACAGAACTTTCTTGTGCAAAATTCCTTTGCATCAGTTAGCATGGGAGATGAAAAGCCTTTTGACTTCTTACGCACTTTATTTGGTACGCATAAGATCTTCTTCTTTGGTGTTGTTCACATTGAAGAAATTTTGTCAGTGTTGGTGTTCCACTTCAGCAAAATATGATTTTAGTAGGTGTTTTACTGTCTTTTTGTTTAATTTACCAAGTTTTGAAATCTCAACACAACACAAAATATTCACTTCTACATAAGAGATTTAGCAATTAGGCACTTCTACAGAAGGCTGACTAGCACGAAATCCGGAGTTCTTCATATATGATGAACTGAAGAACTGAATTTTCGCTCCTCTTAAATAATATTTTACTTTCTTAATTAGTTGGTAGATGATACAGTATTATTGATGGGTTTATTGCATTTCAATCTTTCTTTTGCAGAGGGCGTTATTGCAGGAGGTACAGCTGGAGTTGTTGTTGAAACAGCTTTATACCCAATCGACACTATTAAAACACGTCTGCAGGCAGGTTCTTATGACAAATATTAGATTAAAAGTTGTGCTTTGCTGTGTATTGTACTGATTACTGTTTGATGCCTAAATCTTTAATATGATGCCAAGTGTTAAGGCTCTGCATCAATGCCATCTAGGCATGATTCTTGATAGATAGTATTTTATTTTGGAAAGACTCAAGTGTTAAGATGTCCCACGTTGACGTTCCGACATCTCTTATAAGCCCAATTTATTTGTAAGACATTAGCTCATTTTTGTTGCTAGAGATATTTGGACGGAATTTCCACCGCATCTATAGTTTCAATTGTATCGCCTGGTCCAATAAGTATTTGTCTGTGTGTGGTGGAGAGGGGGACTGGAAAGTTCTACATCACCTGAGTACTTATATGAATTTGGCAATTTCATTCCTTCTGGAAATGGGTTCACCCAATCTGTTTATAAATGGTACAAATAGATCAAGCTCGTGTCTGTCAATTACAAGTTTGTGGAGAGGATCTTCATTATTTATGTATTGTATGGCCTAATCCAACAAATATATATGGAGGCGGGTAGTTTCCACACATATTTCCTCAATTGTTGGGTGTGATTTATATACTTATTAGTGAACTTCACTTAATGAAAATTGGTTTTGAGATAAAATCTACTATTAGAAAATAAGAAAGCTATAAAATTTTGTCTAGCGTTTAATATGTATAGAATGCTTAGTTAGTTGATTTGCATTATAAGATGCTAAATAACTTTTTCATTATGCTAAATTTCGGTTAAGGATTTTGTTTGTGCTTTTCCACAACATTTTTTTGGTGTACTTTCGTTAATGGCTACTGACTACACAATTATATGCCCCTTTTATGCCTGTTTTTGTCTGTTTATGTATTTATGCTGAGTTGACAGACATAGAATGTGCTGATGATATTTTCTTTCCCTAGGCTGCTCGCGGAGGAGAAAAACTAATATTGAAAGGCCTTTATTCCGGATTGGCAGGGAACCTTGCTGGTGTCTTACCGTGAGAATCTCAGATAGCATGATGTTTCAAACATTTAAGGGTTTTAAATTAATTAGAAATTTTTGAAAACCAATCATTTTTTAAAAAAGTGCAAAATTTTTTGGCATGCTTAATAAATTTATTTCCAGGGTGGTGATTCGTTGAATTTCTGATCAGTGAGCTAGCTCAAGAGACTTAGATTTTTGTGTGAAGGATCAATATTTAGAAGAAAAAGGAAACATTCAAACATGTGAATTTCTAAATGCTAACTGCAAAATTACACTGTCATTGGTTTCTATATCTCATTTTGCAGATTCAGTGGCAAAAAACATTTGAAAAATAACATAGTAGTACATATGACAACGAAAGTAGATTTGTTTGGCTAGTTTGAGTGAATATTGCATAACCTGAAGAGAGGTGATTTAGGCAGTGTAATTCTTTGGCTGGCATTCAGCACCACCCCTTTTTGTCGGTGGTTCTTGAAGTATGTCTTGAACAGGGAGACTTTGTAGAGAGACATGGAGTCAAATAATTAGAGTATGTTTGGACAAATTTTTCCATAATCACTTATAAATGAGAAAAATAAGAAGAAAAAAATTAAATGAATTCTCCATAAGCTAAAGTTAACTTATGCACAAGTTAAAAATAAAAATTTTAAGAAGCGAGGTCGAGAACTTCTATAAATTAACTTATGGAGAAACTAATTTTAATTTTTCATTCTTATTTTTCTCTTGTAAAAGATCTGTGGAGAAACTCGTCCAAACAGACCGTATGGGATAGTAAAATGTGAGTTCACTCCATTTTCCCAACTTTTTTAAATGAAAAGAGATTTGTAGATCCTTCCAAGACTGGATATTGAGTTTGCAAATCAAGATGTTGTTTTACTATTAAATTAAATAGGCTATAAAACTATGTATAGTATTATTAGCTCGGGTATGCATGTGCTGAAACTGCCTTTAGTGTAATTATTTGTTGTCTGACAATGGACATAGGCAAAGGACAAACCACAGTATTTCGTGTGTGCCTTGTTTACTTATGTATTTTGTTGCATCCTGCTTTCTGCATGTATCCATAAAATGCCAAAGCACTCGATGCTACTTCCACAGCAGATTTTTTGCTAGTTTCTTTTGTGAAAATGTTACGATTGATTGCATCCATGAAAGTAAGACTGTCTTAACCAGGTTCTGGGAGTTTCTTTGATAGAGAAGTTTGGGATCACAACTACATTATTGCTGCCAAGAATTGAGATACCATAAATATAGTAGTGAGCTTGTATATTCACATAAATCATAAATCATAAGAATTTAGCAGAGCTATTTAATAATTCTTTAATTTATTCTCCGAACTCAACAGATTATGAATTTTGATTTACTTAAATCTTGTTTATGGTTGGAAACTGTCATGCAGATTAACAGGTATTGTCATTTATTTGTTGAAATAGCTAGATTTCGGGACCCTTAAAACTCCATGTTGGGGATTTATGTATTCTTAGGTGCCATTGTTTTACTCTACTTTAATAATGTGCTCCCCCAATATAGTTTCTTTTCTAGTTTCCACTTGTGAATTCTTGGAGCTCGTTCGGTATTGTGCAAGATCTTAACCCTATTATGGTATTGGGTTCTTGCATTAGGATGTGCAGCAGACAAGCAATCTTTGCATTTATACCTCTAGTTGGATAAAGTTTGATTGTTATTGTTGATTTGTGGATGTCATATTTTTACATCCTATTTGTTTACATAAATTATGCCTACTTGGCTTTTAATGGAAAATTGTGCAGTAAGAAGACTAAAGTATTCCCAAAACTGAATTAGTTTCTGCTCTGGTTGTACTACTTGGACCCTGTGCATAGCAAAAGCTTTACAACATCAGGCTCCCCCGACCCTTTTTTGTTTCTAGTTCACCTATAAAAAGTAATGTATTGTAAAATTTCTGGACAAATTGTGATCTGAAACAATTCAGTTGGTGCACCCACGAGTATTCTTACTTAACATCATCTATTTTTTTTGCCATGTCCTTATCTAGGAATAAAGTAACTATTTATTTGTTTTTATGCATATTGAAAGCCAAAAAGAGTTTTTTTCCCCTCAAATTTGTTAGTTATTTTCACAAGTTTTTATTTCATGCTTATGAAGGGATGAAATCATGAATAAATCTAGCTTCTTTCCTTCACACCTTTTTGTTGCTTTTAAATGTGCAGGGCATCTGCTTTATTTGTGGGAGTTTATGAACCTATAAAGCAGAAATTGTTGAGGATATTTCCTGAAAATCTGAGTGCTTTTAGTCATTTGGTAAGATACTTCTTATATTAGCATTGATATGTAGATATTGGTGTAAAGGCTTTTTAGGAATTGAAAGTTAGGAAGATAAAATAGAATTATTACAAGATCTAAACTATCCAATTCAGATCAGAATTAGGTATCAGTTTTTCATCCCCTATATTTTTCTCTTGCTTTCTCTTAAATTATTGCAGAGTTGTTGATATTTCCAAATCAAACTCCCACTTCATATTCTAGCATTGTATGACTCCATATATGAATAGGAGAAAAAAAAGTATCTGTCTTTTCTCCAAATATTCCAAAGGACATACTGAAATTTAAGTAAATTAAAGACCCGTCTGTTACTGCTTTAAAAAATCTGAATTTTGGCCAAATGGTCTTCTGAAGTCTGGCATTTATTTGGCTTGCATTGGAGTTTATGCTTTGTCTATTTTATCATTCTTTTGTTGCTTGGCACCCACTCCTCTTTATGTAAAACTTTATCTATTTTTATGGGGTAAAAATCTCTGTTTTTCAATCTCATTAGACTGCAGGTGCCATAGGGGGCTTGGCTGCTTCATTGATTCGTGTTCCAACAGAGGTAAGTAAATTCTCTTATTTGTAAAAAAGACAATTCCATAGTTGAAAACCATTTCACTGGATAATTTCATATGTTTACATGCTCTTCAGGTTATCAAGCAACGAATGCAAACTGGGCAGTTTACTTCAGCTTCTGGTGCTGTTCGCTTTATTGCTTCTAAGGAAGGCTTTAAAGGATTTTATGCTGTATGAAGTTCACCATCTCTTCCTTCCAAACATTTTTGATAAATTATATTCACCAATTTTGCAACCATATGTTAAAATGTTTCCCTAATATTGATCTTTGAAATCACAGGGGTATGGATCTTTTTTGTTGCGAGATTTACCCTTTGATGCTATTCAATTTTGCATCTACGAGCAGATTCGAATAGGTTATATGCTCGCGGTAAATTCCTCAAGTTCTATCTTCATGTGTTTTAGAAGCATCCATTTTGTTTTTTCTATTTTTGTTTATCTGACACAAATTTCATGTTCTAATTCCTGTTCTCTTGTTATAGTCTTGAGCCAGAAAATATTTCCTTCCAAGACGGTGTTGAGTTTTTCTTTGATGAAATTTTTTGTATTTTATACTCTGATGTATGGATTCACTGCTATTATGAGAAGCAGTGTGTTTGTCAAACTTTGCCGGGTAGTTTTGTATGATAGTAAGGGAGGGAGAGAGGATGGAAGGGAAGAGAAGGGAGGGGAAGAGGATGGTTGATTGAGAAGAAAATAGTAGAAAGTTTTAAAAGAAAGTGAGACTGTGCTTTTGCTTTCCGCCCTGATTTATTTGTAAAGAAAAGTGCGAAAGTTATAAATTATAATATATTAATTGTATAAATAAATAATAAAATTTATTATTAAGATATAATAACAAAAATTAACTTCAATTTTTTATTTATCCTTTACTTCTCTTTAATTAAATAATCTCTTTTGTTTTCCTTCTTTTCAACTTAGCAATCTTTATTTCTACTCATTTTCAACCTATTTCTCTTCAAACATGTTTGCTCCTATATTTCATTTCGTGATTGATGTAATTATAATAAATAGCAGATTATTAGGATATAAATATTCTCAATGTCAGCTTATTCTTGTTTTCATATGTTTAATTGTTACACTTAAATAAGTGAGAGAAAATAAAAATTTTATTGAGTACAAATCATGACAATTACATTCACACTCTTTTAAAAGAGGAAATAAAAATCAGCTGAAATGAATGTGATTCAAAAGATATTTTTCCTGGTAACTATAGAGATATTAGGATATTTTTATTCCAGTAATCCCTTGTTTGCAGCACTCTCCCTCAAGTTGGTAAATGAATATTGATCCTTCCCAACTTGCCTATCTTAGAATCTGCTAAAGAAGTCCCTTAGTGAAGATGTTTGCTAACTAAAGTCGTATAATGACATGGGTTGGAACCACCAAACTTCTTCAAGATTATCTTTGATGAAGTGTGTATCAATTTCAATATATTTGGTCATGTAATGTTGTCCTGGATTATGAACAATGCTCATGATTGACTTATTATCACAGTACAATTGCAGAGGGATGTCAACTTTTATTTTAAGGTCATCTAATATGATCTTCATTCCTCCGCACGCACATTGAACAACATACACTGCACAATTTTTGTTTTTTTGGGCTTAATTTAACACTTTGTTCGCAATAAATTAGTATCATAGTTTTATTTCTTTTTACATTTGTTGATTACATTCTTGCAAAAAGATAGGTATCACTTCCAAAATCAAAAAAATTAATGAAAATAACAATTTCAACTTGAGGGGGACACACTCTCAATGAATATGCTGCTCATAGGGAGACATGTTTTGGAGATGCAAGAGGAAAATACACACAAATACACATTTGATGATTCTTTATTCTCTATTAGAAGATGTTCTTTATGTGGTTCTTGAGGAGAAGACTTTGGCAACGTTTTGGCTAAAGCTGGAGAAGCTCTTGATGGAAGAATTCGTCTGTAACAAGTTGTTGAAGACACAAGATTACCTGTGAAAGACTCAATTCAATTTTGATGGAGCTATGACATACTACGTAAAGTAGAGAAGATGAAAATGCAATAATGATTCTACTAGCCTCTCTCCCATCATCATCCTATGAGAGCATAATGAGTTCTTTAAGTATAAGAGAGGATTGCATGACACTTGAAGAGGGTTAAGTCAAACTTCTATACAAGGGGCTACTGTTGAAAACTTTTTAACTATGAAGATTTATACTGATGCAGACTATGTTGGTTCTGTTATTGATAGAAAATCTATATTTGGGTACTTTTTTCTTCTGGTAACCCAGAGAAGCAAAAAGTAGGATAGAGTATCTTGTTTTACTGGAGAAGCTGGACTTTTAGTCTTTGCTTATGGTATGTGTGAAGAAAGACTCTGGACCTTAAAATAAAGGTTGACTGTCTTATGCAATTGTACTATGTGATAACAAGTTAGCCATGAACATTGCCTATAATCTTGACAGAGGTCTTGTGGTTACAACTCAGATCTCTACAGGATTTTAGATAGTGGACATTTCCACTAACGGGCTCCCTTAAGACATTCCAAGATCTTGTAGGTAAGTTGAGAATTATTGATTTTCATTTACCTACTTGAGAGAGAGTGTTGTAAGTATCAGAAGATTATTAGGATAAAAATATCTACCCATGTTGATTAGGAGAAATATTCTTAGAATATTCCTATTCATTTCAATATACTTTATTTTCTTATTTTAGAGTTTGGTTATGAGAATGTAATTTATATGGTTATTATCAATAAAATAATTCTTATTTCTTACGTAGTTTAAGTTTTATATTCCTTTTTGTTAGGCACGAAGAAATCTGAATGATCCAGAAAATGCAGTTATTGGTGCTTTTGCAGGTAAATGCATGCCATTATAGGCATATCTTTATATAGGCATTATAGAGTAATATGTGGATATAGGTACATGCTACGTTTCATTTCTAATAGCTTTTGAGGGGTTTATGTTCTAGGTTGAGATTTTTTGCACGAGGGATTTAAAAGTTTCTAGTTTTTTATCCTCACTATTGAATTAATCTTGTAAGTTGTATGGTTGTTTAACACAAATAGCCTTTACTGTTTAAAATGTATCTTGTTAATTTTCTTTGCAAGGTGACAAGTTACATTCCTTCCCCCATTTGATGCTTTGGTTATCAGTAAAAAATGAAAGAAGATAGAGGATTAGGGAGAGAACCTGAATCTTTTTTCTTTTGGTTTCCTGATCTACATACATTATGCTTTCATAGCAAAGTATTGTATTGTATCACTTATTCATGATCCCATTGCATGCTATAAAGAACAAGTTAAGATAACAAGTATAAATGATGTTAATATATGTTCGGAATCCCACATGGATTAGGATAAGTTATTTGATGTGGTACACAAGTCTTGAGGTTTTTTCAGTTAATGAACTAGTCTTTTGGGTTGGACCCTCCTCTTGTCTCTTGTGTTGAAGTCATAATATTTAGTATTTTTCATTAAGAGTTTGACAAAAAGGGCTACTTATAGGTTGAATTAAGGTACACACAAAATGCTGATGGCGAGTGAAGCCGTCAATAAATTGAATGTTGTTGTGTGCTTTTTTGTTAAAGGAGGTGACAATGTTGGTATTTAAGCCTTTCTCACCCGATGGACTGGTATTTTGGATTGGATTCTTCTTTTGTGATTTAACTTCTAACAATGTATGTTATACATGACTTTGTTAAAAAACATTTTGATCTCATTGTTTCCATGCATTTTGCGAACTTTTCTTTTGTATACTAGCCTTTAGGGAATCAAAATGACCACAAACTTGTTTTAATAAACTTCTCCTAAAGTTGTTATAAGAATAAAAAGTGGAAAAAAATCTCCATAACGCGCAAGTTAATAAATTAACTTTTGGAGAAACTAATATGAGAGAGTTTACACAAAAAATATAGAATATATTATACAGACATAAAATACTGATAAAGGAGTCATTTTCATAACTATGATGATTAAAAATTTACAAAATATAGTTTATATCATTTATAGTAAAATATACGCAGTTTATATCATGACTAGTCTTGATTAACTATATCAATATAAACATCTTTTGGTAGAACTCAAAAGAAGTATTGACTCTACAATATCCTACACTTTATAAGCATTGGTAAATTATTGTGCAATGCTAATTATATCATTGCCTGTATTTGGTTACACAATTTCTAAATTTGGTTCATCAAGAGACCTTTGCCAATTCAAAAAGTCCGACTCCATCATGTGGATATATCTCCACAAGTGTCCCACAATGTTGGCTCTCCTTTTTCATACAATTATATTCTTCATATCTTCTAGACTAAAGTCAAAAGTTGGAATGCACATAAGCCAAAAGAAGGATTAAGTACTTTAATTCCTCTCATAGCAGGAGGAAGAATATGATTGCTAAAGAAACCTGAAGCCAACCTGAAGTCACATGCAAGATAAAATTCAAAATCAAATGAAAAAAGATTGATTACTTTTCGGATAGGAATCTGAAGGAATTCTAAAAGTATCTGAAAAGCTCAAGAGACAAAAGAAAAAATTGAAAGTTTGATATCTTTTGAATACGAATTTGGAAGTTTCTAAGGAGTATCAATATCCGACAAGGGTATGCTGACACTGATATTTTTCCATTTTTGAAGTATTACTATACGAAACTTGCACCTTCAAAATTTCTGACAGGGCACCTATAACCTTTCACATGCTTGTATCTAAACATTTGTATCTTGTATTATTTTCCATTTTTACTGAAAAAAATTTGGGGGAGGGGAAACGGGATTTAAGGGTAATAAGGATTTCGTAAAATATAAATTGCTGTGTTTTGGTTTTCTTCATGTTTGATGTGTTAAGCCTTACTGTAAGTCCAACTAAACCCCTTGTTTGTGTTGGGATGTGACTAACTGCATTGTTTCTTGTAGGTGCACTAACTGGAGCTATAACTACCCCCCTTGATGTTATCAAGACAAGGTTAATGGTTCAAGTAAGCTATGATCCTGTTCCTTTTTTATAATATTTTTTTACAAGATAGCCATCTACATCCACTCACAAATGATACCTTGTGTGTGTGTGCATGAGTAATCTAGAACTAAATCAATGAGAATATTCAGTGTGATTTATCAAGCCATTCACAAGTTCCTATTTTCTTCCTCAAGGGATCTGCAAACCAGTATAAAGGAATTGTTGACTGTGTTCAAACCATTATTAAGGAAGAAGGACCTAGTGCCTTTTTGAAGGTAAGGATTTTGTGATTTTTCATCCATACATTGTATAACTTGAGTGGTAAAATAGCATGATCCAAACGTAGGGTGCAGCTTCATGGCAAGAAATCTATTTTGGTGCTTAAAAACTATAATTTTATATTTACTGCAGGGTATTGGTCCCAGAGTACTATGGATAGGCATCGGTGGTTCAATATTCTTTGGTGTCCTTGAGAGTACAAAACGTTTTCTTGCTGAGAGGCGTCCTACTGTATCTCAGCACACACACTCAGACAAAAGTAAAGATAAATAGTTTTTTTTCCTACCCTCATGCATTTTTCCAAGAGAAATATTTTCTTAAGATACTGTAGTCTCTCTTTAAGTTTTTTGTTTTCCAATTTTAGACGTTGAGAGAAAAATAGTATTCGATTATTTCCCTTCCTGCTTATAACATTGTTCAATTGCTAAAATGATTTTGTGTTGAATTTTGAGAAGCATGATATTAATAAGAATTGAGATTAGGATTCCTTGATTCTTTGAAGAATTATAATTAAAAAAATGTCCAGTTCTTCTCTCCGGGTATTTCGAATTATTTTATAATCTTCGAGACGTGAAGAGATTGGATATTTTGTTGTAGATTTTTAAGCGAAGCCGGTTGCATTTTTTTTTCGTCAAAGATTCAAGAATACTGTTAGAGTTTATCTTTTGTGCTATGAAGTTTTCTTTATATTTTTACCAATTAAAAATTTCCTTAAAAATAACAATTATATTACTAAAAATAACTTTTAACACAATCGGTGCATTTTAATTAGATTCTGCCAATTATTGCAATCTTTCACTACTCAAGGAAAAAGAACAGACACTCGTTTATTCCCTTTGTAATGTGAGATCAAATATGGTTCTTAAAAATATGTTGACATTAATTTGGTTTGTCAATTATGTAGAGTAGTATTAATTTAATATTTTTATAAATACTTACAAAAAAAATATTTCTCGTTAAAAAAATCTAAGAAAAATTGTCAGTTAAACTTAATTGTATATTTTTTCAATAACTATATCTAATTGATAATCACCCTAC
>Ga0123341_1004938_pt1 | contig 11809 bp, 6 predicted proteins | sample Turbeapinknodule_FD_89959 | JGI IMG/M metagenome (GOLD analysis project Ga0123341, IMG submission 89959) | Root nodule microbial communities of legume samples collected from Mexico - Turtle bean Mexico pink nodule | ecosystem: Host-associated > Plants > Roots > Nodule | place: Mexico: Nepantla... | reverse complement strand
TAAATAATTTATTCTGATATATAAGAAAAAGAACATGCTACGCTCAAGATATTGAGACAATCATGAGAGAATGTTGTGCAATAAACAAAGTCTAAATTAAAATTATTTTAAGTACTTTTTTATTTTTTACTTCTATATAAATAGAATAGTTGAGACCTAAAATGACACTTATTTGTTTGTTTGTTTCAGTAGAAAAATAATAGGTTATTATTATTATAAATTAAAACCTTCTAATAACATGTAAAGTGAGAAGCCACTTCAGATTTTGTGTAGTTTTATCAACAAAGTGGGGTCTCAGTTTGCTGAGCATGCTTGGCTCTTCACCCAAAGAAAAAAAATTCTTTTTTTACCATAAAACTTCTCTCTCATAATTTCATAAGGCCACTTTCTCTCTCTACTCATTCATTCTTCACTTTCTCTCTTCACTCATCTGTGGAAATACAAAGAGATCTGTTCTTAGCTATTTTGCTTGGCTTTTGAAGGTTTCAACTTTGTTACTTTCTGTTTATTTCCATCCGGGACCTTCACTTTCCCACTTTCCATAGTTGTGTGATCTTGCTTTTGTGTCACCCATTCACCCTTTATGTTTTAACTAAACTTTTCTTATCTGTTGATGGGTGTTGTTGAACTGTTATTCAGATTCTGCTATTTTCAGCATGCAAGCTTTGGATTTCCATGACTGTTGGCAGAATCAATCAACAAACTTGTTGAAACCCGGGAATAACAAAACTAGTTTTAGGGTTCTGATTTGACATACTCTTACAAAGTAGCATATATTTGATTTTTGTATTGGAGGTGGTTCTGGTTATCTTGGTCAGTTTTTATGGAGTTGATGGGGTGTGGAAGGTTTAGGGGGTGCCTTGTTCTTGTGTTATGTATTGTACTGTTGGTGGGTCTAGTGAGTGGGATTGGTGTTAATTGGGGCACACAATTAACACACCCTTTGCCATCCTCCACTATGGTGAAAATGCTGAAGGACAATGGTATTCAGAAAGTTAAGCTTTTTGATGCTGACCCTGATATTTTAAATGCTCTAAAGAAGTCTGGGATTCAGGTAATGGTTGGTATACCAAATGAAATGCTCTACACATTGGCCAACAGTATGCAAGCTGCTGAAAGATGGGTTTCCAAGAATGTTTCAGCATATGTCTCATCTGGGGGAGTGGACATCAGGTAATTTGCCCCTTTCTCTCTATTGACTGGTTTATGTTGAGTTCAACCATTGCATTATGCAGCTCACAACTTTGAGCATGGATGCATGTAATTTATTCGGCAATGTAATTCGACAGCTCATGTTGTGCAGGACTTTTTTAAGCAGAGTTTGGAGGTTATGTTAAGGTCTGTGTTATCTGATTTAACGGTTTAGAGAAGTAATGATGTAGAGCAATTATAGAAGAAATCATTGCAAAGAAACTTTCTAAAGATGGAAATTACTTGTTTTTCCTTCACATTTAGTGAAACACCAGGCAGAATTTCTTTCCAATGTCTTTGGCATCATTAAAAGTAGAATTTATGTGATTTTGTTTAATAGAATTGACTTGGTTTGATTAAGAATCCCATTCTAGTTTATTTGATTTAGAAATCAAATCTGATAAAGTTTGATGATTTTCTATATGGACAAAAAGTAAAAAGGAATAATGAGTTCTTTGAGTTGTTATGTATTCTCTGCTTTCATGAATGGCGTTCTGTCAATATGTGTTCAAGAATGGCATGTCCATGTCGGTGTTCAAGAATGGCATACCCATGTTGGTGTTCAAGAATAGCATGCCCATGTTCGTTTACAAATGAATAGATCATGCTATTTAAAACTATGGAGTTGGTGTTCAACTATCATTTTGTAACATAATCTTCACATAAATGGTTCATCTATATTTATGTGAGTCAATGTAAGATAAGTGGTTGTTGTTCTTTGGCCCATATTATCCAACATGAAAACTTTCATGCATATTCTACTGAACAGGATTTTATGGTCAGTCCACTGCCTTTTAGTATCTCTGATGAATTTGCCAGTCCTAGATGAGTAAAGTGTGCATGTTATCTTCCTTCATAGGTGTACTTTTGTGTGTACTACCAATGATCCTGCTTTTCTTGAGACTACTCTTGTTTTTACTTAAGGTGCCGTTGTTTGCGTGTACTGAATTAATTATAGTTGTGCAAGAGTAATTCAGTAAATTCGTGTCCCCTAATATTAGACCATACGAAAGGTTTGATGAAATGAGGGCATAAAAGTAAATCATGGTTTATGAAATATATGATTATTTGTTGCAATTGTAAAATTAAATGGTTGCAATGTCTTCAAAATTTTGTTAGAGCTCAAGTGTAGTAAGATCTCATATGGTGTTAAGATTGAAATATTTTGCCTTCTGAAGGACAAGAATCAAGGAAATCTGTGACTTCCACTTCAGAAATGATTATTTCCTTAATTGTTGAATTATTCACTATTGATATGTCACTGCTGCAATTCCTACTTTTTCTCAAACAATATTTCTTGTAATTTTTTCAAGGTATGTTGCAGTGGGAAATGAACCTTTCTTGTCAACTTACAATGGTTCATTCGAAGCCACAACACTTCCAGCTCTTCAAAACATCCAAGCAGCTCTTGTGAAAGCCAGTTTAGGCAACCAGGTTAAAGTCACTGTCCCTCTAAATGCTGATGTGTATCAGAGTGCACAAGTACCCTCTGATGGTGACTTCAGGCAAGACATCCATGATCTCATGGTGCAGATTGTCAAGTTCTTGAGCCAGAACAATGCTCCGTTTACCGTGAACATCTATCCTTTCATCAGTCTCTATGCAGATCCCAATTTTCCTGTTGATTATGCCTTTTTCAATGGCTTTCAGTCCCCCATAAATGACAATGGTAGAATCTATGACAATGTCTTTGATGCCAACCATGATACTCTAGTATGGGCGCTGCAGAAAAATGGTTTTGGAAACATGCCTATAGTTGTAGGAGAAGTTGGGTGGCCTACAGATGGAGATAGAAATGCAAACCTTCAATATGCTCAAAGGTTTAACCAAGGCTTCATGTCGCGCTACATGGCCGGAAAGGGGACACCAATGAGGCCTGGTCCTATGGATGCTTACTTGTTCAGTCTCCTAGATGAAGATTTCAAGAGCATTCAGCCAGGTAATTTTGAAAGACATTGGGGGTTGTTTTACTATGATGGACAACCCAAGTACCAGCTTAACATAGGATCAAGAACCAATGGCTTAGTAGGTGCAAATGGGATAGCATATCTGGGCAAAAAGTGGTGCATTTTGAAACCCTCAGCAAACCTCAATGATGACCAAGTGGCACCTAGTGTGTCTTTTGCTTGTCAAAATGCAGATTGTACAAGTCTTGGATATCAAACTTCATGTGGTAATTTAGATGTTCGTGGTAACATCTCTTTTGCATTCAATAGCTATTACCAAGTGAATGACCAGATTGACAGTGCATGCAAATTCCCTGGCCTTTCTGTTGTCACTGACAAAGATCCATCCACTGGAGATTGCAAATTCAAAATCATGATCCAGACAGATTCTGCTGGCCTGCATGGGAATGGGAGAATTTGGCATCTCAGAATACTACTCTTGGCATTTTTGTTTTTCACTCTTCTGTGACCTTAAAAGATTCTTGGTTTTTATTTTTATTTTTGGAGATGTAGACAGTACTTCATTTTTCATATTCAACATGTGTGTTGGAGCTAACATATGAAAAACTTGTTGAAGATCACAGAAACTTCTTTGCAGTGTTTAATAGTTGGCAACATTTGTTTTAAAGCTATTGTTTTGGGATGAGATTCTCTATAATAGAATTTTTGGTTTGGTTGTTATTCAACTTTTTCTAAAATATATTAGGTGGGTTGCCAAACTAAGTTCTTCTATTATAATAGATGGGATAAAAATTTATTAATATATTTTGATTTATTGAAAATTTAGTTAATATTTTATGTATTTAATAAAAAAATTATGGGCTATTTTGTACCCTTATATAATGTTAGGAAGTGGAATATACTTTGTTTGATGCATTCTCATAATTTCTCTCTCTACATACCCCAATTTGTTGAAAGTATCCGAACTAGTTGCAAGGTTAAGTCTTTAAGGTGTATTTTGCAAAGCATGCCAAATAATAAAGGAGATATAGGATCGGCTTATCAATTATTTTGAATTATTTTCAATTCAATGCTTCAATGCTTTTACGTATAATTATTCAAATGCAAACTCAATAATCTTAAATACTATATTATCAAATAATTAGACACATAAATTGATTAATTGAAACATAAACATACATTAACTTCACTTTCAATCCATTCATCAAATCTCATTTCAATTCATATATCAATTTCTTCACTTTCAACCCATTCATCAAATCTCATTTCAATCCATATACCAATTTCATATATAGATAAACACTTCTAATTATATACAATTAATATATCTCAAATATAGCATACCATCTTAAAATATGATAAATTTGCTTGGTGGATTTAAATAAGAAATTAGTTCATTGCTTTTGGGTTAAGATCTGTTGGACAAATTATGCAGAAATAGCTAAAACAACAAATTTCACAATATCTCAAACAACATAACAAATGTAAATTTAATACTTTCAAAAATTTTAATCAATTGGAACGTTCAACAATAAACAACATAATATTAATTTCAAGCAATTTGTTGAAGGTCAGATGCCCTAAAAACTCAATCAAACACAATTTGATATGCACAAAAATAATCTCACATCACATTTGTTGTAGGAGTTTACACTCTCTTGGTCTTATTTATTTATTATTTATCCTAGGATTACAATTATAAAATACAATACTAAAAACGACAAAATATATGTTTTTATGTTGTACAATACTTAATCAGATAAAAACTATATCACAAATCATCTCAAACTCAAAAGTTTACATTGACCATATTCATATTTTCAAATCTTCTCCTACCTTTATATATCTCTCAATTTCATCATCACAAAATACACAAAGATATCTAGGGACCTAATGAAACATCACCATATCAATCAAAACACAAATAAAAAGATAAATTAGTTGAGAGAATAACATTTCTCTATTGACAGACAGAGTTGGCAAAACTATAAGATATTCACATATTAAGTTGAAGAATTAAGGATACGTAGATTTTAGAGTAAAAAAAAACTTCCTCTTAATCGAATTCTAATTAGTTAAAAATGCTTCATTCTTAGTTACTTCCTAGCTACTAAGACCTATTTGTGAAAAAGATAAGTAAGAAATGGTTCCAGAAGTTCCAAGAGATGAATTAAAGAAGAAAAAGAAAAGGACCACGGGTCCTTTACAACCAAGGTGCAACTTTATGTTACGTTATGGCTTGCCTTTTCATAAAATTTAGTAACACAAGTTAAATATTTGCTTTATGTATTGCATGTTACTTTATATTTCTGTTTTAGTTTGATAAGTAAATAAATTCACAAGAGACTGACACTTTTATTTGAGAAGCAAGTCAGTCAGTTACTACTTCTACTTGAAGCAAGTCTATCTATTTAGTTATTGATCATTATATCACTTAATTTATCAGTATGTTTTTTCTCTTTCAATAACTATAAATGTAAATGTTACATTTCTTGCTTTCAGCTCAAAATATTCCAACACATCCTATTTTCCCTTCTTCCCAATTTTATTTTTTCTACCACAGTTCCAACAATTGGTATCAAGAACCCTTTTCTTAGAAGACCTGTAGAATGGATTTTGAAGCAAATCTTTCCCAAACTACTCTTTCTATAATTGGGAAAACCACCTTTGAGCAGTAAAAATGGAGTCTTACCTGCAGGCATTTGCTCTCTGGGAAGTTGTGGAAAAGGATTAGGAAATACTTCCGCTGCTGCATAATCCTACCATGGGCTAAATCAAAACTAACAAGGATAGAAAAACAAGGAAGGCAAAAGCAAAGATGTGTCTTTTTTGTTGGTGTTTCTCGGATCATCTTCACAAGAATCATGACTTTCAAATCAGCAAAAGAAATTTGGGATTTTCTGAAGGAGAGATATGCTGGAAATCAAAGAACACAAAACATGTTGGTGCTTAATTTAGTGAGGGAATTTGAGTTGCAAAGGATGAAATTTTTTGAGACAATCAAGAAATACTAAAACAATTATTGGCTATTGTAAATCAAGAGGAGGAAGACCAACTGTTTGTGGCCACTTGTTTGCGGCAAGTGCAACCAAATGGGACAAGAAACTGTGATTTTCCACAACAAAAATCACCATGGTGAAGGGGCTTAGATTGTTAATCAAGAGGAAGAAGCCTTTGTGGTCACTTGTTTCTTTAGCCGTTAATCAAGTGAAAGTTGATTGATTGGTAGTGGTGCGCCAATCACATGACCTTTGACAAGGCACTCTTCAAGATTTAAGGGCAACCAATGTTACCAAAGTCAGAATTGGCAATGGTGATTATATATCAATTTCAGGAAATGCGATACTAATCATAAGTTGTGCTGACACAACTTATTTCTGATGTTCTTTTTTTTCATGAAATTGACCAAAATTTATTAGGTGTTGGTCAACTTACTGAACTAGGATTTTAAAGTTGTTATTAAAGATAAATATTGATTGATTAAAAATGCAGCCAATCAAGATATCTTCAAGGTGAAAATAAAGGGAAAAGTTTTGCTCTAGACCCATTTGAGGAGGAGCAAACAATTTTCTCACTCAAGTAATATCTCGCCAAAATTTGGAACAAGAGGCTTGAGTATTATCACCATCAAATCAAGGTTTGCTACAGTTAAGCGAGAAAAGGTTGACACTTGATATCCCTAAGCTTGAGGATCAAATTTAAGATTGCCAAGCCTGACAATTTAGCAAGCAAAAGAAAAAACATTTTCCAAAGGCAAGAAGTTGCAATTGATTCGCACAGAAGTTGTAAGACCTTCATTGAAAGGAACACCTTCATTGAAAGGAAACAACTCAATCCTTGTCTTGTGAAGATAGTCAAGAGATGACGATGGTGTTTAAGGGGGAAATCTCAGTTTAGCGTCCTTCTTTCTTGGAATGCAGTTCAACCAAGGACATCATGAAGTTTTCATTTGTCAAAAGAAAATGGAGGAGATTTTGAAGAAATTTACACTTGAAGAACATAAAGAAATGAGCACTACTTACTGTGATTCAAAAGAAAAAACTTTGTAAGAAATATGGGACAAAGAAGATATATCATACATATTTTAGAAGCATGATTGGTTGCATGATGAATCTTACAGTCACTCATCCTGATATCCTAAATTACATAAGCATTTTGTATTGGTTTATGCATTTCACAAATGAAAAGACATGCAATTTTGGCCTTAAGTACAAGAAGATTGAAAATTTCAACACTAACTATTTGATGAATTGTGATGGTTCTATCAAGTTTGTTTGTGTCCCTTGCAACCAAACAGTTATTTTCATCTCATCTCACATATCTATTCCATTATTTAACTGGACAAACAGTTAAACCCAAAACAAATTTACAGTTTAAAAAGAAAATCAATAAGAAAAACCATGTAAGTTCTACAGAATTATAAATTATTTTAGAGGTACAAAAATCTCACTACAATAAGATCCATGCTGAGAATTAGGTGAGTGCAAGAGGCACCAGAAAAAAAAAAAGGCCGTACTTTATATTCAAAAGTTGGAAATCTTTGGTGATACTTTTATGTATTCGATTTCAAGGCTGTACAAGTATGGCTTGAAAGCATAATCATAACTCAACTTCTGTGTCTATTCATTTACATCTTCGAACTTGAAAATTACCATTGCTAAGACCACCTACATACCGTACAAGTGTCGAACTTAATTCATGATATCATGTAGTAAGTAGTAACCAGTAAGTGCTGCAATCACTTTAGGTGTTCAAGAGCAATGAGGAAAGAAAATTTAATGTCGACAATGATGTACCATATGAGTGAAATTATGTTACTTTGCCATTCATTCCAAGCTTCCGAATGTAGTCTCTAGATCTTATGTCAGCCTGCACTTTCAAACAGAGGTGTAAAGAACTGGATACTTTTGATTTCCAATAACTGGAATACAACCAGTGATTTATTGGTTCTTTTATGAACAAAATGTTTCTAGCAGAAGATGTATGATGAAAAGCATAGCCAAGTAAATTATCTAATCAAAGTGTTAAGCAGCAAATGGGGAATTGGTAAATTAGTCTAGCTATAACAAGCATCTGCCACCATGAACTTTTTTAATAAATTATTAATAAACGAGATACAGAAACATTTAATGCATTGCCAACATAATAATTGTGAGAGAAGATTGAGTTCAACCAAGTGCAGGAGAACAAGAAGTGCATCCCAAGATGAAAAAAATATACTATATCTTGGGGCTATAACATATAAGCTGCAAATTTCAAGTAAATCCTAAAGTACAAAGTGGTCTATTACAATAAGCCAACAACAAATTCCATAAAAGAGTCAATATTAGCTTTATAGAAGATAAATGATTAAAAGCAAAAGGCAGAAATAATTCCTTTACAGGTCTGGTTCGTGTATTCTATCTTTAATTTCATTGTGACAAGAGAAGTATGTATTATACATCTATTTAAGATTAAGCAGGCATCAAATGTTTTCAAATGGAAGATAGTTTCACCTGTCTAATTGGCTCAGGCACACGAAACTTGCAGGTCTTTTGAACTATCGTAATGGCAGTCTGAAGTGATATCATGTGACCAATTGATATAAATATTGGCTTTATGGATCCCTGTGTAGATCTCATGGCCTGGACACAAGTGTAGCAAGAAAATAAAAAGTTAGAGCTTGGACTTAACAGCTTTTGTAAGTTATAAAACACAGTTGGAGTTAGCAGTTTTTGTAAGTTATGCATGATAACATGTAACAAATTGCTCTTCGTGAGTATGATAAAGCCTTTTGAAATGGCATATGATTATCAGCACATCCTTATTATAAAAAATAATGATAAGTAGGGTACCATTAGTTCAAGTTCTTACCACTCCCCATATACGCCCAGAATCACCCACCAAATTAATAAAATCTTTTGAAGAGTTTTCTTCAGCTCCAAGAAGTTTTCTCACTGTTGAATGAGTAAGACCATCCACATGATGCAACTGGAACATATACAGCTAAAGAATTCAGGAACTTATTCAGTATTTCTTGTTCTTAACTATAAAAAATAACTACAGAATCTATGAATAAATAGAGAAACAAGTCAAAATCTATTGAAGGGTAATCGGTACAGGGACGCATGAGATGAGAGATCAGTAAGTGATACAGTTAGCAAGCCAAAAATAACTAACATTCTTTCCAATCCCAATTGTTGGGAGATTGGTCTCAACTCCAATATGACAGGCCAGCCCAAAACCTGCAAAAGTTAAAGGCTTAGAAAATTTCTCTGTTGAACACAGGTGGCAAACCAAAATTTACATGTTATATTAAATAAATTACAACATATTCATCAGAAGAACATAAAATGACTTTCTCAGAAGATAGTTCCAACTAACATTGGAAGTTGAGTCATAAAAGTTCTTTGGCTGGGATGGATATAAAGTGTAGCCAGAAATGGTTCGTCAATGGGAGTGTTTTTATTGTGAGTGAAGTCTAGCACTTACTGGCTTTTGCCAGATTTCAGTTATACCAACATCAATTGCTATTCAATGTTACAAATTGATCAAATATTAAAACAACAGCCAACCATTATATTAAGTATGGAAAATGATTGGTTCAATACTCTTTAGTTTAACATAACAGACCAGTAAAATATAAGAAAATATTCCTCACATGAAAGCTGTTAGATTTCTATTTCCGACAAAAACTTAATGAAAAGAGTACCTTTGTAAATATCATATTCATAAAAGCTAATAAATTCTTCTAAATGACATTTTTAAGAAAAGGAAAAAACTATTGAATAAAAAAATCTTGTGCACGACTCTTATATCGGGAATGCATAATATTCGTTTGTAAAATGTACTTGCCTCTGGGATGAAGTATTCCATTTCCATCAACCATTAACAGCTGTCAACAACCATCAAATAACCTATTCAGGTGATGAAACTTAGGTACAAAAACATCATAGATTGCTATAAAACTCCAAAATAATTACCAATCTGTTAAAGTTCTGCATATCTGAGTTTTTAGTGCAGCTAATAAGATTGGCACCAGCAATGTGAGTACTGAGTAAAATAAAACGAGCAAGTTTCAAAAGGTACCAAATTCATATGTATTTTTCTTGATGTAATAAACATTACCTGAGGGTAGAAAGGATTATCACTCCTTTTCATTTTCTCTAGAAGCTGTTGAAGAACTGGGGCCTAAAATTATAGGAGCAATCAATATAATAGCTGAAACAGACATTTTGGAAACTAGTAAAACAACAAAGAAGCCCTTTCTCACGAGGTAGAGTGGACTACATAATGTTCTATTGTAAATCATGTATATAGTTAAATTATAAACTTCTGGATCTTTCTCAATTGTTTCTCCTATAATTTTCTCAGTCTCCCTATGTCTCTAAGAAGCCAAGCTACCTACCTGCTATCTGATTTAATCTCCTTACTGAGAAAATTCTACTGGTCTCCCTCATGCATGCCCAAGAACACCAATGGAGAATCTATCTTCTTTCTACCATAAATACAACCCCAACCTTTTTCCTTCTAATGCATTTATTTTCTGGTAAACAAAATTTAGAGAGGGAGACGGTGCCCAAATCTAAGATAGGAGAATCTCCAAGCTCAAAGAGGAGCCTACATTTACCTCATTCCATAAAGATAAGTGGGGTTCAAATCTGCAACATGCCAAATTCGAGACTCTATCTTATTCAAAGAGGTTCTGATGCATTTATTTGTGATCTTATCTTGCCTAGACATAACAAAAGTCACAAACCTCCTTAAAAATAGTAAAAACCAGCATTTAAAGAGGTTCAAATGGATTTATGGGGTTTGGACTAATAACCTTGTACAAACTAGTCAAACCCTCCACCACTAACCTGACCCCATTGGGTTCAATTCAATCTCATCTACACATAGCATCATGACTCATCATAAAATAAAATAAAAAAACAAATTTTTTGGTCATATTTCAAAATCATCAAATAGAAAGAAAAGAAAAAGAACCTCTCTAAATGCAAGGAAGCCAGGCACATAAGGGACTTGAAGAGTGACAAAAGAGAAGTCCTGATAGAGAAGTTGGAGAGTGTGGAAGTCCAACACCACAAGGGTGCCACATGCCTTTGATGGATCATCCTTTGAAAAGCTAATGTCAACCCCACCAACGTATCTCAATTCTTCTCCCTTCTCATAACCAGGTTCACCTTGTGAGGCGCCTTTGGTGGATAATTTCCATGAGAAACTGTCCTCTGTGATCAGCTTTTCCCTGAGAATGTCTTGTGTTCTGAAAAACGTGATAGATGTTAAAGATTGAAAGAAAGAGAACAGAAAAGTTTGAATTGTGGGGATGTAGAATTGAGGAGACGTAACGTTATCCAAGTGTGGTGATCTTGCCATGACTCTTGCGACTGTGATGGTTCTTCCGGTGGTTCTTCCATTTCTTCCTACACTTCTACATTTTTCTTACTGCATTCTTAAATTCACCACCCTCTTTTTTCTTCTCTACAATGAGAGCAAATAGGGAGGGTGAGATTCTTTTCCTTTATTCATGATTTTAGTACGTTTTTGGTGGAGTAATACACATTACATTCTATTAGGTAGGGTACAAAATTCCATAACCTATTACCAGAAACCAGAAAGAAAATTCCATAATCATTTCGGAATATCTTTTTTAAAATATATTTTTTAAATTCTGGATTTATCATTTTGGGGAAGTTAGTTAAAAAATGTGTTTCAACATGGAATGGTTT
>Ga0123341_1004937_pt1 | contig 11809 bp, 9 predicted proteins | sample Turbeapinknodule_FD_89959 | JGI IMG/M metagenome (GOLD analysis project Ga0123341, IMG submission 89959) | Root nodule microbial communities of legume samples collected from Mexico - Turtle bean Mexico pink nodule | ecosystem: Host-associated > Plants > Roots > Nodule | place: Mexico: Nepantla... | reverse complement strand
TCGTGTCTCACAATGATCCTAAGTCAAACTTTGCTCAATTTAGGATGAATACGTCCTCTGATTTGATTAATGAAGTGTGGAATACAATTTGGGTGGGGGTTGTGGGGGAAATTTGGAATCACATAAATTCTGTTATTTTCAACAGGGGTGTGACTGACGCGTCTGAAGTTTGTACTCTGATGCAAGCAAAGGTTTGGTCTTGGATTTCTGCAAAATCTAGCACTACTTCGGTTTCCTTCTCCAGTTGGTGTTTGGAACCTTTGGAATGTATGCGTTTGGTTATTTGATGTTTTTCAGGTTCTTAGAGTGCTTTTACCTGTTAGGTTTAGAGGTACTGTTAGACATTGGATTATGTATTTATTGTATAAGGGTTGATCCACCAAGTGGCTCACATTTATATATCTGTTATTGCTGATAAAAAAAAAATAAAAAAAATATGTTTCATTATTGAACAAGTAGAAAGGACAATACGATCCTAATAAAATATTGGCCATAAAAGCAACCTATAATCTAGCATGTAACGATGGAATAACATCCTCGTTATGATCGATAAGCTTCCAAGTACCATCAGATTGCTGAACCATACCCTTGTTCTCGTGCACCCTCCATTCCACAGGAACAAGATATTCATCTTTCAATGCATCCATGCCCTTGTTCAGAAGTGCAATGTCACGATTCACCTCCAAATAGAACCCTCCCTTTTTCCCTTGCGTTCCAGCAACTCCATGCAAGTGTAAGCCTCCAAGTTATGCGCACTCACCCCTTCCTTCAAGTACTTGGATTTTCTAGTGTCGATCACTAGTTCCTCCCCCACAACAGTGAGGCCAATGGGAAGTTTAGGAACTTGGTCCTTCTTATTACGAATGCGCAGTGCTCGCAGATGCTTGTACTCGCTGAAGATCTTCCCGAAGTGAGAGTTTCCAACACGAGGACTCGCGAACAGAAATGCTGTCACGGGGAAAACCCTATGTGGTTGGTCTTTGGGTTTGTTCAATCCTTGGGCAACTATGTCCACTGCAGTTAAAGTGGCTAGTGCAGCACCCAAGCTGTGCCCTGTCACACTTATGCTAATTTCTTCATTCTTGTATTTCTCCACAAGTCTTCTAACCTCCTCCAGGACCTGCATAATTCTCATCATCAAACATTTTCATAACATACAAAATTTAAAGTCAAATAAGTTTTCCCCATATAGAAATTTTGACTTACCCTTGCTAAAATTTTTGCTCATTTCTAATTGTTTTTTTCTTCTTCTTTATATAATATTATTGTCAAGGAGTATATCTATCCATATTATAAGAATTGTGTCTAAAGCAAATTTGGTCGGAAGGGTATGTATGAATACCACTATGTGTTGTGTGTGTGAGGAGGAGCAGGAAACCACATCCCATCTCTTTTGTACGTGTAAAGCCGCTTGACTCGGCCAAGTGTTATGAGTGGATAGAGATGACAACGACGTTAGATAGGGAGCCAAAGAAACATTTTGAAGGTTTCAGGTTGGTTGGGGTCAAGGAAAGCGTTAATTAAATTTGGGGAGGTGTATGGATAACAATCGTAGGAGAACCATGGTTGCATAGGAATAAGAGGATTTTCAGAAGAGGAAAGGTAGATCACGTCGAAATTTTTCATTTGGCAGAGATGAAGGCTTGATCATGGGTTTTGTCCAAATCACATGATATTAGTTTTTCGTACTCAAATTGGAGTCTAGAGCTTTTGATTTGCATGAAGTCGGTCAAAGGTTCTAAGAGATTGGGAGGTTCGGTCTAATAAGTCAGTCTCTTTGATTATATTACGGCTAGTTGGTTCGAGATTGAATATCTCAACCAATGTTTTGTATAAGAGTTGAGGTATCCCTGAAATATCTCATATTAATTCATTTGTTTTTTGTCGATAAGAAAAAATAAATCCACAAGTAATAATATATATATAAGTAAATTATAAGATTATAAACAAAATGGAGTTAAATATATAGGATTCTTAAAAGGTATATATATCACCTGATTTCTAGCACTGGTCTGAGTGATATGTGAACCTGGGTTATTTGAGGTATAAACAGAGTAAAAACCATTGTGTAGTTCAGCACGAGCATCACGAAATATTAGTGGGGCAGGGTCAAGAGGGATATGTAAATCTTGAACCCATTCGGACCCCTGAACTGTTCCCCTCCAAGCAACCACAATATCCCTCCTTCCAAGTGCTGCTTTGCCTTCATCAGTGGCAACAGCAACATACCCTATCCAATTTGATTCCATGCCCCATTCATCCTTCGAAAACAACTTTAAGGCAAACTGTTTAGAGGTAGTGGCTTTGGAAGTTGCATATAGGAACTCAGTCACCTCATACTTGAAGGGATTCCCATGTTCCAAACCAACTTTGGAAAAGAAATCCCTCTTGGCATATCGACAGTTGCCAGCATGCATAGATAACTTTTCTGAGTTGAAAGCATCATATGTAGCTTGAGCAAGCTGTCCATAGTGTAAGATGTATTGGCGAAGGTCAATGTCTAGAGGATCCAACAGACCTTCCCAATTACTTCTCCCACTAAGATCTCTCCATTTTCTTCCTATGCTATGGCTATCCATCTACTACTTCTTTTTCTTCAATTCAAACCTAATAACTCTTCAATTCTAACTCTCTTTTTACACTCTACATGTATTCACTTCTAATGAACTTATATAAACTTTAGGTCCTCCTTAAACAAAGACCTTGTTCAGCTGGTCTTATTTTTTAATCCATTCTTCCTTGTTAGTCGTTCTTTTGTTGGAAACGTGTGGGTTCATACGTATATATATAGATAGATATATATTTTTGGGAATAATTTACCACCAATAGACTTTCTTTTCTTAAATAATGGTTCATACATGAAATTAATTATTTGTTCAAGTTTTCCTTACCAACTGAAAACATGGATTGAAGCAAGATAGCTAAAGTTAAAAAGGAAAACCTTGTTAGTCGTTCTTTGGTTAGAAACGTGTGGGTTCATACATACATATATTCTTGGCATTTATTTACCACGTATAGACTTTCTTTTCTTAAATAATGGTTCATACATGAAATTAAATATTTGTTCAAATTTTCCTTAACACATAAAAAAATGGGTTAAAACAAGATAGCTAAAATTAAAAAGGAACACTTAATATCTAGTGTTTTTAGTATCTAGCATGTATACCTTATTCACCCTTAATTTCGGGTTCATTATATTTAGCTAGGACATTATTAAGAAGGATATATTATGGTTGTGAATAATTTTGCGAAATATGGTAAATGGTTCACGGGTACAAATGCTTCTTTTACCTGCTTGGTTCCTAAGTCAGATAATCCTCGACAGCTTGGTGACTTTAGACCAATTTCTTTGGTCGAAAGCTTATATAAAATTATTGCAAAGCTTTTATCTTTGAGGTTGAAAAAGGTGATCAGTAAAATCTTTGACTTAAGACAAGCTGTCTTTCTTGAAGGTCCAATGAGGTACTTGAAGAAGTAAGAAGGAAAAGAAGTCTTGCGTATTTTTCAAGGTGGATTATGAGAAGGCGTATGGTTATGTGAAGTGAAGTGGGAGTTATTTATTACATGTTAGGCAGGTTGAGATTTTGTGATAAGTGGATTCGGTGGATTAAAGCTTGTTTGGAATCTGCTACGGTTTCTGTTCTAGTTAATGGGAGTCTGACTAAGGAATTTTCTCCTTTGAAGGGTTTGAGATAAGGTGATCCTCTTGCTCTGTTTTTTGTTTCTTATAGCATCTGAAGGATTGACTGGAGTTTCTAGAAAAGCTGATGACAGGTTGTTTTTCACTTAGTTGTTTTTCACAAAACAACAGGTTATTTTTCACTTAGTTGTAAAAAAACTTTATTTCAAAAAGGATTTAAAACACATTAGCTTTAGATTCAACAAAGGAGTGGATTACAAATTAAACTACCCAGATCCCACCCAAACACAATAGCAACACCAACCTTTCATCAAACACATAGGATTTGGATTCTTCAAAGCACTTGATCACTCTTGATCAACAGAGATTTCTTTTCATCTGTTTTTTAGTTATTGATTCGCTTGATTAGTGTGGAGTCTCTTTTATGCGTGACTAGGGTTGAAATCAATTGATTCTTTTAACCCTCATTCCCATTTCTTGTAGTTTAACCTGTGTAATGCACCAAATTCTGTTAATTTGGTCATGGGGAATGTCTGAATTGTAGTGGTTAGCGAGATCTAGTGTGTTAAGAACAAGGTCATCTTTAAAGGTGAAGTGATAGATCATTTAGAGACTTTCTCCCTGGCTCAATTGAAGGTTTGGTCTTGGACTTCCTCTAAAATTCCATCTACTTGTTTTTCTTATTCAGATTGGTGTCTTGAATCTTTGGTTTGCCTAAATTTGATTTAGATTTGGTTCAAGCTTGGTTGTTTTCTGGTGTTATAGATTCTTGCTTTAGAGTAGTTTGGTTGGTTTTAGAGTAGTTTAGTTAGTTCTGTGTTGGTTGGTTGTATTTGGTGAGTTGTAGAAAGGTTGGTTCACCCCCGAAGTGATCCATATTTATTTATTTATTATTGTTGATAAAAAAAACGTACTAGCAAGACTTTCCTTGAACCTGCCTTATAGATGAAACATGAGTGTGGTTCAGATATGGAGAGGAAAAGGTCTTTGAACAATGGTGAAAGCCTTAGATGATGTTTGAAGGTAGAGGAAGTGATTTGAGGTGGAAGGTGATAAAGATTTCAAGAGAGGTTATGTCAACTCTTGAATAGGTTCTAGGCTAACTTTTACAAGAAGAGATAACCTAGAGGGAGCTAAGAACAAACACGTGTTGAATACCAATTTTGACAGCAATTCACTATATATTCAAAGCTAAATTTTACATGACATAGGTGCCTTATTTATAGGGTGAAGAAGCTTGCAGTCCAAACTTCAAAAATACCCTAACCCTAAGTTAGAATTGAAAACATGTACTTGGGAGAGTAGCTTTCACTGCAATCTAGGATAAATACCCTAACTTGGCATGCAATGAACTCCTAAACCTACCTTGGCACCCAAGTTAGGGTTTCCAAGTCTGGGAAGAAGGCTCACCTCTTTTAGGGTTAGGTTTAATGTCCTATACCAGGGTTTGATCTAAATACAAGACCCAAAATAAACATATACTAATTTGGCATAAATGAATGAATCCTCCAATTGCATAAATGAATCCATTTCAAAAGAAGAAGACGTGTGTGTTATATTTTTTGAAATTCTTTTTAAACAAAAATTTGAATATCTGAATAAAGTACAATTGTGTTTGTGATAAGTGCCATATGTTAGTAATATTTCATATTAAAAGTAATAATTATTGATAAAATAACTATAATTTAACGTCTAATTTATGAATTTAAACCTTTTTACATATTTTCTGATTATAATATTAAAACACAGACACTTATGAATATTTATTGATAAAATAACTATAATTTAATTTGTAATTTATGAATTTAAACCTGTTTACATATTTTGTGATTATAATATGAATAAGAATGATTTATTCTTAAATTTGTGATAATTTCAGGATTTTAGGGGCAAATGGAGATGAAAGGACTAAAGGATAATAGACAAACAGGGAAAGCTGGAACGCTTAAGACTCACCCAAAAACTCACCTAAGCCAGATCAATCTAGAGGAACTCGCCCAAGCGAGTATAATCTTACCTAGGCGAGCCCAATCACGCCTAGGCTAGAATTCACTTAGCCTAAGCCCAACTAGGTTAAATATGAGACGTGAGGGGGATAAACAAGAGGGAAATGGGTGAATTGTTTCTGAAAGATTTTTGCAAAGATTGAAGGTAGAATGAAAAGGTATGAAGAATCAATCAATTCAAAATTTTGTTCAACCAATAAAAAAATTGTTTTAAGTTTGATTTAAGAAAATCAACCAGTTGTTTTCACGAAACAACCGATTGTTTATACCAGCAGAATTAAAAAACAATGTTAAAACAATTTATGAGTTTAGGGATAGAGAGAATCACACAAGATGTTTATACTGGTTCACTCTTAACCAAGAGTTACATCCAATCCTCAGCTAACCACTAAGAATTCACTATGTAATCAACCCGAGATTACAAAACACACACCAAGAGTGATCATCTTGAATCCTTCAAGAACACACACCACTCTTTGACAAAACAACACAGTTTTCAGAAACACCTTCTGAAACTGCCTCACACAAGAACCCACATAAATTCAATGTTCAAGGAAGAAGGGAATAGAATACACCTGGGTAAATCAAAGCATAAAGTTCAGAAGTACAAAACCCAATCCTATTCCACACACTTGAGATGATCCAAAGCTTTTGAAATCTTGAAAACTATTTTTGATTAATCTCTCTTTCTTAGTTCATGCATAGGAGCATAAAACAACCTTTATATACCCCAATCAAATGGTCAAAGCAGTTAAATAAAAAACCAAAAGCTGTTGGAATCATTTAAAACAAATTAAATCCACTTAACAGAATTTTGTTAAGGTTTTCACAAAAACAACCAGTTGATTTATCGAAACAACCGCTTTAATTTGTTTGACAACAAAGCCAAAAACAAAGCTAAGTTTTTCCAAACCATTTTAAAAACCACTAAGTGCTAAACAACAGGTTGAATCGAAATTTTAGCAAGTTGAAATTTCACACCCTTTTAGAAAAACTATCTTTTTAAAAAGGTAAAGATTCAATTGAACTTGGATCATCTTAAGGAGTGAAGTTTCTAACAAACTAAACAACACACACACACCCAACAAGGTCTTCAAGCTTTCCACTTGGATTTGGAGACATCAAAGCATCTTGTTCAATAGATAAAAAACCTTAGAGAAGGTAGCCGTTAAGGAGAAACATCCTGGATATTCTTTTCTTGTTTTCCATGCTTGTAATGACCAACATGAGTAACTAATTCCATCCTTTGGGATTAGGAGTAATCTATTCAAACTCTTATGTATTGAGGTGATATTTAAATATAATATTATGTTCTTGATTGATGATTGATATTTTCATTTTATTTTTAATGCTTGTTTTATCATGATTTTGGTCCTTAGATTTGACTAAAAAGTACTTCTAAGTATCTGACCTAAATTATATTGCTTAACATATTTGAATGCTAGGAATAAATTTGAAATGTTAATGGCTATCTAACATCTGTTTGTAATGATAAAGAGTTTTTATAAATATGCGAGGAATCGATATTTAGGAGACTATCTTAATAATTTTATATGAGGGAAATCAATATAAATGAATTTTATATAGCCATCAATATCAATCAACAATAGAATACTATTATGCTTTTCAAAATTCTAAAGACTGAGAAGGATGAATCCCAATCCTAATTTTTCCAATTGGATCAACAATTTTTCTTTATTTACATTCTTGCAATCATACGCGAAAAACTTCCAACAAACTTTATTATATTGTTTTCTATTTAGAGAATCTTATACTTGAAAATTCAACTGTTCCTTTTGGGTTCACTATCCGTCCTTAGGGACAAATTATTACTTTTGACACAGTACACTTATCGTAAAAAGATCATCAACTTGTGCAAAATATCTTTGAATAAGATATATAAATTCAAAAGGCCTAGCCCAAAGGTTAAACCCAAAATATTAAGAAGTAAATATAAAGTACAAAAAGTAAAAGCTCAATAAGGTTGACAATGAAGCCCTGAGAGATAGAGAACCCACTGAGTTAGCCCAACCTTTCAGAAAGATGACTAGGAGCATGACACAAGACACAGGGCTAGGTGTGGATCACTCCATAGCCAGTACCTCAGAGCCTATCATTCCTCAGATGACCACCGGGAGCAGGCCCACATGATGGGAGCTAAACACCAGTTAATCCCTATTTGTAATTTCAGTAGATTAGGTTGTATATAGCATAATATGGAGGTGTACTTAGCATAAATTGGGCTCATTTTGGGGGTTCCAAATAGAAGAATAAACTAGAGTAGGGTGTACTTAGTAATTTGGGTTTGTGTCAAGTCTGCCTTTCATGACATGTGCACCTAGGTTTAGGGTTTCTTTGACCTACCTTCTAGAAGGTTTCTCACAAATGCAACCCCTACCCCACTCACTCTTGCTCCCCAAGTCAATCTCTCCTATATAAGGGGTGGCTTGCCTCATGTATTTTTTACACTGAATTTTGAAATAGTAAAGAAACTATACAAGAGTGTTTAGTGAGACTTGAGTTTCTTTGTGGGTATTATCTTAAGTGTGTGTGCAGTTCAAGTGGCGGCTCTTCACCACTCATCTTGGAGCAACCAATCCTCCAAGTGGCGTGATTCATTTTCCCTTCTCCATAAGATTTCTTCATCCTTTCATCTTTTCTCTTTTGTGTTCTTCTTTTGCACCACCTTTCATTCCTCTTTTATATTCCCATGCCCTTCTTTTAATTTTGGTCTTTACCTTGTTATCTTCACCTTGTATTCATTTAATTCCACAAGCTATCATCATATTCACTATATTTGGGTTTTTCTCTTTGCCCTCTAGAAGTGAACTTTCACACTTACTTAACCACTTGGTTAAGTTCATGTCCGGTGATAATCTTGTTAGGGTTTCTCACCATAATTACTAATCTCAAAACTCATAAACAAAAGAGTAAACCATAAAATGTGCAATTCTAAAATCAACTCACATCAGTTGATAAAGCCCAATAAAAAGCAGTATAAATAAGTGACTTGATTAACAGGTAAGTAGAGTGTCTCTTTAGAGATTATTACTTAATCTAATTGATTATGAATTTATCATCGAAGCACCTTGTAGGTACACCCACCTATTTGAGAGAGCTGAGACCTACCTCTTCGAGAGAGTAGAGACCCACCTATTTGAGGGAACCAATATCCATATGTTGAAGTATATTAGACTTATCCATCAAAAGAAATCGGAAGGCAGCGAAGAAGAGAGGATTAGTGTAGTAGTTACTTTACTTTGTGTTAAGTCTTGTAAGAATACATACCTAGTGTCGGTCATACTCACGCTATATTTAATATAATATTTATTAATCTTATAATCTGTGTCGGCATTTAGCCTTTTTATAGTGCCTCACGTGGTGCCCATTACAATGACGCTAAACTTATGTTTTTAAATTTTATATATAGCATAGAATCCCACAAACGAATTGATGTGAGTTGATTTTAGAGTTGTCCATTTTAATGGTGACACTTTGTTTATGATTTGAATTTTAACAATTAAAGTGTGAGACCAAGAGAAGATCCCCACTGGACACGAACTTAACCAAGTGGTTAAGTAAGTGTGAAGGTTCACTTCTAAAGGCAAAAGGAAAAACACAAGATATGGTGAAGATGATGATGTTTGCGGAAAATGAAAGAACATAAAAGGAAGCAATTAAGATGAAAATGACCTAATGGAAAATGAAAGAAAGAGAAGAACACAAAGGAAGATAGATGGCGTAATGGAAAAGAAATGAAAAGATGAAGGAAAGGAAAGCTTATGGATATGGGAATGGATGAACACACCACTTGGAGTGTGTGTGATCTCCAAGATAAGTGATGAGGGTTGCCACTTGAAGAGCTCTCACTCTCACAAGATAAGACCAAAGAAGAGAGAACACACGTCTCACTCACAATATGTGCAGAGTTTCCTTTCTATTTCAAAATTCAATGTCCCAATACATGGAGTAAGACACCCTATTTATAGGAATGGGTGCCTTGAAAACAAGATGATGCAAGGGTAGAAAGGGGAAAAGGGAGGGACGACCAAGGGGGTTCACTAAGGTCAATGTCGCCTCTTTGGCTAGGTTTTCTAGAAGGTAGGGTAACCTTCCTTCCTAAAAGGCTTAGACACAAGCTAAAATGATAACTACACCATCTATTATGCTAAATGAACCATACTCTATTGAAATTAAAAATAAGGAAACTAGTTGATACTCAGCTCCCATGGCTTGAGCTCTACTCCTTGTGATCATTTGATGAATAATGGGCTCTGAAACACCGGCTAGTGATGGATCCTGACCTAGTCCTGAATCCTGGGTCATGCTCCTGATCATCCTTCTGGAGGGTTGGGCTTGGTCAGTGAGTGCGCTATCTCTCAGGTCCTCATAAAAAATGCTAGTTTTTTTAATATATTGATTATATAATGTCTGACTCAAATAACACTTTATTTAAAAGCCTTATTTAAAACAATAAATAATGTTTTTTTTATGTCAACTTGGTCATAAAGTTAGTTTTCACATAACAAAATCTTTATATCGTTTAGGTCAACGCTAATTGCATCCTCTATGAGAGATAACTCTAAAATATTAGCATCAATTTGATTAACCTCCACTAGACTTAAATTAAAATAATAAATCTTCAACATTTTTTTTTATCAACAATGAATAAATTAAATAAAACGGGATACTTCAGGGGTATCCCAACCCTTTTACAAAAACACTATTAGGCCCTCCTATGCTTGAGACCCAAACATTATGACTTTAAAAAAGTCAACCTGAAGAAGCAATTTAAAAAAAACCAAAGCATAAATTAATACTGAGAGAAATCTTTTGGATGGTGTGTAACCAACACCTGAGAGCATATTATAATAATAACTTATGCACCAACCACCCCAAAATCCTCAACATACTTAAAAGGCTCTATTTTAAGTTCAAATAGATCTTATATTAAAATATAATCAAATTCAATACATTCAAATTTGAGGAATACAATATACCAGCAATACATTTTGAAAAGCATTATTCACGCTATTTGCGAACACAACAAGAACAACCAGTCCAAACCTGACATTGGATACAAAATAAACTTATAAACTGGAATGTATGGATTGAAAACCATCCTCATTTTTCTCGATAAGCTTCCAAGTACCATCTAATTGCTGAACCATACCCTTATTCTCCTGCACCCTACATTCCACAGGAACAAGATATTCATCTTTCAGTGCATCCATGCCCTTGTTCAGAAGTGCAATGTCACGATTCACCTCCAAATTGAACCCTCCCTTTTTCCCTTGCGTTCCCGCAACTCCATGCAAGTATGCCTCCAAGTTATGCGCACTCACCCCTTCCTTCAAGAACTTGGATTTTCTAGTGTCGATCAGTAGTTCCTCCCCCACATCGGAAAAGCCTAGAAGGAGACTAACCGGGACAATATCCGTTTCATTACGAATACGCAGTGCTCGCAGATCTTTGTAACCATTGAAGGCGTCCTCAAAGCTTGAGTCTCCTACACGAGGAGACGCGTACGCAAATGCAGTGACGGGACACGCTTTCTGAGGTTGGCCTTTTGGTTTGTTCAATCCTTGGGCAGCTATGTCCACTGCATTTAAAGTTGCAAGTGCAGCACCCAAGCTGTGCCCTGTCACACTTATGCTAATTTCTTCATTCTTGTATTCCTCCACCAGTCTTCCAACCTCTTCTAGAACCTGCAAAATTTTCCTTATACAAATTATTTACACATTTTTTTTTTAACATTTTCAAAATACAATATTATGATGGTTAAGTATATTTTTGTCTTTATAATATAACATTTACACATTTTTTTTTTAACATTTTCAAAATACAATATTTATGATGGTTAAGTATATTTTTGTCTTTATACTATAACATGAAATTGATTTTCATTCTTGATTTAAACTTTATATTACTTGTAGTATGAAAATGATTGAATTAGGTTTTTCTCTATGTGAAATGATTGTTAATTTTTTTTAAAATCCGTTATTGTTTTGATTGCTGATGCACACCTTAACTACTTTCAATAAGTTGATGAAGTGGAATCTCAAATTGAACTAATTTCATATACATTAAAACACTTATTCAAATTATTTTCATACTACAAGTATTTGGTCTAAAGACAAAAACCAATTTCGTGTTATAGTAC
>Ga0123341_1004936_pt1 | contig 11811 bp, 5 predicted proteins | sample Turbeapinknodule_FD_89959 | JGI IMG/M metagenome (GOLD analysis project Ga0123341, IMG submission 89959) | Root nodule microbial communities of legume samples collected from Mexico - Turtle bean Mexico pink nodule | ecosystem: Host-associated > Plants > Roots > Nodule | place: Mexico: Nepantla... | reverse complement strand
TATATATAGAGACCACCCTCATCCTACAAGTTAATTTTTTAAAATAAGTTAAATTTAAATTCAATTCTTAATAAGTGATTAAAATTTATTCTAATAAAATTTATTAATATCCGAATCAAATTACTCATACCGATTGAAAATATATATTTTCAGATGAACTAAACATAAGATTAATTTTCACTTAAAATCAATTTATAGTTTAAAGTAAATATAATTTTCACGTCACAATATAGTTTAAGATAATTTTGTAAAGATGAATCGTTTTAGTTGTCTTTGAGGTTTTGTATTATACAGTTACACTGATGAAACATTGGTATGAAGTAAAATTTGATGGATGAAATTTATATACTAACCCGGATCCTGCATATCCATGAGTCCCTGATGAAGAACTTTGATTACATGGATTGTGACCCACGTGGCAGTGGCACTGTAGGTTCGGAAAGCAATGACCGGAACCCCCACCTCTTGAGCAGCGTCCATGGCAATCGTCGACATGATCCCATCTGCAATGATGCAAGAGAGTGGGCCCCACTCCGAAGGATTCTCCACAAGGCCTCTCAACATCTCTCCGAACTCCTCCGCGACCCTGGACCTACTCGTCGGAGATATTGTGACGCTAAAGTCGTCGGGAGCAAGGTCGTGAGGCACGCCGTCAGCGACGAATGTGAACCGAAAATCGGGAAAATCGGAGTTGAAGGAGGGTAGGTCTGTGTGTTGAAGGAGGCGGTTGTGGATGTGTTGGGTGTTGACGAAGGTGATTCTGTGGCCTTTGTGGCAAAGAAGTTTTGTCAGATAAAACATGGGTTTGATGTGCCCTTCTGCTGGAAAGGGCAAGGCCAGTAGGTGGGGTGGTGCTGTTGACCGTTTTTCCATGTTCGGTGATCGGTGATTGGTGAGAAGAGGGAAAGATTTTCTTTCGAAATAAGAACAGAAAAATAAGTGTTTTTCATTTATTCGTCTGCATAATGTAATGTAAGGCTCATAACAAAGCCACGAAGTTGCAGCGGATTCCACAAGATACTTGTACTTCTAAGATGGTGGCCTCTTAATAGACTTTTTATGGCCACCTTGGAAAGATGTCGCCTTCTACCAGCACTACACATTGGCTCATCTTCTCAATTTGTGCTCTTGGGTGCGGGACTAACATGCGGCTCAACACAAAGTTTTTGCTATAGAAACTCCTGTTGCAACTCTAGTCGCACCTATCAGTCTCCTTTCTCATCTCCTTTATTAGTTCTTGACGTATTTTATTCGTCAGTTATGCTTTGGTCTCTGAGGCGGGGAGAGAGGATGAGTGTACACAACTACAATGCTCAGATTGTCCAATTGCTTCAACCAAGATATCATGACGACCTTCAGGTACAAAATTACCTTGGGAGCTTTGCTCAAACAATGAATCATGCAAGAGACCAAAATCATATACGTTTTTAATATAATTAATGCTTTAAAATAAATGTAAAAGAGGATAAAAATAACTTACAATTTTTTTCCGAGACTATCCATGATTGCTCAGATTTAAATGCACCCGACTTTTTAAATCGGGCCATCTTCCATTTTTCGTGGCGGAAAGATGGTGATGGAGGTTCAATGACCCCGGTATCAATCTCAAACCTAGTCCCCTGTCTAGATTGCTCATTTTCCATCATTAGTGATTGTTCAAGCTTTTGATATCCTGAACGAGACATTAGGTGCGGAATAACATTCTTTTGTGTTGTGACTTGAGCTTTCTTCCAACAATCCTATCATAAATGAAATAAACAAAGTGAATTAAATAATATTAAGTTATTAATGTTATATAAATAAAATAGTTAAATAACTTCACTTACCAACCACGCTTCAGATTCACAGCTTTGAACAAAAAGATGCCATGTCTCTTCATCATTAGTGGTGGAGGAAGCGGTGCGGAGCGGTGGTATAAGCGAATTAGAACAGTGGCAGTAGTGCGACATCAATGGTGAAGGCAAAAGCTAGAGAGAAATAATTTTAAGCGCAGTGAGTAGTGAGAGTGTGAGGAAACGGTAGGGTAAATAAACATATTTACACTGATTTGATGAACCAATCGATGTAATATGTCTAGCACCAAATTACTTTTTTTTAAACTTTCTTTTTTAGACTCTCAATGACATATTACATCAGTTGGACGAACCAACTGTTGTAATATGTGTATCGCCAAATTACTTTTTTTTTAAAACTTTCAAGGACATATTACATTGGTTGGATTAACCAACCAGTGTAATATGTTTAGCACTAAAATAAGTTTTTTAAAAACTTTATTTTTTAACTTTGAAAAAAACATATTACATCGGTTGATCCTTACAACCGGTGTAATATATGTCAAATATTTACAAAAATGTCACTGCATTTTTAGTTACATCGGTTCTCAATTAACCGACTTAATATGTTGTTGTAGAATGCATTTTCTACACTAGTGAATAACGATATCACACAACCCAATTCTTTTGTTTTTTCACCATGTTTATATATCCTCCAGATTTTATTCTTTCGCACCTTATGTTTGCTACTTTTTACATGTGGATACATGACCCAGGTGGAATATGCTCACCATGCTCCATTAATAAGGTGACACCCTAATTCGGATTTGAGGACAAATCCTTTTGAAGGGGGGAACCTGATGGAGGACCATCTTCACTTTCCAAGCCATCATACAAAAAACTAAGAGCATATAACAATCTCAAGATATACAAAATAAATATTTTTCTTAGCTTTTATAAAAACTTGTAAAAAGTAGAGTAGATAATTCTTCATGTCTTGTATTTTTGGACCATTTTTAGGGTAGGTTCTTAAGTAATTCAAAGACATTCTAGAAACCCTCACTTGTCATACAAGCAAGGGTTTTTAGACTATCTTAAGAAGCTTGGGCGATGACTTCTTAGATTACTAGAGCTCACCATGGTTAAGCTTGCTTAACTAGAGTTATGGAAGCTTAAGAGCTATGGAAGCTGAATGAGTACGCTGAATTTTCATATTCATTCTCTCCCTAAATATACTTTTTCTAGAGAGCCAATTGGCCTAATAAAGCCTTAGGAAGTTGGTCACACCTCTTCCTAAATTTAGCACCTAAATCATTCTATTTCTTCACCAATTCCTCTCCAATTTCGGTGCATTCTCATTCTCTTTCGCTGCCAATTCAATTCACTCCAAGAAATAACCACACAGATTGCATCACTCCCTCTATGATAACGAGCCATGAACTTGATTTGGTGTTCGATGCTTGACATTGGTTATGTTTGTGACTCGAATTTGGTTGCTAATGTGAAGTTGTTGTGTCCGTACCTCTACTTCGTACCTCCAAGATCGGGCATCATTCATTGGTTGTCCCTTGTCCTTTACAGGTTTTTCTCCATCGGGATGGGATAAGACTCAACTACCTACAAAACAAAGTGTATTGGGTTTTTTCCTGCAAATTCTACTTCAATGTGTGTTTTTCAATACTAGGTCAATATCGTGAGTTGTTCATGGATAGCTTGCAACTTGACCCATGTTGGTTTCTCCTCGTTTTCTTAAATGAGACTTTTCATTCACTACAAGAAAATCATGAAATAGAAACCAATTTTAGAGACCAAAAATAATTAGTTGCTATAATAACTAAATTAGAGATCATTTTAGAAACTAAAAAAAATTGGTTTCTAAATTAGTTTCTATTATTGTTAAATAGTTTCTAAATTGGTATCTAATTAGCTACCAAAGTTTTAACTACCAATTATTTAGATTCTAAATTTGGTAGCAAAAACCTTGGTTGCTAATTAGATATCAATTTAGAAACAATTTAACAATAATATAAACTAATTTAGAAACCAAAAATTTTTGTAGTCTCTAAAATGGTTTCTAATTTAGTCATTATAACAACTAATTATTTTTTGTCTCTAAAATTGGTTTTTATTTCATGATTTTCTTGTAGTGATTGTGCTTTAAAGTCATTGTCAATTGAGGGGTCCATCTCTAAATTTGACAAGGATGAAAAGTATAGTTTTGCTTCAGTTAAGTACTATAAGATAAGACTTCTGCTTTGGGAAAAAGTTTTACCCAAGTCTCATTTTGAGCACCAAATATTCTTACTGAAAATAAACATATTGTTCTTCTAATAAGGTGAAAGAAGTAAGTCCCTAGAAAATCAAACTAGATTCTCCTAAATGTAACCACCAAACTTTTGATAAAGACCAATGGAAGAACTGGAAGAACTATCTGCAAAAGATTGTTTTATACTCGACTTGATAATATTTATAAAAAATATTGAGTATATGATTATTTTGTGACAAGATTAGTAAGAACTCCCTATATAATCAATATGTATTTATAGACTTTTGAACATTTTTTAATAAATACTAAAATAATAAAAAGAAATAAAAGATATAATTAATTACTAAATTCTTATACTTTATACTTTTGTTATCATATTATTTGAGTTATTTGAATACCAAATTCTATATTATTCTATATTTAATTATAATTTTGTATCTGAGTATCTCGGAATCAGATACATAGAAAAAAAAACTTATACAATACTTCAAAAGTACGAAACAAAAGAGAGTAAATATAACAATTAAAAAAATAGTTAAAAATATTTATTTATCAATTTTTTTCTTTATTTGATATTAGAATCGACCATAAGATATCAAATATTTTTTTTTCTTTAAAATAGTTATTTAACAAAACTTTAGAAACTATTTAGATAAGATAATTATATTTAAAAAATGATGGTTTATTCATGCACGCAAAGAAAAAATTAACGTGTTATAATTTTATAACTGTGGTCGGTTTCTGACAACTTCCGTGAATTGTTTATTCAAAGAATGTAGTTTCCTTCGGTCACACACAGTGTTTTGTTTGGTTTCCAACTATGCTAAGAAAAAGCATCATTGCCCACAAGAGGGCCCACTAATATGGCAAAAGATATACGAACGGCTGTGATTCAACTAAATCTGTGATGAGTGATGGCGATATTGACAGGAGAATGCAATGTCTTATTTAAAAGTAACATAGATTCTTTTTGTCCTCCACGTGTTCCCATTTGGCTTTCTTCTTATTTTTGGACCACATCTAAAGAATAAAAATAATTACACTGTATTTATTTATCTTGTCGCTTAAATACTCTTTAACTCCTAAGGTTTATATATCTTAAGTCTAACAAATCTCAGGTGTATATTTTACAATATTTTAAGTCCCTTTATATTATTTCATTCCAACAATATTTCAATTTGTCTTATTAGGGTAGTAAAAAAATCCAAATCGATATTACTTTTAATTTATTTAAATGAATTTATTTAAAATTTAAATCTATATTTTTTAATTTTAAGTTTAATCCATATAATTGAATATAGATTAGATATAAATTAGATATATTTTTGGATTGTTTGGATTTTGACTTGACTCGGTCTAAGTTAAGTCGAGTCAATCTGAACCCAGGTCGAGTAAAGTCAGTCTAAAATGTTGAGTCGAGTCGGTCCATGCCAAAGTCAAGCCAAGTAAACCCTAACCCAAGTCGAGCTGAATGAGCCAAAGCCCAAGTCAAGCTGAGTGAGCCAAAGCCCAAGTCGAGTTGGCACCCGAACAAGGTTAAGTTTGTTCAGGCCAACTCGGTTCAACATAGGCCTAGGCAAACTCAGTTCAACATAGGCCCAAGTAGACTCAACTCGATATGGACCGGACCGACTCGACTCGACATGGGCCGAACCAACTCAGCTCCACATCGGCCTGAGTCGACTCAGCTCCACATCTGCCTGGGTCGACTTGGCTCAGCTCGACATCGACCCAACCGACCCGGCTCGACATCGGCACGGGCCAATTCAGCTTGTCATCAGTCTAGACCGACTCGCTTGACATGGGCTTGGGTCAACTCAGCTCGTCATAGCCCCGAACCGACTCGACTTGATATGGGCCCTCGTGCCCATGTTGAGCTGAGCCTTCCTAGTACTAGGTCGAGTCTAGTGTCCAAGTTGATAAGAGTCGTCCCGGGTCTAGGTCGACCCGATTTGGTTCGGGTCCAGGTCTAGCCGAGTGGACCAGGGTATAGATTTAGCCAAGTCGGTCTAGGTCCAACTTGAGTCGGCTTAGACCGAGGTTGAGTCAGATTAGTCCGTGTCCATATCGAAATGGATTTAGTCTAATTGACAAAGTGAATTTAATATAGATTTAATCCACTTTAAATGGATTTGAAAAAATCCAAATAAATTTGGTCTAGTTAAAATGGATATGAATTTTAAACCGAATCCATTTGTTTGGATCTAGATTGGATTATAAAAAATCTAATCCATGACCACCCCTAGTCTTGGCACTTCGCCAACCCGAAAACTACTTGATATGAGTTGAAATGACACATGCATGATTTTATCGAGATGTTTAGATGCTTTAGGATGGAAGGAAAGTAACTCAATAAAGAATATAAGTGTGTTTATTTCAAAAAGCAGGAGAAAAATAAACCTATTACATTACAAGCTTAATCATGACAAAAAGTACAGTATAACAAGCTTAATCATGACAGAAAGTGTAGTATAAGAGGCATTAGATAATTAAGTAAGAACAAGTAAAGAGAAAAACTAAGAAATAAATTATTTGGAAATGGAAAGGTGATGTTCTGCCACTTGGAAGACTTTTCAAGATGAGTGATTATTAGAGTTGCCACTTGAATCAATATAACAAGATAAGACTTCAAAAAAGAAGAGAACTTTTCCCTCACAATTTTGTTATAGTAAACATACCCTCACTCAATCAAATGTTAATTTACAAGTGGCCCTATTTATAGGTTATATGGTTGCAAGCTTCCAGGATCAATTTTTTGGAACAACTAGTTCTAGAATGGCATTTATTAAAGTCTTAAACTTTTTTTCGCAACAGACTAGACTAGACTATATAGTAAAGAAATTAAAGAAGAACAACAAATTTTTATACTGGTTCACCAAAACACACAGTTATATCTAGTTGTCCCTTAAGTAGATTGCTCAAAGAATCAAATGAATGATTAAAAAACGAATACATCAATCACTCCTAGTTAAAAATGAGTACACTAACCAATCTTGGTTCTCATAAGTACACTAACCACTCTTGATTCCAGTTGTCCTAACTCCCCTAAGATTAAAACCTCTAAAAAGAAAAGAAGACTTTCAAAGAAAGCACAATATAAGTTCACTGGATAAAAGGCTATAGCTCCCCTAAAGAACACTAAGATAGAAAGAATTGAGAAAACTTGTATTGTTTTATATTCTTGTGTGTTATTCCTCTTCAACTTGTTCTCTTTATATAGACTCTAGAAGATGACAGTTGTAGTTTGAAATATGAAGACTTGATCTTTGCTTGGACTTCAATGAGAATCTTCATCTTCTTTTTCATAAATGCTTGATGAGAAAGCTTTTTTTTTATATTAATCAATAAGGTGTTTATGTATTTGTTCTAAAATGAAAACATTTCAAACACAATATACAAATATGATAATTAATCATAATTGATCATAATCGTGTTGATTCGTTTGTTTCCATATTAGTATAACCTATTTGATCGTTTGAATTAAATCAGTTTTATACATATATATTATAGTTGTATGATACAATTGTTTTTAACACTTTATTTATCTAAAAAATCCTTTGATGATTTTAGCTTGTACAATTAATTAATTACTACGAGACTTGCTATAAACATTGGATGGTTTACTTATCCTTGAGCTACCACAAAACACGTGTTAGAATGTTCAAATAAATTAAACTCATTCAAACATATAAAACACTTAGAGTGTTTATTATTATCAAAACTTTATAGGTGGTCTATTGGCTTAAGATTATCTATTAGGGCTTAGATTGTATAGGGTCTCAACAATCTCTCCATTTTTTATGATAGCAAAATTTATAAGTGCATAAAAAAACATTAGAGCATGTATTAGAAATATTACACATAAATATGCACAACAAGAACAAGAAGATTACTCTCATGTTTCTAACCTCAAAAGAGCAAGAAGATTGAAAAAATGATCATTAATTCAAGTTCAATTTCAAGGTGAGTGTACAAGGAAAAAAGAGGTCTTATTTATAGATACATAAGCCTTTTTCTATTCCAATCCTAGAAAATATGAGACTTAAAAATAAGCAAAAAAGTGGATTGAATAAGTGAGGATTAAACACTAGCGCCTTGAAAATAGCCCAAAAATGGCCTCTTCAATTTTTTGTTGAATTCAATAAATGGATTATGTTTGAATAAATTTCAATTTTGTGTTTGTATTCCAGGGATTGCTTTATGCTCATAGTTCATGTTTAAATCTATTAAACTATAAATTAATCGATTAGTAGGGTGAAATAATAGATTAAATTACCAAATAATAGATTAAAAATGCATAAATATTTTTTTAGTGTTTTGATTACAAGGATGATAATCAATTATATTAGAGAATTGTGTTTTTTTAAGTTTTTTTTTTATTAGCATGTGAGCATAATGATTATTCCAGACTTTTTTAATATTTCTTATCTATTTCTTTAGCACATGCTATTTTATATGATTTTTGATGTATTTTTTTTGGGGAAGAATATATGCATGTTTGCTCATACATGAGCTTAAGATGAGTTTTTTTTTTCTACTCTTAAGATGATCTCTTTATTTTTTTTTTTCCCTTGTATTTCATGTCTTAACAAGGGAGAGTTCCATGCACTATGAGTTTTTACATATGTGATTGAATACTCTAATGGAAGCAATGTGTCATTATCTCCAACATCTAAGTTTTGATCATGCATTAAGTATGTGTCATCTAAAAAAAAAGGGAGATTTTGGACTTGACGAGTAAAGTCAAGCATCAAGAGAAGTTTATGTGTTGCTTTTGTTATGTTGTTTCTGGTAACATCAATTTTTTTGAGTTGGTAGAGTGTTTCCAGTTTATATCCTCTTAAGTGTTCAAGAGTTAATTTAGTTGGTTTTCTCTTGGTGTGATCCCAAGGTGGGACATATCCTTTTGATTGTACTCAAGAGTTGATCTTTGTTATCTGTTGTCTTGTGTATGTTTTGCTTGTGGTATAAATATATAAAGATAATGAATTCCAAGTATTCTAAGGTTGAATAATTGAGACTAGATATATGATTAGTTGTGATATGAACTAGTATATATTTTTTTTTGTGATCTTTCTTTTTCTTTCTCTTTTTTATTTTGTTTTTATTAATCATTATCAATCTTCATTCCTAAATCAATTACATTCAATTTTCAAATAACAAATATTTTTCAAAGCATGAAGTTGAGTTTGTTAAGGCAAAAATCATATCATACTATTAGGTTTATTAGTGTCTAAGTACAAGAGGGGGGTGAATTGGACTTATAAATTTTTTGCAAAGAAAACAGTTTTAAGAAATCCTAATAGAAAAAAAAAAGATTGATTCAAAGTAAAAACATATTTATTTTCTGAGTTCAAGTAGTAGTTCAAAAAATACAACATATTTATTTTAGAAATAACATATTTAATTTCTTGCTTAATAATTCCAAATACTAGCAGATTTAAAAGGAACAATTCAGTTAAGAGATACTCAGTGTAGAAATTAATTTTGACAGACAACCTTTAAAATCTTTTTGAAAGCAGTTTCAAAGACAAAAGAATTCTGAACAAGATTGCTTAATTGAATTTTAAACACTTGTATTACTCAATCAACAATTACAGACACAGTGAATTTTAAGCAAGATACAGGCCTTATCAGAATCTTGAAGAACAGTATATGATTTAACCCAGTAACAGTAAAAAGAACAATAGATTCAATTTTCAAACAACAGATTCATTTTATTACAGATTTTAGATTTAAAGAAAAGATCAAGGAAGGAGAAGAGCACACATAGTTTTATACTGGTTCACTCATCAAGAGCTACATGCACTCCCACTTTTTACCAAGATGGATTTCACTAAGCCAAAGCAATCTTTAAAAACACTACTTGGTTCTTGAACCCTCCAAGAACAAAGAACACAAGCTGAAACACCCTATTTCAGCAACACACTTACTTCAAGAAACCCTGTCAAGAAGTACAATTATAAACACCTTTACAAAGAGAAATTATAGGAAAGAAAACACCTAGAGTGCAGATACAAGAGTTCAAAAACAGGACCATGAATACAATGTACATCAACCTTTAAGAAGATTTTCTTCATCAAACACTTTCTTTATCCAAGTTGAGAAGAGTCTTCATCTATCTTCAACACATACTAGTGTCTTTTCTATCAAATGATAGGAAATTGTTGATCAACAACAAGGTTTGTAGCAGAATGAATAACAAACAAAAAATCATTGAACAAACCTTTTACTTCCTCTGATAAGCATTGATGAGTGTCAGACGAAATGAGTGTTACAAAGATCAACCAAAATGTCTGATAAAGAAGTGAGAGAGCATTTGATGATGCGCTCAATGAAGACTTAAAGTCAAACACAAAATCAAAGAATATTCCTAAAGCTTGAATCTATTTTAGAGACTACCTTCTACATCTATCCTAAAAAAGATTTGCGTCAAAACAACATTTCAGTATTTCTTGGGATATGAGCTAAAGTTGCAAGGACCAACAACTCTCGTGACAAACTACATTTGAACTTTGGCTTACTTGTCATGTATGATATGCACTTTTACCATACGATGGTACAAAAGCCTTTATAACTGAGGGAAGCATATACTATCAGTCATTCAAGAGATTACGTAAAGAAGAAGAGAACACAAGATAAGTCTCTTTGGTCTCTTAGGAGAGTGAATTTTCATCTTGTATTTGTCAAAAGATGTAACCCCCACAGAGTGAGAAATGATCTAAACTATGAGAGGTAACCAAAATCTTATATTCATCTTAAGACGCAAACACTCTCCCTTAGTTAGACAAAATGATTGGACGATCATTCAAATCTTCGACCTTTCCTATGTTAGCAATGAGTGACTAAAAAGTATAAAATAATACTCAAAGTATTAGTGAAGAGTGGCTTGAACAAATAATAATTAGTGTTGAGTCAAGAGTGGTTGGTGTTAAGAAATCTTAGTATTAGTCAAGAATGACTTCAGCAAAGAATACTCAATGTTTAGTCAGGAGTGCCTGGTGTCAATAATACTTAGTGTCAGCTAGGTGAGGTTATAGGAAAGAATATTCAAGGGTTTAACTAGGAATGACTGTGAACCCACATAATACCCAACGCTTACTTCGTAACATTAGTATGCTTAGTTGAACTTGATAGAGTTAGTTAAGAGTTGGATGTAATCTATTGTAATAGATGAACCAATATAAATTATTGTGTGTAGTTTTTCTCTCCTTTTCTATTTTTACATTGCATATCATTATCATCTGCTCTAACCTAAGTAGAGCTAATACTTAATAACTTATTAAATGTTTTGTTAAGCGATTTTAAACTAAGTATCTAATCTACACATGCATCGGTTAGTCAGACACTAAAACTATGATCTAATTACTTGTTAAAGTAAACATGCATCGGTTAGTCAGACACTAAAACTATGATCTAATTACTTGTTAAAGTAAACATAAATCTATGTTAGTCAAGTGATTTAGTTGATCTGTAAAATTTGTGTTTGACACAATCTCTCTAAGCTAGAAAAGTTAAGTATAAAATAAGTCTTTGACTATGTTCGTCTGACTACAACAGTTGTTATGAGTTTTTTCCTCAAGAAAAAATGCTTGCTTTCATCAAACAAAATGTATTTAAATAAAGGTTTTACTTTAAATCTGGATTCTTTAAAGATTCCTCATAAGTCAAATATATATATCGGGTGTTGTCTATCAAACAAAAGATTTAGAATCAAATCCTTAATAAATGAATAAAAAAATATCTTGACGAATGAGTGATAAAGTGCTAATG
>Ga0123341_1004934_pt1 | contig 11812 bp, 5 predicted proteins | sample Turbeapinknodule_FD_89959 | JGI IMG/M metagenome (GOLD analysis project Ga0123341, IMG submission 89959) | Root nodule microbial communities of legume samples collected from Mexico - Turtle bean Mexico pink nodule | ecosystem: Host-associated > Plants > Roots > Nodule | place: Mexico: Nepantla... | reverse complement strand
TATTTATTGTTTCTAGTAATACGTTGCCCTAATAGGAAGTAGTAAAGACAATGAAAAATAAGTCATGGTTTGAGAAAGAGGGAACTAATGTTTTCTTCAAGTTTGAACGAGGAGAAAGAAAGACGATAAATATTATTATTTTTATTTAATTTAGGTTTATTAATCACAAGTTTATCCATAAGATAACACAATTTTACTGTAACTCACTAACTATGAAAGTATATTTATTTAGTTGAGTTTAGAAATTTTTACTTTAATTTTGTTTCAAAATAGACCCAAATTTGGTAGCAAAGAGTAAGACAGAAGTGCACATTTTCTCCCATTTCTTCTCTCTCTCAACAGGAACGACGAAAACCTCGCCTCTCCGCTTCGTCGGCACTACCGGCGGCGATCTCATCTTCTCCGTTGAAACCGATTCTCGAAAAAGAAATACTTTGAGATAACGGTTGTGAGACGCTTTGAGTAGTGTGAGTGTGACCTATCAGCGCCGATGTCAATGAATACGGAAAGCTCCACTTCACAATTTCCAGTGTCTCAACTCAATTTCTCTCGGGAAATCAATGTATGCATGCATGAGTGTCCGTTTCTTGCAACTCTTAGTAGCCAACAACTAATTTTGAACTCCCTACCATTGATTTTATAATTTTAGAAGATGCAATGAAGTTTTAAACACAGATCTTCATTTCATTTTCTAAATTCCCAAAGTCAATGTTAGAGGTTCAAATTTAGCTGTTTGATTTATATTTTTTAATGTTGATAATTAATACTAATGTTAAAATGTTGGTATTAATGTTTAGAAGTTGCTTGCTTGCGTGCAGGGAAATGAAACGGAGATTATTATTTCGAGATACGAAGATCATTTTCTGGTGAGTGCCGATGGAGTTGTTTTCTATGTTTTTATGGTGATAGTACTTAATTTTCTGACTGCTTATCAGGTTATTGCTACTCAAATAGGAACCATGGGGACAATAGTGTATGCCAGGTCTGCATGTGACTTCTGTGCAATATCATTGATTTCATTTATATTTCTTGACCAGTAAAATTTTGAGCAACTAATCCTGATAATAAATATAGTACTACTGATACTAAAGAGAATTCCACATCTAAGACCTTGTTTATATAGAGTTTTATGAGATATCATTGCCTTTGTTACACTCAGTCACTCAGGTCACCTTTGATTAGAAAATCCATCCCCTAATGTGCAATGGACATGTAGAGATCTTTATTTAACTTTTTAGTCACCTTTGGCTTCTAACCATGCATGCCACCCCTAAAAATGGATCCACTCCTCCCAACTTGAACAAGTCAATCTCCTTCAGGGTCATTTAAAGAAACCGTTAACTTCAAATTTTGACAGCACCCTCGGGGTAAATTTTTTGTGTCCATCCCATAATCTAACTCCAAATGGAGTGGTCGGGAATACCGTTTATCCCAATTACTTTACTAATTCCCAAGCAATGAAATATGACTTGCCCCACCATCTATCTTGATAACTACAAAACAAAAGGACTTGTCCACATGATGACACTTTATAGTTCTCAGTTGTGTAATTTCTCCTACTTAAAAGAGAGATAATTTGAGCATCTAACATGCAATCCAATTGGTGGATCTTTCTACAGAGTTTCTCCTTCCTGAGAATTGTCTTTTCAATCTCGTCTTCCTCCAATTTTTATCATCTGCCAAAATAGTAACCCTGATACTTTTCTTGGACATCTATGTTCATCTAAATGGCTGACCTGCCAAGCCAAAGTGAAAACGCTTGCCCTCATTGCTTCTTCTTTATTCGGAATATGGCTACTAACGCTTCTGTTTCATCGTGGATAAGCACTAATAGTACAGGACTTGGTAGTTGATTGTGCAGGTGCTGTGTTTTCCTCCACACAGTCTTTTTCTGAATTTTGTTTTGGTTGGGCCAGTAGTATTCTTGAAAAGGCGTGACAACTTCATTCCTTGGATCCCAGTTTGAGTTGCAATTCCTCCTTCACTTGAGTTATGTGTAGATTTGACATCAAAACCAAGGTTGTCAAAACCGGACCAGTCACTGAACTGGTGAAGGTATGCATTTAAGGTTCAAATTCAGAGGTTCAACAAGGATCGAGTCAATTTTAATAAAATAATATCATTTTAATATTTTAAATATAATAATGCTATATACAAGTAGTATTAATTAAAACAGGATGACACATGAATTTATAAGATTTGAATTTAAACTTCACTTAAAAGTTTCGTAAGACATAACCTATTAGAGAATTAAGTTATATATGAAACCAAACAAATCTAATACATCATATTTAAGTTAAAAAATAACATAAAGTTCATTAGAAACTGTAAGTCTCTTTAAAAACACCAACTACAACAAGAAAACACAAGTTTTTAGAGCTAACTGTTTGAATCTCTCAATTTGCTGGTTTTCCCTATTTTTCCAGTTCATGGCCGATTCAACTGGTTTTATCCTGGTTCAAATGAATTTCAGTTTTTAGGAAGCTTTGGAATGGAGACTGGTCTGGTTCCCAGCTCAACTGGTTGAACCGGCTGGTCCCGTCCAGTTCTGACAACAATGCTCAAAACACTGTGTTGGCACACAACTCTTTGATATCTCAGGCAAGATGTATGGACTTTGTACTATTATTAAGATTGTGTTCATACTTGGTATTGCACTTCAGTACTTCATCCGTCCAAGAAATATCTCATTTTTTCCTTGGGGACATCCAATACATGCACCACCAAGATTTTGAAATCTTGTATATACATTACCGGCTGATCTTGATTGCTGCTAAGTTGGTTGCCTTTCATACAAGCAGCCTAAATATCCTCCCCCAAATCAATGCATGACTGATCCTTGCCTCTAAATACAACATACCTACTCTTTTGCTTCTGCTGTCATACCTCAAAAAAATTTCTCTGCACTAGCAGTCCAAATCATGAGGTTGCTGCTGTTGAGATGGCAATTTGATTTTGCTCTCAGCTTTGTCCTTATTCAGCCACAAGTTTGGTGTATCAGAAGTGAGTTGTTCATAACCTTCTCCTCATTCAATATTCTTTCTATGCCATTCACATACTTCCAAGTCTTCCAACATTAGAATCTAGAGAATGTAATTGGAATCCATGTTCGCTGGGTTGTCCACAAGATTTTCCAAAGCCTCTGTCATCAGGTCCATGTTCTGGCAGGTCAGGCCTATCTTGTTGTAGATCCAAGATAAAGTTCTTAGATATTAGGGAAAGAATTAAGAGATGGAGAAGAGAGAAAGAGAAGAAACTACCCTGTAATGGTTTATCGAATAAAAAGGTCAGAGGAGAGAATTATCCTCCCAACTCCCTTGGGATTCCCCGTGGACAAAGGGTTTTCCCTTTCACGACCAAGTTACTTGTTCAGTTCCCAAACTTTACAATCTGAATGAACCCTCTTCTACGCCTCTCCTATTAGTCAAGAGATCTTCCTCATTTTAACTTTTCCTGCATAACTGATTCTAGAAGTAATCCAACTGATTTGACTGATTTTCCTTGTCTTCTCTTTTCTTTTTTGTGTACCCTTTTCATTTAATTCTTCTGAATCCATCAACCCTTCTAGAAACCCTTGCTGGGGACCCAAACCCTTATGCTCATGTGTTGACTCAAATAATTGGAAACCCCTGTTGACAACTAACAAACTAAAAAGTTGTTAAAATAACTAGGACTTTAGATAAATCCTTGTTTTTTTGTCAGCTTAAAATTATGTATCATCATGCACTTTCAAATTATTGATATGTTTCAAAAAGAAAGGGTTACTCACACAGTTGCACATATGACTTTTCAACGCCAGAAAGGAAGAAGGGGTGTCCATCAATCCGACATTCAACGTTTCTGTTATGTTCGGCAAACGGGATGAGGTATGCTTGTCTATGCCTGAGATTATCCTTGATCTTTTCTGTCATATTCGGCTTATTGTTCACTGAATACATTGATGCAGCCAATGTTAGTAGCATGTGGACGCCAGCTGATTGAGCACATGAGGTAGGTATTCTTTTGTTATTTGAGAGAAAATCTCCAACTTTTTCAGATTTTATTACGCATCTAGAGTGTTCCACTTTTCCTCAAAAATTAATTTGGGTTTCAAATATCCCTTAAAAGAGATATTTCAAATTGTTAATATGTGACCCTTTTTTGTTCATGTATAATTTAATAATTCGTTTTCGGTAATCATGTTGACTCTCCAATTCTTGATTTGCAGTTTGTCTGGCTCCTCCAGGCCATTGGTGCTCTCGCTTGGTCTTAAAGACCATTCTGTGGTATGTTTTACTGCTTTGCTCTTCCTCACTCAAAAGGAAAAGAATCAACAAACAAATAACCATACACATTTCAATCAATATGCAGGAGACATTGAAAGGCATTGTTTCTGCTGTGATGGACAATAGCATGTGGTAAGAAATTACTGATGAAATATCAAGTGATTGGATTTCTACCAAAAGGAAGTTCTAAAGAAAACCGTGATTGGGTTTTAATGTCAAGTTTTCAAACTTATAATATTTTTTAATGCGAATTTTGCAGATACTATAAGTGTAGAGAGACACTGTTGAATTAATGACCGGAGTAGGAAGCGGGATAGTAAAAGTAGAATTTTTAAGATCGCAATTTTCATGCTGTTTGTCATATAATAAGTAACTCTTTTAAAATTGCACTAAAAATAATCGAAAAATAGTTTTCCCCCTTGGTTAGGTAAATAAACCTTAAACGACCATTATAAAGGAACATATATGATATTTTTAATGTGTAATAATATATTTGTAGGAATAAATATATTATAATATTTTAATTTTGTTGTCAAATGTATTTTAATTATATACTTCATAACTTTTGTGTTTAATTATGTTGTTATTCATTGCGCAGAGTAAGTATAGTTTTCAGCTTGAGAATACTAATATAATAAATAATTAAATTAAAAAATATTGTATTGAGTATGGAATTGTTCAAATTAAACAATTTAAATATTTAATTTTCTATACTTAATTAATACAAAGAGGTCATGTTTCATCTTAATTTTGATGGCGGTAGATTTAATGTCATCATGTCCATGTTGTGTATTTAAATAAAACAATGTCAAAGTTTTGTAAAAATTAAATATGATATTTAACTTGTATATATTAATCAAGTTTGAAAAAAAATTCTTAATCGAAATAGAAGAACGCCTTGTATAAAAAAGTGAAATTAAAGAATTTATTGTGATTAATGTATTATAATTTTTTGCAATAGTCTAAATCGTTTCAAGAGAAAAAAAAACCTCACTGTATTATAAATATTTGTTAAAATGACTTGGAAATTGATATTGAATAAAGATAAAAAAAAGTAAATAAAATAAAATAAAAATAAAAAGATCTACAAATTTATTGTATTAAAGTTTTGAACTAAAAACAATACTCTTGTTTTTTTATATAAATTTATTTATGATTAATTAATGTGAAATTTACCATTGGTGTCTTTGTTTCAAGAATCCACATAAAAATGGAGTAGAGGTGTTTCAAATGTTTGCTAAAAGAAATCTAACGTATTTCACCATCAAATCGTACGGAAATTTTTTCTTTTAACACTATCTCAAAAAAAAAAATTTACTTTACAATTCACTTTAATAATATAATAGTATATATTATAATTTTAAATTAAAAAATAAAGTAAATATTATTAAACTATTATTATTTAAAAATGTCAAGTGAATATTTTTCATTTGATAGATGTTAAAGTATCATATTTTTTAAGATTTTTAAACCAAAAAGAAGATTAGTTTGACATTCCTAAATAAAATGTTCCCACTTAAGAACTAACTTTAATTATATAATAATATATATATATATATATTCTAATTTTATATTAAAAATAAATGAATATTTTTATGTATCACTCAGACATGGTTAAATGTGTCCTCCATGCCTGTGTTGCAGTGCAATCTAGTATGTGTATGTATATATAGTGTGCAGGTGAGAATAACACATTCATGTACTCGAAGAAAATGGATTTAATACAACAAAATGCATAGTGTAAGATGAATGTGTTACTTTGCATTACAAAGTCGAAAATGGCAAAGGTACTTACCGTGGGGGGTTTTATTCCAAAATTTTGGGCACCACTTGATCAGGGGATTTACACTGAAATGGTTTTTCATATAAACTAACTTAAAGATTACATAACATGGCAGTTAACTATGTAGTACACAGAAGAAACACATGGGTGACAATTGGAGAAGAGGTGATGGTGATGCATTTTAGTATAGTGCAGGTCCCCTATGGTGGTAGGGGGATATCAGCCAAGTCTTCTCTGTAGGGAACTTCACTCAACTCTAATTGACCATCAACCATAAACCCCTTTTCCATCTGGGTTTGCACTGCTCCTTCATTCTTTCTCTCAATATACGTCTTAACAGTGTCTTTTCTGAAGGTTAGGTATATTACTGCGCCCACATAAAGTGCCATTAGAGGAAACACTATGATCCCAATGAACACATTTGCCACCTTTGGTAAACTGTTTTTAATTAACCAACCCACGAAGGCAGTAGAAAGGTAGTACACATTGATACCAATGATTCCCAAGCCCAGAATCCAAGAGATCACAATTATCTGCACCAAAATTATGCCACTTTTTTTCAATCTAAAATCTTTAATCTTGCTCCAACACATAATGCTCTAAAGTCTATCATTCTTTAAACCATAATTTAAACAGCATTTATGTAGACGAGGGAAGAATACAACTCACAATCATAGAATTTTTGTGAGGTCCCATCTTTGTACTACTGCTGCTGAACTTAAGGAGAGGTATTAAAGCGAATGGAAGCTCAAATGAAAGTATCATCTGCAAAACAATTTACAATGCAGTTTTTTGTGATTTTCTTTTCAATATAATTTTATTCACTGATTTGTTAACCAATGCTCTTAGAACATTTACTAGAAAAGAGTTGTAGAATATACAAACCGATGCAATAATGATAAGCCGACCAGCTCCTTGAGAACCCCCAATGATCGAAACAATAAGACTAGGTGTTATGGCAATGCACCTGGTCACAAAGTTTCTAATCCATGTTTTCATCCTCATGTCCAAGAAACCCTATTTCATCAAACCAACAACTTGAGCATATATCCTTCATCAAATCATAAAAAACACAGTGTTTAATGATATTTCTAAGTAACCTGCATGATGAATTGCCCTGCATAGGTTCCAGTGATGGCTGAACTTTGTCCTGAAGCTAGCAGTGCTATGGCATAAATGGTAGAGCTCGACCGTCCCAACACGTTCTACAAGCAAAGGACAACAATTTTTGGTGTCAGAAAAATTGGAGCCGAAATAGGATTAAACTTAGCATCATGATTTTACTATGGCAACTTCTGTAGTGAACTAGATAATTAACCTTGAGAAGGAAAGAAGCAGAGTTAAGGGTAAGATCGCTGCACTGATGAGCATTTTCTGCAGAAATATTTTCAGCAGCGCAAACAGTTCCGGACACAGAAATCATCGCTACATTGATCAGGAATGCCACAAACAGAGCAAATCCACTTTCTATGAGAAAGTATCTACATGCATCCTGCGTAAAATCAAGCAAATACGTTACACATATTAATCTTACTTACTAAAAGCTTTCTTTATTTTCAGAGTGGCTTACATTGATGCCACGCACGGAACTGGGTACTTTTCTTGACAGGACCAGAGCAGAGTGGAGGAAAAGATTATGCCTGCATTTTGTCAGCGGCTAAACTAGTTTATAAACTTAGTTTGGTTGGGTGCATTATGCTAATAAACTGAAACAAAATTAAAACATGCTGCTATCATTTTGCTACTAAACAAAAATAATGATGTATTAATAATGAGAAATGTTAGTTTCACAACTGATCCATTTCAGGAGAAATCAGTATAATATTATTTCTCTTCCGAGTTGTAATATGGTATATGAATCACTAGAATATTACTTCTCTTTCAATTGTAATATAGTATATGAATGTAACATATGAGCAGTGATTAGTAATTTAAATTTGTGAAGGAGTGTTTGATAGTTTAAAGTGATTTTTGAGGGGAGAAAATGGAAAAAAGTAGTAACTAAGTAGAAGGAAAAGAGGAAGTATACGGCATGACAAGGGCACCCAAAAGAGCAATAGCATCGCCTGTAGCTCCCTGACCACTGAGTTTTGGAATAAACATTCCTTTTAAAACACCAGATGCAGGTGGTTTTACGTAGCTCATTTCCCCAAAGAAACATCCAGCCATTACAAAAACCAGCACTGATATCAGCAGTTCTAACTTCCTTACCTACACAAACAACACCAACACTCAGAAAATTGTAATCATTTAGAAACAAATTTGTGGAAAAGACCAACTTAAATTCTCCTTTTCTAATCCTCTGCTACTGTTACAAACTGACAAACACATCAAAGCATAAAAAGAAAATTTGAAAGGGGATTTATGATTCAAAGAAAATTAAGAAAATATCATGAGCTTTTAGGATCTTAATTCTTCATTATTACAACAACAAAATGATCAAAATTACCCCAAATCTCTGCAGACCAAGAAATAAGAGGGTGCTGCAGCCAGTTATCAGAACTCCTGCCCATACAGGGATGTGGAAAAGTATGTTCAACGCGAAGGCTGTGCCAATCACTGTCATCATCAAGTTTGGATCAAATTAATTACCGTCAATGTCTACACTTTGATTTAACTTTATTTATTTATATACATATAGATAGATACATAGATGCCAACTTTGTGAAAAACTGTAATTATTTTTTAAAATCAAGAAACCATTTCTAAGCTGTTAAGCATAGTTATGAATTTTTTTATATTTAAATTAAGGGTATGGCTTGAATTGATTTAATAATGAGTTAACTCAAAAAAAATCTTAACCTAATTTGACCAACCAAGGGTAGATAGGTTACTTGAGATGATTTATTTAAATATATTTTATTTTTCCAATTTCTTACAATACAATATCTCATCTATTTATAGTAATTCAGTGAGATGTTTACCCATTTCACTAAACACTAACCACAAGTAAAAAATATTATTATAAAATGTTAATTTATATAAATGAGCAATATAATAAATTAAACATCTAAACTATTCAAATAATATACATAAATGTTTAAAAAAAATTATAAAGAGTTATTATTAATAAGTTATGAGTCAGCCTAATTCCAAGTTAGTGGATTAAGTAAGTTAGATTCAATTTTATCCATACTTAATAAAAAAAGCTATTTTTTTCCAACCTAAATGGATTGGAACTGATGCTGAGGTGGGTTGAGATACTCTTTCTTGTCTCAAGCAGATGTTATGACATCCTTTATCTAATTTTCTTTTTCAAGTCAATAAATTTTAAATAAAAATTGTTGTGAAAGTATTTTTTTTAAGAACATTACACTCATAAGATTTTGATTGAAGTTGAAAGGGAAAAAGAAATGAGAACCTTCAGGTATGTCTGCAGCTATGACAGCGAGCTCAGCTAATAACCATAAGCAGTACTTCACCAATAATGGATATTCGGCTTTACACAATTCTGAAAGGTGTTTTCCTGAAAAATTCAAAATCACAATAATAATTTGTCAAACACAAACTATATCAATCTCATTCATTTTGTATTGTTTGTTTTGGATCTTTCTTACCAGTGCTTACGCCCAGATTCGCAGCCAACGATTGAATTATAAGCGCAAACACCAGTCCAATGAGTATCACCCACAGCAGCTAGCACAACAAAACATGTAATTTCAGTTTTCGAGCCTTTATTATGTATTTAACCAAACAAAAACTTGTCTCAAAACATCTTTAACTTTGGCATGTATAACACTTCGGGTAATTTGTTGTCATATACCTCATATTTGTGGTCAGCTCCAGCTTGCAGATCAGTTTCCACTGCATATATGTAAATGGCAAAGAATCACTAAGCTTACACAGATACAAGAAAACATGATAAAGTGTGGGAGACACATAACCATATTACAACTAGAAAGAGAAGTAATTTTTGAAATTGAGTGAGAGAATTACTGTTTCCGGGATCAAGGTAAGCCAAGGAGACGAGAAAGCCAGGTCCTACATATGCCATGAACTTTTTCCACCCAGGCTTCTGTGATGAACAATGTTGAAATATATGTTATACATATATATCATGTTCTTAACTCAAGTTCATTGCATTGTTGATGTTAATTAACACATATCCAATAAGTGTATAAAAGTTTGAGAAATGATCTTAAGAAGGAGAAGGACCTCATGAGGAGATGATGCAGGAAGATGGTTAGAGGGAGTGACATTGACTGCGACTATGCGGCTGCTACCTCCATTAACTCCCTTTGGTTGTTGTTGCATCAAGCTAGCCATGTAAGAGTTTTGTGTGCTTGCAATGCAATGCAAGGTGAAGGATGAAGGGTGATTAAGTGAATGTAAAAGTGTCTATATTTATAGTGAATACTCAATAGTTATGCCTGGTTTGGAGTTGAGACAAGTTAATTAAGAGTTCCATTTTCATGCCTCTTTACTCTCAGCTACCTGACACCACATAGCATATTTTTTTATGGAAAATGATAAGTTGATAATTATTGGAGTTGTATACACTATATATAGGTTTAAAAATAAATATATATAATAAAAAATAAATTTGTTATTAAATGATATAAAAAAGTATTAAAATAATAATATTAAAAGTTGTAATGTGATTGGATAAAAAATTGGAGTTTTACATGTATCATTGTCATTCTTTTATGCAGATGGCATGAATCTTCTTCACCTTATAATTATATAATTTACTTACGCTAATATCCATCTTTTACATAACTTTTCATTGTTTAAGGAAAATAATCCTGCAACCATTCTACTACTTTTTTAACCATCCAATTATTACTAACCACTCGATCTTTAGATATTTACTCAACAAAAACTCGTTAACATTTTAAAAATTCAAAATATTAGTGCCAAGAATACAATTTTCTAATTTAATCATATTCTGATTCCTTCACTACATGGTTAACATGTCAATGGATTAGGTATTAATTTCCCTCTAATTTTTATTCTCTCCAAACAAATCACAACAATTTGCTTAAACTTTTGACCACTGTAGTTATTTCGAAAATAAATTAACTGGGCAAAGTGAAAACTAACAACATGCAATTAATTTAAAAAGAATGATATATCGATTATCATTTTTTTAAAACTTCCATTCTAAAGCTCTTAATATTATTATTTTTATATTAATTAATTGTAAAAGAATTTGATTTTTTTTAAATTATCACATAAAAAATTATATACAATTATTTATTTTTCAAAAATTTAATTAAAGGTGACGTTCATATCGTTAAAAAATATACACTCACTTTACAACTTAAAATATTATTATTTTAATCATATTTTTTTATATATTTTAATATAAATTATAAATATATTATTATATTATTAAAATAAGTTGTAAAGTGGGAATGTTTTGTTTCTTTTCCCTTAATTAAATCCATCCCTATATAAATTGTACTACCTCGATAAGAACAGAAATATAGTATGCTATATATATATACACTCACTAATCGACGTGTCCACACTATTTTTTGATAATTAAAAAATAGTTAGTACACTTTAAAACCCAGTTATCAGAAACGTTAAAGGTAAGAGAACAAGTAAGGTGAATACAAAAACAGATATAAATGTGAAAAACTCCATTTTAATTTTTCTGACACTGCAGAATAGAGTCAACAGTGATTCAACCGTCCCAATAGGTCCCACCATTAATAATAATAATAATAATAATAATAATAATAATAATAATTAGCTATTTTATAATGTTATTTTATTTTATATTATGCTATTTTAATAATTATTATTTTATTTATAT
>Ga0123341_1004933_pt1 | contig 11812 bp, 9 predicted proteins | sample Turbeapinknodule_FD_89959 | JGI IMG/M metagenome (GOLD analysis project Ga0123341, IMG submission 89959) | Root nodule microbial communities of legume samples collected from Mexico - Turtle bean Mexico pink nodule | ecosystem: Host-associated > Plants > Roots > Nodule | place: Mexico: Nepantla... | reverse complement strand
GGTCACGTTTGGAGATTCAAGAGAAGGTTCTGAGGGTGATTTTGCAGAGAACGCAGTCGCGTAGACGGGACAGAGAGTGCTACAAAGCGATTCCTCCACGTTCGAGTTGCCGGCAGGATCAAGTACATATTTTTGTAATTACAAGATTCGTTTAACAACTAACATGTCAAGAGGAATCCAACCGATTGACACAAAATCACATCTAGTCCTTGTCAGTAAATTGGCACCTCAAATAGGGACTTTCATATTTAAACTGTCCAAACACATAATATTGGAATTAAAGATTGCACTAAGTTGTATTTGATGCATAAAAAACCATGTGAAGTTTGGAGTTGATTATCACATGAAGAATGAAGACTAGTTTTTCTTAGTGTGTGTACATCTAATTTCGATGTAATGAGTTTGTATTTGTTTCTTTCCAAACTTAATTGATCCAAGAAAGCTTTAAAAATGTTTTAAACTGTTTAGAACTTGTTGATAATGTTAACAGAATTTTAATAGGTTGAATTGGTACTTTAATCTGTTAAAATATTCTTAACTAAAGTCTTTAAGGCTGAAGTAAATATTTTAACTTATTGAAATTCTTTAAGTATTTCAAAGGATTTAGTTTTAATAGATTGAAAACTTGAATTAGTTTATTGTTTTCACTTTAAGTGAAATCAACAAATTAAAATGAAGTTTTAATCGGTTGAAATTGACAGTTTCAGTTTTAAGTAAAACTGTTTTTAGGTATAAAAATCAGTTTTCAGAACTTTTGATTTTAGAAAAAAAAGGATAGATTTTGAATCCTTCTAAGCACAAGAAAATAATTACAAACTAAGCTTTTAAATCTTGGAGAAAATTTGTGTGTTCTTCGATCACTTTTGTGTTGGTGGAGATCCTATTCTAAGTTTTTCCAGAACCTGATGCTTCTACAGTAAAACTTAGGTGTATTCTTTCTCATTCTAAATCTTTCTTATACTTTTGTGTGAATTTAAATAGGGTTTCTAATTTCTATTGTGTATTGAATTGTTTGATTGTAGAACACTCTTGTAGGGTTCAAGAGATGTGTTCTTGGTTGTCTTGTATTGTAAAATATTGTTACTTAGTGGAATCTCAACTAGTGTGACTAGGAAACTTGATAGCTCTTAAGGATGGGTGAAACAATATAAAAATTGTTGTATGATTTTCCTTCTATCTCTCTTTTAGGTTTTGCATAGTGATCTTCATTTGATTCTTGAGTTTTTGTGAATTTAACTTGTTGATATTTTTGACAAAATAAATTTAATTGATTGATTGTGTGAGTTTGTTAATCAATTAAAATTTTAATCAGTTAATTGGTCATTTGCTAATATTTTAATCAATTGATCTTTTAAGAATTTCATGTTAATCTAATTTTTTTATAAAATTTGTGAAAGTTCAATTCACCCGCTCTTTAACTTGGCCTATCTTTTTAACACATACTCTTGTGTAAAGAAAGTCTTGAAGTCTCTTCGTCTTGTGGAAATGAAAGATAAGATCTTCTTCCTCACCACCTCAAGTTAGGAATGTCAAAAACTTTATTATACAAATAAAATATTAAACGGTAATCAATTTATTAACTAGGTTAATAAAAAAAATGAACTTAGAAGGTGTTGAACGGATGTTCATATACCTAAATATCCCACCACATGAGATTCTTGTTTGTAACTTCAACCTCATCCCATGATGGAATGACAATATAAACATGGCGTTGAGCTATGAGTCTCAAATGGCTCCTAAACATAACAACATTTGGGCCTGACGCCTTACTAACAAGGATCCACGTCAACCTGTCTCCTCTCCTTTGCAATTTGTTATACAATTACATGAGGCAATCATATGAAAGATTTAGTCCTCTTTATCCACTTCCAGATCTCGAATCTGCCATAATCCTCAAAAATAATAATATCAATAACTTATTTCACCATGGAAGAGCATCAGACTTAGTATGAGACTTCTCAACCAAGATATTAGAGTTATTAGGGATATGTAGATCTCCTTTGTGTAGATCAAGATGATTAGATTCATGAACACTTTCCAAAGGAGGCATATAAAAAAACTCATCATTTTGCATTGTGGTGACTACGGTAATCATCAGGACTCTGGGAAGGACTATCACTACAAGAAATTTTCTTATTACCCGTTGATATTTACATACGGATCTAAATCCATAAGCAATACGTGAGTTACATACGGATGTTACATACGGAATTAGATCCCTATGTGAATTGCTTATGCGTATTGATTATTTTATATCTAACATTAAATAAATTTTGTTTAACTTAAACGTAGAAAGAATTCGTATGTAAAGTTAGTGTGCTGGGATGAGGACATTTTCGAAGGCTGAAATTTGTATGTAACAATAAGTTAATTAGTACGTAAAGGAAGACATCTATTACATACATGTGTTAAAAACATATTATTTTATAAATTATTAATAAAAAAATAAATTTGTAAAGGTTATCTTCAGTGCCATTATTCAGATCCATTATGTTTCTTTCTGGAAACCTAAGTCATTGCCCAAAATCTGAGTTTCCCTAAACTTTTAGCTGAAATAGTGGTGTGCCCATAACTTAAAATCGTGAAGCTAAAATAGCGATCTGCCCTAAGCAAAGGCGATGAAGCTAATCATCGACCTCCTCAACACTAAACCTCAGTGAGAAAGTTGATTTCACTATCCTTGTAGATTTTTATTTCTAAAACTACTATTTTCCTTTTGTTTTAGGGTATTCAAAGTTGTGAGAAATTTTCTTATTACCTGTTGATATTAGAGTTATTAGGGATATATAGATCTCCTATGTGTAGATCAAGATTATTAGATTCATGAACACTATCCAAAGGAGGCATATGAGCGAACTCATCATTCTGCATATCAGAATCAAAACCCATTTTAGCAGCAATAGAAAAAACCAAGGGCTCCTCTGTAGCAACTTCTTGACCAACATTGATATCAGCCTTTTCCTTTTCATGAGTATCAACTTCTTGAGAGAAAGATGGGTTATACTTTTTAGGTATAGCCAAATCTTTAGGATCATTAGAGCTGGGAGCATTTTGTATCTTGGTGGCATAAAATAGTTTTGCAGGAATACCCTCTTTACCTAGAATAACATCAATCTTGATACCATCTTTTTTCCTTCTACAGTTACAAAAATCATGACCAATCATATTGCAAGAGGTGCAAAAGGGTGACAAATTTTTTCATACTCAAGATCAGCAATGAAAGAAAAATTTGATCTCTCAACCAAATCTAGTTAGGCAAATCATATATCATATTAATGTCAATAATAACTCTGGCCAGAAACCCTCTAGATTTCTTTATAGTGCTATCATCAAGGACAAGAGGGTTACTAATCTCTCTTGCTATGGAAAAGATGACTTTCGACTGCCAATATTTAAGGGGGAGCCCATGAATCCTCATCCAAGATTGCACTTTAATGAGTTTCATTGTGGCAAGCACACAAATCTTGGTCCATGCAAAGACCCTTAGAATATCCAAAGCCAAAATCCATGAGCCAACATCAAAAACTCTCCTCATATCTTCAAGAAAAGCAAAATTACAAGAAACTACACTACAAGAAAATTACTTATTACCGATGTAAAATTAAGGACAAATTTATGTTCTTCGGCAATATTTTATTATCGACAGATCCAATTACCAACGGATCTGAAAATTCAAAAAATAATTTGAATGTGAATATTCATTGATAAAATATGTTGATAATTAGACACTAATATTATACATTGGTAATATTCATCGCTAATTGGACCCGAATTAAAATTCATCCATAAATTCTGTTAGTAAATTCTATAATAATAATTATTATTATTATTATAATTAACATTAACATTAACATTAACATTAATATTAATATTTCTAATAATGTTATTATTAATAATTATAATAATAATAATAATAATAATAATAAAAACAATAATAATAATATTATTAGTTCTTGTCGGTTGACTGAGTTGCCAGTTGACTTTAGGTTGAATACCCCCTTTTGTATCTACCTCTTCTGGAACTGAGTCTTTGCCTCCTTGTCGCACCAGAATAAGGCTCCATTGAGACAGAGGATGTCCTACCTGTTAATTACACTCCGACGATCAAGTCAGTTAGAGCTCACCAAAAGTGACCAGTTAAAAAAGTGTATAAAAAACATAACAACCTTTACCTGGAGACTTACTATCGCTTTATTGTCGCACATGCAACATGTCATCATTCTCCCTGGAGATAAGCAAATCTTAACTGAAAATATTCTAAGTATGTTCATCTTTTATCTCTAACAGAGAAACCACCTGTCACGGGCACCAATGATCTTTAGGTGTCATCCGCAGACCCCTTTCTTTAACCAATGCATCTCTTTATTTTAATAGGGTTATAGCAACTAGCCACGTGTAATAAATATGCAACAGACAATATTGTCATACTCACAACAAACATGCAAATTAATAACAACATTATATTCACCGCCCCTAACATATCTATAAGCGGATATATATAAAATTACTCTAACGACCCTACCACGCGCTTTGGACCTATCCTGATAAAGAGTCATCTGCTCAGGTCTCACCCAGACCCAACGACCGAGCTGACCTCCCTTTACCATAAAGAACCAAGCATACAAAAATAATACCAAGAGTCGAGCACTGGTCAGTACACTACTAATAATAATAATATTAATAATTATAATATTAATAATATTTTTAATATTAATATTAATAGTAATAATAATAATAATAATAATAATAAAACTAATAATAATTATAATAATATCAATAATAATTTTATTATTGATAATAATATTAGTTATGGTATGTAGTATGGTATGTAGTCACTGAACCCAGTAACTAGTGAACCTGGATTCAAATTCCCTTTACTTCAAAATTGTAATATTATCTTTAATCTTTAAGAATATTAAATAATATATAATAAATAATATTAGACTTTTGCACTCTTCTAAACCGACAAGATAGACTAGGTATTGTTTAGAGAGTTTTTTCTAAACCGACACGCAAACTCCAAGCCCGTGCAAAAGAAAAAAAAAATAGAACCAAAAATTTAGAGAAAGCCGAAACAAAAATGGTTTTTATTTAGAGATAACCAAAACAGCGGTTAATTCTTTCTCCACCAGATCATTTGTGACTTGAACCTCTTTTTCAAAATTTCAAAGAGTCTTTTGTAACTTTTATTTAAAAAGGAACATGCGGAGAAGCTCATTTGTTATGGTGAAGTCATGGAGGTGGTGGTGGTTTAGTACTGTGTTGACTAAAAAAATCATAAAATAGAAATTAATTTCACAGATAAAAAATAATTAGTTGTTATAGTATTAAATTAGAGATTATTTTAAGGATTAAATAAATTTTTGGTTTATAAATTAGTTTCTATAATTGTTAAATGGTTTCTAAATTGACATCTAATTAGCAATCAAAGTTTTTGTTACTAAATTTAGAATCTAAATAATGGGTAGTTTAAAACTTGGTAGCTAATAAGATACCAATTTAAAAACTATTTAACAATAGTAGAAACTAATTTATAAACCAATTTTTTTTTAGTTTCTAAAATGATCTTTAATTTAGTTACTATTGCAACTAATTATTTTGGTATCTAAAAATTGGTTTCTATTTGATGATTTTCTCGTAGTGGTTGTGGTAGTGGAGGACGAGACATTGTTGTTAGGCGCGATGGAGTTGTGTTTTCAGGTAAACATTTTCGTTTTGGTAACAATGGTATAGGTGGTTTTCGTTTTTGATTTGGTTTTTAGGAAAGTGACATACGGACGTAGATATCAAGAGCTTGAGCGTCACCCAGGAAAGTTCAGCAAAAATTATAAAAACAGAAAAACTCAAAAAACCAAAGAGAAAGAGCACGGGAAGACAGAGGGAGAGAACCCAAGATAGCACAACCAAACAAAAAAAATCATCAAGAAAATCTTGGATCACTTCCTGAGTCTCAATATTCCAAAACCAAAGAATTTCCACTATATTTTATTATTGAGTTTATTAATGATAAGTTTTCTATTTTTCTCATGTTGTATAAATAGGTTGATTTCCGTGTAAATAAAATCATGCATTAATAGGTGACAAAATTTATCTACAAAATCTACTATTTAACCAATGTTCAACACTAGGCTATGTAACAAAATTTAAACCTATCATGGAAATCATCTGCAATCGTAATATTTTAACATCATTTTCGGTCAAATTCACATTACATAAACTCAAACTTGTTGAACAGGTTTAATCTATCACACTATTGACTTTGATATATGAAAGGACCCGACTATGTGCTCCACGGGATTTCTCCTCCACCTAAACATTCTCTCATGTAGCTGATTCTTTGATATTATATGAATCATTTCTTTTATTAATTGTGCTGCTCGTGAAATCTAAAATTCCAAACCGTTATGTCAATGATGATAAGAGAAAAAAAATCCTTAACTAAACTAAATCATTTGAATGTAACAAATTGACTTAAAAAATGGTAACACATTCCACAGTTTTGGGGATTGAAACTTTGAAAAACTATAGCTCCATGACAAGTGACAAATATGAAATAAAGCATACATAGTTAACTAAGTGCAAGAAATAAACATTTTCCTTATCTAGCATTCAGGATTGAAATGGTTACTTCATTGGTTGAAGAAGTTTGGCTTCTAAATTCTGATTGCTCTTCATTCATGATCCTATCTATCAAGAAACCAGGTTCCTTTGGTTCTGGTAATTCATTATCACTACTTAACATAACAACCACAGAGGACATGTTTGGTCGATCATTAGGTTGACGTTGAAGGCATAGAAGACCGATGTGAATGGAACGTACTGCTTCTGATAAGATGCATGCATCCTCCAAACACTTATCAATCAATTTTTCTGGTGTGCCTTCTTTCCACAACTTCCATGTCTACAAAATAAAAAATAAGTTATTATGTATTGCTTTAATATATATGAAAGTGAAGCTGTTATTTTTTTTTTCTTACTTACATGCCCAATAAGATTATGACTATGGTGTGGGTAGGTAACTTCTCTGTTCTTTTTTCCACTAATGATTTCCAGCAATAATATGCCAAAACTAAACACATCAGATTTTGTGGAGAATAATCCATGGATAACATATTCAGGTGCCATGTATCCACTATAAGAAAAACCAAGAGTTAGTTTAAAATTTACATGTAAGAAGATCTGAACATCAGCAATGGTACTTACTATGTTCCTACAATCCTGTTAGTATTTCCTTCAATTTGATCACCTCCACACATTCTTGCTAACCCAAAATCTGAAATTTTAGGATTCAAGTTGTTGTCCAATAAAATATTACTTGCTTTTAAATCTCTATGTATTATTCTTAATCTAGAATCCTGATGAAGATAAAGAAGTCCACGAGCAGTTGCACATAAGATATGAAAGCGCTTAGACCAGTCCAAAACCTCACTTTTAGTTGAATCTGTCAAGGTTACAATGTTAGTGTTAGTCTTCATTTGTGAAGATTTTTTAAAGAAATTTAAGTCTTTCAAGAATTGGATACTGACCAAAAAGAAATGAATCTAAACTTCTGTTGGGCATATATTCATAGAGAAGCATTTTCTCCTCTGCTTCAATGCAGCAACCAAGAACTTTAACCAGATTTCGGTGTTGCAGTTTGGCACACAATATAACTTCATTCTTAAATTCTGTTAATCCTTGTCCTGAACTCCTTGATAGCCTTTTAACAGCAATTTCTTGTCCATCTGCTAATACACCCTAAATTTCACATTTGAAAAAAGTTTGACAAAATGAATAGTTATTTCAGTAGGCATGTTCACCAATAATTCATTTGTAAAAATAAGACACATGATATGGTGCTATTTACCTTGTATACAGGCCCAAACCCACCTTGCCCAAGTTTGTTGTCAGTTGAGAAGTTGTTGGTAGCATTAACTAATGTAGCAAAATCAAACAACGGTAGTTCCATACTATCTTCTTGTCCAACAACTTTATCATTCTTTACTACTGACACGTTTTCTTCTAGATTAATCATATCAGTACACCAGAGTCAGTGTGTTTCTTTTTTTTATTTGAAATATAAATGAACTTTCTGTAATATCATCAAAGTTTTCAGGAGATATTTAATGTCACTTTTGAGACCACACTAAAAACAAAAAGGTATGTATACCATGTAAACGAATTCAAAGTAAAATTCATATCACACCCTAACCATTTTTTGAAATTAATTTTAAGTTTAGTAAAATAATACAATTGAAGAAACTTACCTTCATACTTTCTTTTTCTCCTGTAATAGTATAAGATTGCCAATAGAATGACAAGAACAGTAGGAGCCACGGTGGTACCTATCAGCAACAATGCCTTCTTCTTGTGGGCATCTTTAGGATCTGCAGTTATCCTTGTTTGTCAAATTCAGTCCTTTCATTTTCTTATTTCCTCTTCTGGCATTTCAATGGTGCTTTCTTTCATTTATCTATTAACTTCACTTTCAACATATTTAATGAAATTTCTGACCTAACAATCTACTGCACTGCATTGTCATATATATCAGTATGTTGTTTCTATTAAAACATTGAATGTCGAATTATAAGAGGGATGAATCAAATTCACCAAATGAATGATAAAAAGGTTACAAAATTACGATTTAGCAGATTAAAGAATTAACAATATTAGAAGTTATTAGATGAAGATCAGAGTATTAATTTCACCTGTCCTTGAATCTGCCATTCGAATATACAGATATTGCCCACTTTGTGAAACAACCTTCAAATCAATAAGATCACCGAACCAAATAGAACACCCACTTCCTGCTCCTCTTATATCCAAGTTTGCATAAGCCGTGCACGAACAATTTTCCCAACACTTTACCTTGCATTCATCGAGTGTCATGCTTCTATTAACCCATGAATGTGTCGTATCAGGATACTTCAACCCAACAAATTTTCTAAATCCATCTCTCTTCTCTACCCTGCACCTCCACGGTTCACTTCTCACACACCCTTGTGACAAGTCCGTAGTCTCTGAAGACTTCGGTTGAAACCCTTCTAAACACTGGCACACAGGTGATGAATCAACCATGCAATTCGCATAAGAACCACATGGATTGTAAGTGTCGCAGATATCTCTTGGAGCGGTTTGGAACAACCTCCAAGTTCCGTTGTCGGGGATCCAAATGATCCGTTGGCGGCGGAAAAGGGTTTGGTTCATGACAACTATTGAGATCAGGGACTTGTTGATGGATCTGTATGAGTAGTACACTTCATCGTCGTTGTTGTTGACCAATTCGTAAACGAAAAGAGGGTGAGTGGTTAACCTATTTGAACCAGCAAATGCACCACTGAACCGGACACCATTCCAAGGGCCACTCCTATGGTACTTAGATGTTCCCTTCCAAAGAACCATTTCAGGGTTGCTGTCAAATGTGATGCCCCATGTGAAGTTTCCAGCAGAAGGGTCATCCCAGTTCTTCCACGCAGTAATACTTCGATTGAGACCGGTTTTTTTGTTCCATCCAAGCTTCATTCCTGGTAGCAATGTGTCACAAGGGTAGTCAAAGCTTTGCCACAAGAACTTCTCTTCACTATTGCTGCTGTTGTCATCATCGTTGCGAAGTATTAAGTTTCCGGTGTTTAAGAGTTGCAAAATGGGTGGTCTCAAAGGCTTTGTTGTTGTGTTTGTTGACCAGTGAACTGTGTTGTTGTTGGTGCGAAGGAGGAGGTTTCCGTCGTTGGTTATGGTCAACTTGGTGGAGTTGTCTTTGAGAGGGTGGTCACGGTTTGCAACCCAAACAATGGTTTTTACTGGGATGTTTTTGAACCAGATTCCTAGGTAACGGTTTGTGGAGTTTCTTAAGGAGAAGAAACCCAGTTCGAAAGTTTCATCTTTGGACGATAAGGTGGTGCCATCATGGAGAGATTGGGAGAGGGTAAGCGTATCAGTTGAGAAAGCTTTTGAAAGGAGAAAAAGTAGGGTGCAAATACCAAGTGTGAGAGTGAAAATCGCCATTGCAGAGTGATTGATTCCAGTGATAACTGGATTGAATATATGTGCATTTACTGAGGGAATTGTATGTGTTACTGTGTTTGTTGAACATATCTTGGGCATCAACTATGGCGGATTGACTTTGGGTTCGTGCATGGGCCTATGATATATAAGTACTACTTGTTTTTGGAGGCTTATCATTTATGTTTGGGTATTGATACATTGACATTTTTATTTATTTATTTATTTATATCAAACTAACAATATGTAACACAACATTGATAGGAGACGAACAATATTGATATCACACGAACACGAACATACGTAAAATATTTAAAATTTCATGGATACATATTTATATATTATATAATTATGAATTATATAAATTGACAATAAAGATTTATGTGCACAAGTATGTTTCAGATTATTTTTTTGAGGAAAAAATATTTTTCATAACTGGTTCAAAAGGATTTGTTTCTTATTTTTATAATCATAATAAAATTTTATACAATAAATTTGAATTTTTAAAAAATTAATGTATTTTTCCTTTTTAAAATTGTGTTAGAACCGTACTAGAATTGTCAGAAATCCAATAAATACTTTTTACATTAGACACTTCAAGTGTTATACGAGAGTGTCGGTGCCTGATACGAGTATCCAACCCCAACACCAACACTCCAATTTAAGAGTAGTGTCTATCTTCATAGCTAACAATTTCATAAATTATTATTTTATTATAATATTTTAGAATATTTTATTATGAAAACGAATTGTGAAGTGAATGTATGTAGAAAGGGTAGTGTCATAGAAAAAACTTCCTTTATGTTTCCTTTAAACAAAGTAAAGCAGAAAGCAACAATATAAGAAAAAGGAATAAAATAAGAATGAAAGAAATAGAAAACAAAATGAAGCAAATATATTGCTTGGATGAGTACAATAGGAAGGTAGAAAGTGGTGGATTCTTTTCACTTGTGTTTGGATTAATGAAAAAAACTATAATATGAAAAATATGCTAAATAAAAATATATTTTAATGTAAATTTTATAAAAAATAGATAAATAAAAATACATATTTCTTATATTTTTGTTAAATTCAGTAAAATTTGAGCTAAATAAATTTGGAAAAGCTAGGCAGAATGTGTTTTCTTAGTCTGTAAAATTCTAAATATATTAAATAATTCTCTAAAATATTTGTATTATTTTGTATTCTAAATTTTAAAGGGCATTTTTAAATTTATTATCAATCACGCCAAAAAGAAAGATAATATAAATGAAAAATATAACCAAATTTAATAATTAAAATTAATTTTGATTATATGTTAAGAGATGAATGTTTTTTTACTATTATTACTAATAAAAAATTTGAAAATATATTTAAATTTTAGAGAGACCTATAAAGTACATATAATAACAAATTATTTAGAAAACATATTTATATTTTTAAAAAAATACATGTGCCAAATCTATTTCATAGTAATGAATTTTATTACACTTTACACGCCTAGCTTTTGTCTTGGCCTATTTTTGAACTTCTCGTGGTCAAAAGAGGAGAGGGGTTATTTAGGTTAGTATTTAATATCATAGCCTTGTATCTATCACATTTCATACTCATTCCCTCCCTTTCAAGCAAAGAACTTTGGTTAGTGAGAGACTCATTAATTTTTAGAATATGTTTATTATTAGTTTATGATTGAAAGAAGACATTTATTTATTTTTTAGAAATATTTATAAAAAATTATCTAAATAGATATTTGTTTGGATATATATTTTTATTTTTAAATTTTTAACTATAAAAAAATCATTAAATAAAAAATAATTAAAAAAATAATTATTATATTAACTAAATCCGATAT
>Ga0123341_1004932_pt1 | contig 11813 bp, 8 predicted proteins | sample Turbeapinknodule_FD_89959 | JGI IMG/M metagenome (GOLD analysis project Ga0123341, IMG submission 89959) | Root nodule microbial communities of legume samples collected from Mexico - Turtle bean Mexico pink nodule | ecosystem: Host-associated > Plants > Roots > Nodule | place: Mexico: Nepantla... | reverse complement strand
TTATAGATGATTTTTCTAGATACACCAAAGTGTATTTAATTAAACATAAGGATGAAGCTTTTGACATGTTCTTAACTTATAAAGCGGAAGTAGAAAATCAATTGAATAAGAAAATTAAAAGAACTAGATCAAATAAAGGTGGTGAATATGTTTTATTTAATGATTATTGTGTTAAAGGAGGTATTATTCATGAAGTAACCCCACCATATTCACCTGAATGTAATAGAGTAGCTTAAAGGAAAAATAGGACTCTTAAAGAAATGATGAATGTCATGCTTATTAGTTCTAATGCTCCTGATAATTTGTGGGGTGAATCTCTCCTTACCGCGTGTTTTTTGCAAAATAGGATACCACATAGAAAAACTGGTAAAACACCCTATGAGTTGTGGAAAAGTTATCAACCTAATCTGAAATACCTAAGAGTGTGGGGGTGTTTAGCTAAAGTGATGTTACCTGATCCTATGAAAAAAAAACAGGCTCTAAAACATCTGATTACATGTTCTTAGGATATGCGAAACATAGTGCTGCCTATAGGTTTCTAGTTCTTAATAGTGATATAATTGAACGTAACACTATAGTAGAGACGAAAAATGTTGAGTTATTTGAACATATCTTTCCTCTAAAGAGTGGTGGTACATCCGAACAACCTATATATAATGCTAGTGATGCCACGAGTGAGGATGTTAGGAAAAGTAAAAGACAGAGAAAGAAAACCTCATTTGGAGATGACTTTTACACTTATCTAGTTGAAAATGATTCAATAAGTTTTTTTAGAAGCTACTAGTGCTTTTGATGCTAAACATTGGGATAAGGCCATTAAAGCTGAGCTTGATTCAATTAAGAAAAATAATATGTGGACCTTAGTAGATATGCCTAAAGGAGCGAAACTCATTGGTTGTAAGTGGATCTTTAAGAATAAGTACCATCTTGATGGATCTATAGAGAAATATAAGGCAAGATTAGTAGCTAAAGGTTTTACTCAAAAACATAACATAGATTACTTTGATACTTTTGCCATGTTACTAGGATTTCCTCTACTTATGTGTTGCTAGCCTTGACATTTATCCATAAGTTAGTAATTTACCAAATGGGTGTTAAAACAACCTTTCTGAATGGTGAACTAAAGGATGAGTAGTTCTAGGTCAAAAGGAAAAAGTATGCAAACTTTTAAAATCTTTGTATGGTTTGAAACAAGCACCAAAACAATGGCATAAAGAACTTAATAATGTTTTACTTTGTGAAGGTTTTTCTACCAATGATGATGATAAATGTGTGTATTCTAGATTTGAAAATGGTGAATGTGCCATTATATGTTTGTATGTGGATGACATGCTAATTTTTGGTACATGCAATGATATTTTTTTTAAAACACAATTGTTTCTTAGATCTAAGGTTGAGATCAAAGACATGGGTGAAGCAAGTGTGATTCTAGGAGTTAAAATTATAAGGAATGGAGGTAGTATATTACTATCCCAAGAAAAATACACCGAAAAACTTCTTAAGAAGTTTGGTTACTATGAATTTAAGTTAGTGAGCACTCCTTATGATGCTAACTCTAAATTAAAGAAGAACATAGGAGAACCTAATTCTCAAACTCAGTATGCCCAGGTAATTGGGAGCTTATTGCATTTAATGAGCTTTTCTAGACTAGATATTGCTTATGCAGTAGGTAGACTGAGTAGATACACTCAATGTCCTAGTCAGGATCATTATGATGCACTTGTGAGACTCATGAAATACTTGAGAGGTACAATGGATTATGCCATTGAATATAGTAGATTTACCGTTGTGTTAGAAGGGTATAGTGATGCTAACTGGATCTCTGATTCAGATGAGACAGATTCAGATGAGACAAAGTCCACTAGTGGTTATGTATTTACACTTGGGGGGTGGTGCAGTTACATGGAGATCAGCCAGGCAAACTATTATTGCAAGATCAACAATGAAATTTGAGTTTGTTGCTCTCGAGATGGCTGGTAGTGAAGCTGAGTGGTTGGAAAACTTCTTAGCAAACATTCTGTTAAACCAACCCCATCTGTATCAATGCATTGTGATTGCCAATCGACAATAGCTATAGCTAAAAATAAAGCTTTCAATGGAAAGAACATACGTATACAACTGAGACATAATTTAGTGAAACACCTTTTAAAGAGTGGAACGATTTCTATTGACTATGTCAAGTCAGAACAGAATTTGGCAGATCCTCTGACAAAATCCCTAGGAGAAAACTAATTTTAGAAACATCGAGGGGAATGAGACTTAAGCCACTTGCAAACAAACAAGTGATGGAAACCCAACCTTTGTGACTAGAGATCCCATGAATAAGGTTCATATGGGTAAAAACAATTCAATTGTTAGTTCTACTAGCACTAATATTGATTTAAGATCAACTTTGTCCATTTCTATGGTGTGTGTGAAAGTGCTAGATACTGCATTATCGAGAGGATAAACTTTGTGGTTAAAATTCTGAGGTAAAAGAGTTTTAACGATTTACAAAGTTTTTAATGATTATCATATCCCTTATGGGTGGTGTATGATTTGCAACATACACTTGATGAAATGACCTATATGATTGTCAAGTGGGGCCACTTGCATGAGATCTTGGCAAGATCTCTATAGCACTCATGAATACCGGGCACGCGCAGGGCCTTGTAGTGCAACACAACGATAACAACAAGTAATGCGGGGGTGTATTGTGATTGATAAACCTCTAACACATACTAAGTGTCTTGGTTCATATAGTTTGCTATACCAACTACATTATGTGTTAAGTTTATTAATCTAAGACTGGTTCATATAGTTTGTTATACTAGATCTGATGCATTACATCTTAGATGAACCCATAATCTTTTTCTTTCTTTATTTCTATGTTTTATCTTTTGTAATATGTGGGGGGATTGTTATAAAATCGTAAATATTGCGAAATGAAAAACAGAGTGTGTGCAGAAACGGAAAACATAGTGTGTGAGAACAACCTATCGATTTTCGTTACCGTTGGAGGAGATCTCGGAAGTGCAGTGGAGACTGGATCTACCGAGATTGTCGCGCGTTGTTGCCCCTCCACCCACAAATCGTGGCCACACGACCGGGAACCTTCACGTCTTCGCACTGCTGGTCTTGCGGAATCTTGAGAACGGTGCAAGAGACGTGGGTGGTTGGTTCCTCCATTCCCGTGGGTCTTCCCCCATCTCCGACAGCAGTCATGGCTCAACTAGGGTTTGAAGATGCGGCAGTTTTGGGTTTCTCCATCTATAAATACCTTATGCATTTGCTTCAAAATACACACATCTCTCTCACCTTCTTCATCTTCCTCAACCCACCACCACCGTGCACCTTTCCTCTTCACTCGCCTTTTCATCTTCTTTTTTTTCTCTCTTGATTTATTCTTTTACTTTATAATTATTTTTTTGGGTTTATTGAGTTTTTACTCTTTTAAGAGTAACCTGCTAGTTCTGATCCTCGGAAATTTTCAGGAAGTTCCTGTTGTATCCTGAGAAATTTGCACAATACACCACGGATAAGTCCTTACGGACAATGATCGCTCACGCATTGGTCATGGCTCAACTAGGGTTTGAAGATGCAACATTTTTTACTTTCTTCATCTATAAATACCTCATGCATTTGCTTCAAAATACACACCTCTCTCTCACCTTCTTCATCTTCCTCAACCCACCACCACCGTGCACCTTTCCTCTTCACTCGCCTTTTCATCTTCTTTTTTTTCTCTCTTGATTTATTCTTTTACTTTATAATTATTTTTCTGGGTTTATTGAGTTTTTACTCTTTTAAGAGTAACCTGCTAGTTCTGATCCTCGGAAATTTTCAGGAAGTTCCTGTTGTATCCTGAGAAATTTGCGCAATACACCACGGATAAGTCCTTACGGACAATGATCGCTCACGCATCGGAAAATCAATTTTGTTTGTGTTTAAAGTCTAATTGCAGTTTAATATCCTTATATTTTCTTCAACTATGTAACTTTTCATACTTTTATCTATGCATCGTGTGAAGTGGGATAATATTTTTTCTAACGTTGAGTTGTGAGTAATAGAGTCGATGATTAGTAGTCTTGATAAGGTTATGATTTTTGAGCTAGGACACCACATAAAAAATAAATAAAAAAATGTAAATTATGGAGATATTTTAAATACAAATATTTTAATTTTTACTATCAATTAGTGAAATATAATAGTATCACCATTTATGATCTAATACAATTTGGATTTAAAAATATCATCAATTATATATTTATATAATTAACAAATTAACAATCTGGATTGATTATCAAGATATAATAAACAATAAAAGTATTATAGTCGAATTCCAAAAGAAACATATACATACTTAAAAACAAAAGAACCACAATGTAAACTAGTAGAAGATAACACAAATATTCTTAGACCAAATCACATGCAATCTACCCTCTTTTGTAAATGGTTTTATTTTTACATTATTTTAATGAATTGTGTTTTAATTTAACCCACTTTTGTACAAAAATGCCTATGATACGGGGGTGGCGTTTTGGACTGTGACTTAAAAAATTGACTTGCCAAACTTAGAAGTGTTTTTTTCTTTTGTTTTGTGACTTCATTTTAGAGTCAATTGGCGGTACTTACACACCTTAATTTATTATTTTATTGCGTGTGCATTGAAGCAATGGGCGAGTTTGTTTTGGACATTCCAAGAATCGAAACTGAAATCAGTGTTTCCTTTTTATGTTATTGTTTGAAACATCTTTCTTTAGTTTTTTTTGTCAACTAAATCATGTTTGGTAATACACCATTACTCTTTGTTTGGGCCCAGAAAAGTTGGTCCAGTTTTGACGTACAAGGACAGCTTTCGGCCTTGGATCCAGTGGACAAGCTTTTGTTGGTGTTTCTTCATCTCTGCTGTCATCCTACTTATTTCTAACTGGACGAAGCAACTGCACGTCTTCCAGGTGGCTTCCATGACACGTCAGCTTCTTGGAACATCATTGCCAGCTAAGTACATTGTTTCTTGTTAGGAATGCTTCTTCCTCGCTTCTGGAACTTGGTTGTGGTGGTTCATCGTTAAGCATATTCATTTTGTTTATTTGTTATGTTCTTGTCATCATTACATCAGTTGCTAATGTTGCCACCTTAATACCAAACAAATTAAAACACGTCATACTGAAGTCAACTATGAATTTTCCAAACAATGAATCCGCATAACCAAACAATGTCAAACAGCTATACAAAAAATAATGATCGAAAATAGATTTCATCAGGGCATATAATTTTTGTTTCATTGCAAATGTAGGCATGAACAATTTTGTAATTAATCTTTGACTACCCTCCACTAATTACTTTGTTGTTGTTTTTATTATCCTTTGTCTTTGGTGGTCTCTGTCTCTTATTGTGTCTCACAGAAGTGAGACAACCTCGCTGGCACATCATAATGCCTTGTGGTGATTTAGGTTTTCAAAATATAGTTGCTCTACATTACACATGGTACCATGATTTTAGCAAGAATTAGGAGCAGTATGCTTATGATTGCCTTGGCATTACTATAAACACAAACTACTTTTGAGTTTTCACCCTTCACTTAGGATTGGCAATTTTATCAAGTTGTCTTTGGGTATCCCTCGAGTCCCGAGCCATGATCCAATGAAGTAGGGACAAAGCAAAGGGCCCTTAAATTTGCAAAAGCATTATGATATGAAAGAAGAGAGAATAGGAAAATAAAATGGGGGCAAACATGATGCTGGGTATGATCAGATAAATATGAATGATTGAGAATTAAATTGTAAAGTAAGTATAAAAATGTGTCCACACACACAATGTGAGAAAAGAATAAAAATCCAAAACCTCTGGCAACAAAAAACAAAAGAATTTGGAGATGGAAAAGTGGGAGAGAAACACTACACCGCATGATGCATCCCTCTTTTGTTTATTGTTAATGTTATAATGGATGACCACACTCACACACACACACACCCAACAATGATTGCACGGAATGAAAAGAGATAGTTGCTCAATGGAAAGCCAGCATCATGCACCCATCCAATGCGGATCCAGTTGCTCAATGCTTACCTATCATGCACTCCATCACTCCTCCAATGTGCCAAACAATACTTTTCCTTAGCTTCTTCCATATCAATAACTTAGGACCTTTAGTATTTACATTTTCAAACTTACATTAAACCATAACTAATACATGTTCAGTAATATGATGAACTCTAGTTTTTATCCAAAACATTTCCTAATTCTTCCCACCCTTTGGTACAATCCCTTTGCTCCTTTTTATATGCATGTCTCACTGTTGTGCATAAAGTGTCTCAATGGACCACCTTTGTCATCTTCAAGAAGGGTCCTTTCGCTCTCAACCTCGCTGGATTTTTCTGCTATTATCTTCAACTATGAGATAGACATGCTAGAGATCAAATGGCATGAGCTTTTATCCCAAATATGTCAAAAAAATGATCAAGCGCTCCAAAATCTATTTTCAGTGCCTTCTATCAAGCACCATTAGCTTTTCCCAACCAAAACATTGACCACAACTTTTATGTCTCAACTTTTTTACTCACTTTTTTCTTTCTTAACTCACTTATGCTCAACTTTTTATTTTTTAAATCCTATTTTCAATTAAATATGTACCTACTTTTGTCAATACACATAATCCTACAGTATACATTTCATGAAGAGAATATATACATTTTTTTATTCAGAACCCTTTCATCCTTTTTGGTAGGTTCTTTTGTTCTAGTTCTATTATTAAAAAAATTCATCAAAGTTGAATATAAAGTTATGTAATTAAAACATAACTAAACAAATGTAGACACATTAAAATAAATTTTACAAAAAGAAGAGAAAGCTATATGAAAAAACCAATAAAAATATATTCGTATAAATAGACTAATTAATTACATTAAAATTGCCTATTCAACTACAAGAACTTGAGAAATCTGATGTATACTACTAGTAATTAAAAATAAAATAACGTAAAGATTTTAGAAATGAAAATTGTGAATTTTACAAAATATAAAAACTAATATTACAAACTGAATAATAATTCGTAAACAGAGAAACGTCACCAGTTTACAAACACGATAGCAACATATGCATTTTTTAATTTTGATTTGGGAAAAAAAATAGGCTTTACAGGCTGGCTGGGCCGGAATTGAGAGAAGTGCCGAAAGTTAAACCCAGTCCAGTAAGCCTAAGCGGCCCAAGTAAATAAAAGAGAATTTGTTTTATTTTTTAAAATAAATAAAAAAATAGGACGCGTGGTTTGGCAGTCTCTCTCCATCGCGATTGTGATCCCTTTATATCTCTACTCCACCGTCCCTCTCTTCCCTTCAACTCAACTCAAGGGAACACTCAAACGGAACACCTCACCCACCCACCCTGTTCCGTTCCCTTCTCTCGTTTTCCCGTTCCTGTTCTACTTCTCAACCTTTCTCCTCCACCAATCCCTCACACTCTGTAATTCTCTTTCAACATTCTCATCTCTTTCTGTGAGATAACCGTTTTAAGAATTCAACATTCTTCGGATGGCATCATCATCGTCATCAGCACCAGCATCGTCAATGATCACAAACCCGACAACGGCGAGCACGGAGCGGTCACGTGATGTGAAGAGAAGAAAGAAGAAGAAAGCACAGGAACGAGATGATGAGAAGCAGCCCAAGTGGAAATCCCAAGCGCAGCAACAAATCTACTCCTCCAAGCTGCACCAAGCCTTAGCCAGAGTCAACCTCGGCTCTGCGCCGCCAAAAGGCAAAGCCGTGCGCGAAGCCGCCGACAGAGTCCTCGCCGTGACGGCCAAGGGGAGGACGCGCTGGAGCCGAGCCATCCTCACCAACCGGCTCAAGCTCAAGTTCACCAAACACAAGAGACAGAGAGTGGCAACGACGCCCCCTAGCCGGTCAAAGAGAGCTCGCGTCAGCGTTCACCGGCTGGAGGGGAAGAGTGGAACGAGTGTGCAGAGGAAAGTGAGGTTCCTGGGACGGTTGGTTCCCGGTTGCCGAAAAGAACCGTTACCGGTTGTTCTGGAAGAAGCAATCGATTACATACCCGCGCTTGAGATGCAGGTTCGAGCCATGAACGCTCTCTTTAACCTTCTCTCCGCCGCTTCTTCTTCTTCTTCTCCTCCTCCTCCTTCTTCCTCATAATGTATGACATCTCTCACGTGTCTGTCCATTTTTTAAAGTGTTACTATTATTTGCCTCCTTTTCTCTCTACTTAATGTTAAGTACATATCAATCTATCTATCTATCTATGTATCTATATCTCTACTTTTGTCCCACTTTACTCTCGGAGAATGTGAGCATCGCCTTTTAACTATCACCAAACACATTTGCTTCTTGTAATCCAACGTTAGTTACACATTTATGTGAATCTTGTTTGTTTCTGCTACCAAATGGATTAATTATCATTCCAATTTAAGACAATCTCCTACTGTTCGTTTCGTTTCACCACACATTCACCAATGAAAGACCAAAAGTCAAACAAACAGAAAAAAGTTTGGAGCTGAGAAGCCCAGTTGCAGGTGGGGGGAAAAGCCCTCAGTAAAAAGGTGGGGGGAATTGGTTGCAAAATTTACTGTCCTTGAGAAACAAGAAGGTGATGGACAATAATGGTGTTAAGGTGTACGAGGTAGGGCAATAAAAAAAACTACTCTGTTTCAATCTGAATTACATACAATGTTTTGAAGTGAAGTTAGTGTTGGTAATTTGGTTAGATGGTATATTGGGTGCTTAGGTGGATACTGGAGAACCATTGAAATGAGATGCATATTTCTTTGGGGTTACTACTATTGAATGGCAAAGCTTGCAATGTATTTTAACTCTCTCCTACACTATTTCATAATTTATTGGTCTTTATCTCAGCTGAGCATCCAGCAATAAGGCTTTATGATACTGTGGGGAAATTAAAGTGAATGTGTCAAGGAAATAGAATGGACTGAATGGCCAACTCCACTTCTCCAAACTTTTTTCACGAAAGCTCCAAAAAACATGCTTATTGGACACAGCAGAATGGCCTAACATGCCATGTGACCTGTCGCCCACACCTTACACGACCCCACTAACCTTTAACACCATCTATTTCTCTTCCCCCTCCTTCCAATAACAAGCCATGGATCTCATTACCAAATAAAAGTTGGTGAGAAGGGGAAAATAATTTGAATCTGGGCGAGGCGTGCCTTTCTGAGATGCTCAGCTTAAAGCCTCACATGCCCTTTTAGATGGGGCAATGCTCTGTGAAGGACTCAATATGTCACTTTCTTTAAAGTCCTACACCAACATCCCCTCTCTCTCTTTGTGTGCCTCAGACCCATTAAGACACACGAGTGCTCCAGTTTCATCGTTTTCAGTGGGAGCACTCACCACCCCACATCCCTTCTTAGAATCGCAAAATGGCTTGGTTGGGTTTATTTCTGAGAGGACCACGCCAAAAATATTGAAAATTTTGCATGCCACTTTTTTTGGGTAGCATTCATTTCCAAAATACCCCCCCATGTGGCTGTTGAATCCTGCTTTTCTGATTATGGAGGGCAATTCAATCGATGATTCTGAAAAATAGTAACACAGAGAGGAAGAAAACCGAAAGGATTCTTGAGAAAAAACTGATAGAAATGGAAATAGGTCTTTGTTGCATGTCCACATCCAGCACTAACATAAAAGTATGACCATTTTCAAAGCGAACGGCAATGGTCACTCACTAATCAATCTCGCGTTTCCTTAACGAAACTCGTGTCACCAACTTCCAACGCAAATGTTATTATCATATGAAAGGGAAGGAAAGGATGAATAAGTAATAACAAAGTAAAATAAAATAAAATCGATTCCCTTTGTGTTGTTGTTGTCCTTTCCTTGTGAGCTTAGCGCTTCTTACACCTCTATAAATTTTCTTCGCCTCAAGTGAATCCTGAGGGTATTCCCTTGTAAGCTTTAATAATGTGATAGTGGTATTTTATAAGAACAGTAAAGTAAAACAAGAAGGGATACTTCCATTTATAATGCCCAAAATCATAGCATTTTGAATCTTTTATGTTTTTGCCATGCCACCAAAGAAAAAATATGTGCTACTAAATTTAATGGTCAACCATTTAACATAAGATCGTTGACCATGATCAAACTCAAAAATGCTACATGAACAATATTTTTTTAAGGATTAGGGGTGTCTGGATTGATTTTACAAAAGCGAGTGAGACAGGTATCCATCAAGGTTATATGGGCTGAAATTGATAACTTGTCTTATTTATTATAGGTGGGTTAATGGGTTGGTGGGCTATCTGTAACTTTTCAATTTTTTTTTGTTTTTTTATCTATTTATTTGGTTGTAATAATTGATATCATTTTTTGGATTAGGAAAAACAATAAAATTGAATCAAACTTTAATATTTTAATCAAAGAATATTTAATGTCTGACAAAATAAGTAAATATCAATTGTACTTTAATAAATCAAATTATGTATAAAGAAATTAATGTAAATAATTTTTTTATATAAAACATTCACCACAACTAATTTTAAATCCAAAAGCAGGATATTCCTTTTCAAAAGTGTCAAAAGTAAAGAAGGACGAGCTGACAGCTAGCTCGCGTCATTCCGTTTGTGACCCGTTGAGTTGGCAGGTTAAACAGATCAGATCAATACAAACTAACGAGTTTAAAAGATTGATCTGTCTCACCTAAATGATGACGGGTTGACGGACCACTCCATCAAACCTGATCCAACTTTTATCATTCTTAGTTTATATGTTAATGAAGATTTGAGATTATATTATCACGGTAAACATCATGAATATTTTAACAAGCATTAAATTATCACATTCTACTCAAATCAATGACTATTTGGCTGGAGTAATGGAACATAGTATATTTTTTTTGTTAACAATGACATTGATTTGTATTTGTAAGAGTTTGAAATAAATTGCATTTTTATGTCAAGACAGTATCACTTTATCTTTATTTAACAACAAGATAACCTTACTTTGTTTTAAAGCATTATTCATAATTGTATATTATAGGTCCTACTCTCGAGCACACACTTTATTCAACACTTTCAGTAAGAAACTAAAATACCAACCCTCGGAGTGTAGAGTGAGACCATCATTCAGAAGTAGATTTGAAGTTGAGTTCCAAAATAGAACCACCTAAATACTAGTAATGATGATGGCATCTAAGAGTGATTCCACAAAGAAAATTATATCATTTTTTTTTCATTTAGTAGTGGACATTATACGAAGCTTCCTGTTATTTTTTTTAAATTAAGCGAAAGTAAATACTAAATTTTAAAAATTATAAGGGAATAAATATAATTTTTTTACATAATAACTTGTAAAACTAAAATGGAAGATATATTCACTAGTCTTATTAAAATTACATTTTTGGTTTAAATATATTTTTCTATAATAAATATGGGTTCGTTTAGATTTTTAATGTTTTTTTTTGTTTTTAGCATTTTTTTAATATAATCTATATAATTGAGATATGATGTATACTTTAACTATGATATGATATGATGTAATGTGACTTAATGGAATATGTCATAAAGTAATAACAATGTTATAGCTAAATTAATGCAATACAAACAGTTCTTTTAGTTTGATTGAAGAAGAAAGAGGCCCAAATTTGTTAATAAAGTAGTTGGTATCCATTTATTTGTTTATAAGCATGCAAAACTCAAATTATAAGGAATACAATATAGTATTTACTTTCTATAAAAAATACGAAGAACCAAATTTAATAATGTATCTGTTAAATAATTTATTATGGTGTAACTCAAAAAAATAATTATTCTACGTATATTTATGTTATATATATTTTGTTATTATTTATATTTTTCAGTA
>Ga0123341_1004931_pt1 | contig 11813 bp, 4 predicted proteins | sample Turbeapinknodule_FD_89959 | JGI IMG/M metagenome (GOLD analysis project Ga0123341, IMG submission 89959) | Root nodule microbial communities of legume samples collected from Mexico - Turtle bean Mexico pink nodule | ecosystem: Host-associated > Plants > Roots > Nodule | place: Mexico: Nepantla... | reverse complement strand
TGAAAAAGATGGATCTTCCATTGAAAAACCTTGGTCTCAATGGACTGATTCTGAAAGCAAGAAGCCAAATTTGATTGCATTGCTAAAAACATAATAACTTCTGCCTTGAATTCAGATGAATTTGAGATCGACCGATACAAATGGTATCGGCCGGATGACAATAATCAATGGCTAAGATGCCATCATCAGCATCCAGTTTTAGAATGTTATGCTTATCTACAAAAGCAAAGATAGAGGATGAGTCCCAATATACAGAGGTGAACCCAGTCACCTTTGAATCGACCTAGTCAAATCCTAAACGATGGGATGACACTTCAGCAGGATCTGACCGGTTGGCAGTGCCTTCTGGATCATCGGCCTTTACAGAAGTTTTCACTAGGGCAACGTTTGAATTGACCCGACTGACAAAGGCTCGGTCGTGGAGGAATCGGGAGAGGAGGAAGATGAAGAGGAAAACGAAGAAGACGAAGAGTTGAGAGAAGACATCATTAACCTCTCGGGATGAAGGCAAAACACCTCGCCATAATGATTAGGTTTCGGAAGATTTCGAAAGTCGAGCGGATAAGCAGTGATGCAGAGTGGTGGGGAAGAACTATTTATAGCTTTAGAGGAGAGAGGAACAATGAACGTCTCTCTCATCTCAACCGTTGGATCTTCCTCGATCGAATGGCCCACAACGAATGGCACCAAAAACCATAGGCTATCATTACGCGTCACATCACGCGTTCGGCGCTGCCAACGTCACATCTCACCTCGGAAAGCTCAACCACCACAAAGACTCTTAGGATTCAACATCCTCGAGCCTGGGGGGCAAGCGTACTGGTCGGAACCTGATGTGAATCCAAAATACATGAAGATGACCAAGGATGTTATACTTGAAGGGTCATCTCAACAAGCAAATAAAGATGTCATCAATAGGAGGAATGGTCAAGGACCATAACACTTGAAGCTCTTATTATTAATGTTCTTAATATGGAGGCCCAAGCCCAACTAAAGCCCAAGCTAAAACTGAGGCCCAAAGCCCAACACATGATTTCATCATCCATCATGCCTCAAAAGATTACTAAGAGCAAGGGCACAAGCAATAATAGATGAGCATCATTGGATACCTTTTTTTGTAATTTCTTTTGAGTAGTTTTTAGTATAACATAAAAGGAAGGTGTAGATATAGATACAAGGGGTGCCAATGTACAAAGATAAGTCACACCTTCCATGTGACATAAAAAGAAGGTGTAAGTGTAGATTTAGGAGTTGTCAAAGTAAGAAACCAAGTCACACCTCCCTTATGACTTGAAATTGGCGCCAAATTCAAATGCTTCTCATTTGAATTTTCCCACTTTAATTTTAGCCATCTCACACTATAAATAGAGGTGTTATGCTCATGTAAATTCAGATTTGGAATTTGAAGAAAAGTTAATATACACAAATTGTGTGAGTTGTGAGAATTGTTCTCCTTCTACTAGTCTTATCTTGTGAGTTTGGGAAGCTCTCAAGTGGCGGCATCTTGCACTTATCTTGGATCAATCACCATCCAAGTGCCATGGTCTTCCCTTCCATGGCTTCATTCACATAAGTTTTTCTTGCTTTCATCTTCCATTTCCATTTTTGCACCATACTTCAATTTCTATTCAATTATGTTGTCTTGTTCTTCAATTCTACCGATTGTTCTTGTTGTTCTTGTGTTTTCTTTTCAATTCTGCACTTATTTCTTCATTCCAATCGGTTCATTTGCTTTATATTGTGTTTATATTCGGTTTAATGTGTTGTTCTTGCTTTCTGTTCTCGTCGGCTCGAAGTTGGTCGGAGTATGGATGAACTCTTCTTGGATTCCTTTCTGGTGGTCGGTTGGCTAGTGGATGAGGTGCTTAGGAATGGCCTCCAGGTTTCAGCAAACCGATCTTCTGGGGATGAGGGGGGCTCCACCTGCAAGTCAGTGAAAGCACAAAATATAATGTGTATGGTAAAATATACTACAAATATGCAAGTCAGATACTCCCTATGAGTGGTTGTCTACATGGGTTTGGATTTTCGACCCTGGTCTTTCCTGGCACTAATGTGTCATTTCACAATAATTTTCTATAAAATCTAGATATAAAGTATATAATCGGAATAGTTAAACAATGTAATCATGGATACTGAGGATAATATTTAAAGACAATTTGCAAGAGATGAACTCACTACTGTATTTTAAAGATCTGTTTCAAATTTGCAAACAAAACAGATTTTTGCTATTTGTACAACTGCAATTACTTTTCGCACAACAGATCATTGAAATTCACAAACAGGTCCGTTTGATATTCTCACCTCTGAATTTGCTTTCAGCACCTCAGAAATTTTTCAAAAATAAACTTTGAAGATGATTATGGAAACCTAACTTTAAAGAAAATTGCTAATGATCTAGTACCAATTTAATAACTCAAAAATTAAAATAAAAACCACTCTCAAGAGCTCTAATCTATGTAAAAATTTCAAAAAAAATCAAAAAATTTAACTAATGGAGTTTATGACAAATTTTGGACTAAACATGGTTCTAGAAAAAACATTTATGATTATAAAATCAAAATGATTCAATTAATTTGAACAATGAAGATTCTAGTAAAAACAATGAATTTAAACCAAACAAAAACACAAAAAGACAATTTCAATCGGTAAACATTCAAGACAATTAAGAAAATATATGTTTTTGGACCTTATAAAGGTAAAAAAAAAAAAACCTTATTTTAAGGTACTCCTATATTGATGAGGATATATGGCATTAATTTGTTGAAATTCGTGAAGTTGATCAGTAATTTGTTAATCATTTCATGTATTGTTCATAACACTAATTATATAATATTATCTAATTCAATTTGTTTGTTCAATTTGTCACACAAGGTGTTAGGAAAAAAAACTCAAGGCATAGCAGTCCAAAATGTGACCCTGCACCTACTGTCTTGTGGGAATTATCATAAGCGTGAAGAAGCTATGATAAAGGAGAAGGAGAAAACAATATCGATGGCTACTTCTGGGATGATACAGGGTTTAGTCAACCTTCATCTCCACCTATCGCCACCAAAAATGGAAGATGGCCCGAATGAAAATATCGGGCCCATATAACTCTAAGCAATCACGGATAGTCTAAAAAAAATTGTAAGTTATTTTCATCTAGTTGTGCATCTATTTTATGATATTAATTATATGAAAACTTATATAATTTTTTAGTTTTGCAGGATTCCTTGGTTGGGCAAAACTCCCAAGGTAATTTTGTCCCTCATGGTCGTCACGATATACTGCATGAAGCTATTGGACAACCTGAGCACCCTAGTCGTGTGTGTGCTGCTGGATCATGGGTTGAAATTCGTCAATTCTTTAGAGTTGCACCATGGAGTCCACCCCATAATTAATCAGTAAATTACGTAAGAAAACACCAAGGAGTTAAGACAACAATTGCGGCAAGAGTTTAATCAACAATTGTCTCAACGGTTTCGAAAGGAATTTCAGTACCTCCAGACCTTAGGTCTATTGCAGAAGGTTCCATCATAGCCTGATCATCCGCTTGTGGTTCCCACGGCCAGGAGCACAAAGGGGAGTTGTACAACTCCTACAACATTAAAGGATGACATTGACCACATAAACCATTGCGAGCTACTTCTAGACGACAGTTTCACTCCTCGGGTGGTGGCTATAGGGAAACTCTTTGAAGGGGCCACTACCTTACATAATGTGTCTCTATCCCTTGATGTGGTTAAGGTCACGATGGAGAAAGTACAGGTTGTTGAAGTTCTTGTTCTCTAAATGAGGTAAGGATTGCGACCGAGGCATTTCAGACATTCATAGGCTAGCCTAGACACCTCGTTCGACTTATTTCGTAACCCCCGGTAAGAAATTAATTTTTAATTAGTAATTTATATTTATGTATTATATTTAATTTAATACAAATGTTCTTTATTTTACAGCAATCGCATTAGATACCATGTTCACAAATTAATAAGCATGAGGTTTACATTGACGATTCTATAACCTCTATTAGAGATTGCTACAATTATAGCTACAAATCCAATGGAGGTTCCATGTGATGCCACTATTTTTTGAAGAAATAGTGACGTCTCTCTATACATATACATAACAGATGTCTTAGAGTTTGCAGATGGCATGTAGTACCTTAATATATCCATCGTAATTTTTTTATGATGTAAGTCTCTTCCACCTATATCTCTATTTACTTTATTATATTAAATTATTGATTATAGTATAACTAATTACTTGTAGGTATTTGTCTGGAGTTTCTATTAATGAGGGGAAACAAGATGTCTATGGATTCTTGGATCCCAAATTAACTAATCCAACTGGAACTCTGAAAGTTCAAACTCAATCATACATCACCAACTCATTGGTTTCAGGGGGAAACAAATATATTTTTCCCCTTTTATTAATTAGTAAGTTCAATTAATATAAGTCATTAGTTACTAGTATTTTACTTTCTAAAGTTTTACTACTTGTTTTCATGGATGATGTAGTGGTCACTGGCAGTTAATTGTGCTATCTGTAATTGATAACACTATTGTGTGGTTATGTTCACTGCAAAAAAGTCCTCGCCAAATTTCAAGCAAATAGTTTGACAGGTAATTACATTATCAACTTACTGCGTATAATACTTAAATGTCTACTAACAAGTTTTTTTTTTCCTGTTAATTAAGGCATGGCGTGGATATAGTATACTCAAAGGTCAACACAATGCAAATTGTAAAAAGTTGACATGGTTGAACCTACAAGTTTATAATTTTATGTCTTTCTATCTTCATTGTTTGTCAAAATATCAATATTAACTTTTAATTAATATTGAATGACTACTACGTTATGCAATGGATGACCACCATTATAAAACTTGACATTAAAGGAAGTTGGGAGTCGGTAACAAAATTTAAATTATTGTTTAGAATAAACTATATGTACTTTAACACTAATTTAAACTTATTTTATATAAGGAAGCAATTAACTATGTGAGGAATGTTTGGGTCAGATACTTCATTAGGTTCTATAACTCTAGGACAATTAATGAATAGTATATAAGTTTAACTAATATAGCATGCTTCTAATGTATAGAAAATTAGCTAAGTAGATAGGAATATATATATTGATGGATGTAAATGATTTATCAATATATATATATATATATATATATATATATGATTTGATTGTTCATGTGTATCTGGTTGTCTGAAATATTATTGCATAGTTGGTTGGAGTTTTAAATGAATAGGTTAATTAAGAAGAGGAAACGTATAAAACAAATTGAACTAAAAAATTGTTATCATAGACTACTGTTATAGTCAAAACCAAAGTCTATAAGTCATTACAGGTGTTAGTTATGGACAAAGTTGTCACCTATAGTGGCCCACGGATTACAGTTTTAACTACAATCAAAGTCTATAGGAGACCATGCTAGAAGCCTCGAGAAGGATCTAAGCATTGATTCTTGCAATGATCGTTATTTGTACCCTTCTCTTAGTATATTAAAATATTATATTATGTAACAAATAGACGTCAGTTATTCAAATAATCGGAACCTATAGCGGTTTAATAGACGTCAATTTTGAAATCAACGTCTACAAATCATAACTATAGACAGCTTGCTCAAAGACTGTGATTTTAAAACCGACGCCTAAGATCCTAAAAAAATCATTGTCTATGAACATTTTTACACTAGTGTATGCTTTTAAAATACTTTGTTGTCCGTGGTTGTGTCCATAAGGCACCAAAAGTTTTGATTATTATTTGGAAAGCACCATGTGTTGGATTCATGAAGTGCAATGTTGATGGAGCTACATATGGATCTTCAGGTTTGGCTACCTGTAATGGAATATTCAGGGGTAGTCCCGGTGATTATTTGGGAGCTTTCTCTTTTGTTAATAAAAAAATTGGAGCTTTCTCATCTTTCATTGGTGTATTAGCCTTAACTCTTAAGCCGAATTGTTGATCGTCATTAACCGGTTTACGCTGCAGTTTTCTTGATTTTACATGGATTTGATTAGTCTTCCATGATTTGATGTAATTTCTTTTAACTTTTTTGGTTATTTATTTTTTTACATTTTTACTCTAGAGGCATATGATTCATGAAGCTTTAGGATGAAACTTAATTGGAATGTGAAAGCTTCAAAGTGATATTATTTAGAGTAAAACTTTTAAAAATGTTAAAAGATGGAACACAAACGAAGATCAGAAATTTTTATTGCATCGCTAATTTTACTATAATTAACAAAACCATTTTCAAAGCCTAGTTGCGCGCAACCTACAGGACAAGAGAAAAAACTATTGTGGCTGCTTAACCATATTGCAATTTTTTTATTATTAACTTTGCTTGTTGTTTATAGCCAACGAAATTTCTCAAAACTTTGGTCAAGTCAAATATCATAATATATGTACACGTCAGTGCAATTTGGCTCAATAAAAGCTCAAAGAAATTTAGATGAAGTAGAACAACCTATGAAATTGTTTTTGACTCACGGAATTTTGAACAGGATAGCAAAATGTCGGTCGAAACATGTTATCATAACTTAGATTCCAAGCGTTAATTATTGTGATGGTTACTAAGACTCTAGTTTTCTCTCACTTCATTGTTAGTAACAAATAAAGTGGATTATTTATTGAAACGTGATCACTATTTTATGTTAATTAGCTGAAAAATGATTATAATGAACACCCATTAATAAAGAAATGCACCGGCATTGGCCATAATAAATCACGAAAAAAAGGAAATACCACAAACAATAAATTATAGTCATAACAAAAATAAATGAAGAGTGTGTAAAAAGAAAGACAGAGAAAAAAATCCATAATTTCGAAGTTTCGAACCTAAAGACAAATACCTTCTTTTAGGTGAAAATAGTATTCCATTTATACGCCAACAACACAATATATCAAATATGAAAGGTGGATAGCAATCTATCTTAGAGATTTCTAAGACATTTTTCATTAAACAAACACCACTTTCCGATATTATTAGTTCAGATAATTTTAATCAAAACCAATTTTGAAACCATAGCATCAGATTTGTTTTAAAACGTAAAACACACGCAAGTATAAAGAAATTTGGGCAGGAAGTTTCACTGAAAGGGGGCACACGTGATTGGAGCAACATATTATATGATGTTCAAAATGTGGTAAATGTTCAGGTTTGTAATATCTTAAACTATATTATTATATAACATTTTCTTAAATTATGTTTTTCTCTCTCTTTATTTCTCACTCTTATATCTATCAAAATTGTATTAATGTCTAACAAACCTGCGGTTGCTAGGTTACAAATGTAAGTGTACAACAACCAGTTACATTGTCATTTTCTTCATATAAATTTTTTATATTTCCATAAAATGTTAAGATTCATTTTTATATTATTATTTTTTTCATTTATTGTGTGTAAAATAAAGAGGGGTAAAAATAACACTACCAAGGAATAACTACGTGATCTGAGAACTTTTTTAAATTTTCTCATATCATTCCTTCTTAACATCTAAGAAGTGACTCAGAAGAAGTTATTTCTAAATTCTCATATACTATCTTGGTAATTTTGAACACTCAACACTCTCAAAACTACAAATATTTAGCTTTCTCTCTAAATCCACAAACGGACAAAAATGAAAGGATCGTGTTTTTTATCCAATGAAAAAACATTGTCCAACAGATTTGCTATGAGCAGAATATTTGTTAGAGATTGAGACATAAATTTGGCTTAAACTATAATCAACCAGCGATAAGAACAAAAAAGTATATTTATTTTGCAATTTCTCAATCCTAGAGATACCAACTAAATAAGAATAGAAGATGAATTAAATAAATAATTTTTCAATGGAATGAATTGTTTTTAATGATAAAAGTTCACGAAATATTGATATTAGTCTCCCACAAAATTCACACAAAGATTAAAAGGAACATTAAACTCACTAAAATTTTCATTTAGTGTAATTTAATTTTCATTTAGTGTCTGTCTCGATTTTAATTTTTGTGTGGGTATTTTGGAGAAGCTAATATCATATTTCTTGTAATTATTCCATCTAGAAAAAATATATTAATTCTGAAAGTGATATTTTTTTTCTAATTATCCTTGTCCACTTCATACACCTCAAAAGCAAATTAATTTCTTCTAGGTACGTTCAGTTTGACCATATGCCATCCATATCATTCATTATTTCACTGCCAACACACCCCATTTAATTCGTACATATGTAATGATCAATTTCATTATCTCATCACCAAATGCTTGCTCTTTTTTGGTTTTTATTTTTTTGAATTTAAAAGCCTTCACGACACTGTTTGAACATTGTACTCCTTGTCCTAATCCGAATTAGAATGTAATTATTATGACGTAAACATAATCATATTGATGATGATAAGAACACCAAAAAGTCATAAACAGTTGGAGTGGAATGGAATTTGGCATGGGCATCATATATTTAAGCAATCATGCTCTTAATATTTTTTAATAAAAAATTTCCCTTACCATTTTTAAACGATAGGCCGGTGTTAATTGTTCATTAAATTATTTATATAAGTTCCATGTTTGGCCATAATTATGACAATCATATTGACCTATTTTGTATAGTTCGTAATATTACACTAACAATAAACTTAGTATAGACAACACGTAACATACAAAAAATAAATGTTAAAGAAGTGTTTCTTATCACACAAGAAGGTCGATTCACAGGAAACAACATATATTTATTATAAGCAGAAATATTTGTTAGAGACACAGCTAAGATAACATTAAATTTATAAAATTCCAATGCTTTTAAAAAGAAACTAAAGAAGTATTAGTTCTAATCATTTCTAATAAGAGCAATAATTTCAATAATTATCCTTGTGCACTTCATACATATGGAGCTTGAAATGAATTTGTCGATGGTCTTATCCGGTTAATATGTTAGAGAAAGGTAAAACCCTGTTCCTTTTGCGGAAAACAAAGTAGTAATTTCTCGTTATTGAAACATCGTGCTTTGTGGTCCTAATCCTAATTAATTAGAGGCTTGTTTTAATTAGTAGGTGGTACTAATTATTGAGGGTGATAAGAAGGAACATAGAAGAGAAAGAAATTAAGAATTGGTACTGCGTTAGGAATCGAGGAAGGGAAGTTGTGTGGGGAGAAGTCACAAAAACTTTATTTTAAAGATAGTTTGGAACAAATTATCTAAAAAAACAAGGTGGATTCCACAAGTAAGAAATTTCGCATATAAACACAAAAAATGAATAACCAAAAAAGCCGTAATTTATTAAAACAATGCAGAATAAACACGTAATTTATTAAAATTTATATATATATATATAAACATATATATAATGCAATCAGAATATGAACATCTTAACCATTTTCTTTTATTTTTTATTTTTTATTTTATTTCATTGCAATAAAAATATTATTTTTCATCTTATTCCTATTTTGCTATCTATTATCATTAGTGGATAAAAAATCAAAGAGATTTAGTGAAATTCAATTTTAAAAATAATAATGATGTGAGACTCTTTACAACTCTATGATTCATTTTTCAAAGATAATTGATGAGGATATATTTATTCACATTTAATCATTTTAATCATAGATTATTGGACTGTAATAATAAATAAATTCATTTTTTTAATTCAGATTCATATAATTAGGTTTATTTGGCCTTTATTATTATTTCTGTTAATTTTGTATTTTTAACCTAAGTAGCTTTTTTTGGATCGCGTTTTAGAGGAGCAAACACATTGTAGACCTAGTTTTCTTTTCTTTCTTATAATACTTTTATTTTTCCTCTACATGGAAGGTTAAACCTTTTTTGTTGATTCCTTTATAATTTCTCATTGAGCTATGAGGTTTTGGTTAATAAAAGTTTCATTCTTTAATTCTCTATAGCAATTGTTTTAATAATCTAATCTCCTGGAAAACTGGTTTTTGTGAGAGGTTGTACTTGAACGCATGATTGAAAGTCTTCCTTATCTTAAACTTTGGTTTCTTAGTTAGTTCGCATTGTTGTAATTAATTTCTTGGACGCTTGATTCAAGAGAGAGGAAATAAGCATTCTCATGGAGTATAGGCATGAAACAAAGTGGATATTGATTAAACTAGTAGACGCATGTTTTACATGTGAGTTTCAATTGAATTAGATTAGCGCATGTTCAATCTGGTTTAGCTTTGTTTGAAGATTAAGACAGAAATAATCGTTAGATAACTTGTGAGAAATTCAATGGTGGAATAACTTAGGAGTCAACTTGCATTCTTTACTGTTTTAAATCATCATTTATATTTTCCTGCTTAACAATCACAACCCCTTTTTATTTTTATTTTTATTGTTATTGTTATTGTTATTGTTAATCCTTATTGCTTGCAGACTGGACTCACTATTGAATTTTTTGGGAGACGACTTAGGGTCCTCAGACTACTTCTATACTATCATCTTTCTAGTATTAGACAAGTTTATGCTGGAATCACATTTAATTTGACTGCTAAACGACAACTATCAATAATGTTAATGTTAAAGCTTTTTCTAAAATACTTTTAAGCTACAAATATTAATATTAGGCAGTGTAAAATACATTGAAAAAAAATGGAAATAAGACTTATATTTTGTTTATAAGTCATAGGAATATATAAAAATAGTTATTCATTAAAAAAAATAGAGAAGAGTTATATGCTTCAATAATGAGTTATGTTGATTGAAGTATACATGCTGGTCAAAAACGAACTAGTTATAATTGTTTGGTAAATATTTTTTTTACTAATAATGATGAGGGACTTTCAAAAAATACATAAATATTAGGTTAGAAAATAGTTGCTAAAGGTCATCATCTATTATATAATAATGATATAATTTTTTAAGGTAACAAAAATATATAAAATATGTTTAATAAATTTCAAGATATACTAAATGCACCTAGTTTTTTTGGTAAACACTAAGATAAGTATGATTACATTAATAAGGTGTTACATGGTTTGTAAAGTTTGTGCATACCATAGGTTAAACTCTTATGATTTTTAAGACCCTAAACAACATACCTATAGAATAGCTTATTAGAATCTTGAATGTTTACGAGTTGGAGTTGTTGCAAGATAAAAACTCTCAAGAAAGATAAATCTTTAGGGTTAAAAGCCCACAACTCCAAGTATACATCCATCAAGACTCTCAAAGTAGAAGACTTGGAAGAAAGACTATCAAGATGTTTTCAAACGCATGAAAAATCGTCTCACCTAAAAAATGAAGTCTTGTAGTTCTTAAAGAAGATTTTGATCTCCGTACAACCTACTCTTAAATGTTGTGTACTCATTTTAGTGTTCCCAATACAACATTGGTAGTTGTTTAGGTAAAACTTGTTTTTTCACCCCAAAAAAGTATTCTACAACAAAACTGACAACAAGTCAAACAAACTTTGGAAAATCTCTAACATAAATGACAAAGCAAAAGTACTCAATCATAATAAATCCGGTTGTGATTCCTATAAATAGAAGCATGGTAATGCATAGAAGCTTGTTAAATCAATGAATGGAAATAGGATCCAAAAAATATGTAATTTGTGCATTATTTAGTTTCTAAGTAATTAAAGAAAATCATATGCTAGATGACATAAAATGTGAAAGCTATATTTTTAAATCTTTCACTATTAAAGTTTAGTCTTTTAATGTAAGGAGAGTTCATTTCATATTTTCTCTTTTGATAGTAAACCTCGTATTAAACAACTTTTATTTTTGAATAACTGGTCTAAAAAGACATTATGTAATTGATGCTCAATTTTATGAGAAAAATTAACAAACTACCAAGAAGAGTGATTATGTATTCTCTATTAACTAGATGATAATTAAAATA
>Ga0123341_1004930_pt1 | contig 11813 bp, 8 predicted proteins | sample Turbeapinknodule_FD_89959 | JGI IMG/M metagenome (GOLD analysis project Ga0123341, IMG submission 89959) | Root nodule microbial communities of legume samples collected from Mexico - Turtle bean Mexico pink nodule | ecosystem: Host-associated > Plants > Roots > Nodule | place: Mexico: Nepantla... | reverse complement strand
GAGGGGGGCCGGCGGGACGCGCGGGGTGTTCGCAAGCGGCCTCCGGGTGGGCCCCCCCCCCCCCCCCTTCGTCTCTATTTTGCAGTTACGGATCAGGCAATCAGGCTGGTCATCACGCAAGAGCAAGATCAGGTTCAAAGACCTATTTACTTTGTGAACAAGGTGCTACAAGGGCCAGAGGTGCGATATCAAGCCATCGAGAAGGCAACCTTAGTAGTAGTATTTGCAGCTCGGCGACTGTAGTTTCATTGTGATAGTGATGACTGATCTCCCAATCCGCAAAGTCCTCCAGAAGCCCGATATAGCAGGTCAGATGGTACGCTGGGCAGTCAAGGTGTCTAAGTTCGACGTACATTACGAACCCAGGGGGCCTATCAAAGGTCAGGTATATGCTGATTTCATGGTAGAGTTATCCTCAGAAGCCACTTAGGTAGACGGTGGTGATTTTCAATGGGTCCTCTCGGTGGATGGATCTTCCAACCAGCAAGGTAGCGATGTTGGGATCATTCTAGAGGGACCTAACAAACTTTTAATCGAGCAAGCCTTAAGATTCGCCTTCAAGGCCAACAATAACCAGCCTGAGTATGAAGGCTTGGTAGCAGGAATGTTGCTAGCCAAAGAGTTGGGCACTCGAAGTATTTTGGTCAAAAAGTGACTCGTTGCTGGTGACCGAGCAAGTCACAGGTGAGTACAAGGCCAAAGATCCACAAATGGCCTCGTACTTGAGGTATGTTACACTTTTGAGGGAAGCTTTCCCCACGTTCGAGCTGGTGCATATCCCAAGGGAGCAGAACGCCTGAGCAGAGCTGTTATCCAAGCTAGCAAGCTCGGGAAAGGGAGGTCGATAGAGGTCAATTATTCAGGACACCCTAAAGTCACCCAGGACCACGACAAAGGTCAAACATGTAAAAACCTTGGAGGTCAGCATAATAAAAGGAAGGAGGCACCAGTCTTTGACACAAGAAACATTGAAGGTGGCTAAGATAAACACTTATCGCTTGTTGGGGGAAAAAGCGTTGGAAGTCCTATAGGTCGACGCAGTGGAGACCTAGATGACACCATACTAGCTCTACCTTATTGATGGTCTGCTCCCGGTAGAGCTCGCAGAAGTAAAGCCGGTCAAGAGGAACGCAGGAAGGTATACCCTGGTTGATGGAAAGTTGTTCTGTCATGGCTACACTCATCCCGTCCTCACCCTGTGTAAGTGGGGATCAATGTATCCGTATCATAGCAGAGCTCCATGAAGGCTTTTGTGGAAGCCACGTCGGAGGGAGATCTCTCTCTCTGAAGGCCGTTCGGGCAGGGTATTATTGGCAAACTATGAGGGAGGACTGCATGAGGTATGCACAGTGATGCGAGCAGTGTTAGAAGTACGCTGATTGGCATCACACCCCCCCCCCCCTTTGAGGAGTTGCGATCAATACATAACCCCTGGCCTTGCCATACGTGGGGAATAGACATCTTGGGTCCTTTTCCCTTGGCAATTCGTCAAATGAAGTATCTCATTGTGGCTATTGAGTACTTCACCAAGTGGATAGAAGCTAAACCCGTTACGCAGATAACCGCCCACAAGGTTCAGCACTTCGTGTGGAGGAATATTGTTTGCCGCTTTGGGATCCCAAGGCACTTGGTATCCAATAATGGTACTCAGTTTGCAAGCCAACAATTATGCAAGTGGTGAACGGAGCTCGGGATCAAGCAGGTGTTTGCCTCTGTGGAGCATCCTCAGACGAATTGTCAGGTCGAGTCTACCAATAGAGTCTTGCTCAGAGGTTTGAAGACGAGGTTGGAGAAAGCTAAGGGGACCTGGTCAAAAGAGGTGCCTCGAATCTTATGGGCTTACCATACCACTCTTATGTCCACCAAGAAAGAAACACCCTTTAGTTTGGTATATGGGTCGGATGCCATGATACCCGTAGAGATCCAACAGAGCTCGCCACAGTTCTAGAACTTCGTGATAGAAGAATCTAACGAAGGGAGGAAGGTAAACCTAGACCTACTCGACGAGGTGCGAGAACAAGCACGTATCAAAGTTGAAGCTTTGAAGAGAAAGGTGAAGCTGAAGCAGAAGTCTAAACTGAGACCTCGACAGTTCCGGGTTGCTGACTTAGTAATGTGGAAGGCTCATCCTTACCAGTTGGAGAATAAGTTGTCACCCAAATGGACTGGCCCATTCCACGTGGTAGAGGTGCTCGGAAACGGAGCCTACAAGCTTGAAACTCTGGAGGGTGAAGCTATACCTCAGACGTGGAATGGGGCTAATCTCAAGTTTTATTTCAGTTGAAATATTTTTGTCAATGTTTTATGAACAATTCGAATAATTAAGGGGACACTCTTTTTCCCTCGCGAGGGGTTTTTAATGAGGTCACCCAATGAAAAACTGTTCTTGAAAGATGAGTTATCAGAGTTATTTGTTGACACACGATAAGGCGACTTGGCCGATGAATTATCTGAGTAAGCGCCATGTGTGTATAGTTAGTCACGAAATTATTAAACGAGGCAACCTATTTCCTTGGTAAGATTCCAAGTTTAGGTGTCTCGAAGTTCGTACAATTCATATGGGAAACCTCTTCTCAGTAAGATTCTGAGTCTAGGCACCTAGAATTGTCTTAAGGTTGTTTGACTGAGGGCAGGTAAGCCAACCTACCTCAGCATCAAATAGTTGACTTGGTGTAAGCCAACACCCAAGTCAAGAACTATCAAGCGAAATAAATTGTGCCCTTGGAAAGATTCCAAGTTTAGGTGTCTCGAAGCCTGTATAATTCAGATGGGATAACCTCTTCTCAGTAAGACTCTGAGTTCAGGCACCCAAAATTGGCTCAAGACTATTTGACAGCTGAGGGCAAGTAATTCGAACTACCTTAGCATCGAATAGTTGATTTGGTGTGTAAGCCAACACCCAAGTCAGATACTGATGTGAGTTGATTTTAGGATTGTTCATTTAGGTGACACTATAGATTTATAATTGAGATTGTTAAACAATTAATAGTGAAAACCTCAGAAAAATCTCCACTGGACATTAACTTAACCAAGTGGTTAAGTAGACGTGAAGGTTCATTTCACAAAGGAAAAAGGAAAACACAATTATAGGGTGAAGATGATGAGAAGATATGGTGCATAATTAAACAATGAAAGCAATAACAAAAGGAAATGACCGAATAGAAACAAGGAAGCAAAACAAGAACATATTTATGAATTGAATGGAATGACAATGGAAGAAAAAGATGAAGGAAAATGAAGCTTATGAGAAATGGAGTTTGAGATGATGAACACGCCACTTGGATGATGAAATGACTCCATGATAAGTGTTGGAAGCCGCCACTTGAGAGCTATCAAATTCTCACAAGATAAGACTAAAAGACTAAGACGACAAGCCTCACTAGCATCTCACACAAAATAAGCAGAGTAACTTTTCTCTATTTCATTCAACTTGTAAAATACACTAGGTAGGCCTCCTATTTATAGCTGAAGGAGACTTGGAGAACAAGCTAAAGGGGTAGGATGGGAAAAGGGAAAAAATGGGCAGCCTTAGGGTTTGACTAAGTCAAACCCGCATCCTAGTCTTGTCCTTCTAGAAACTAGGTCAAAATGCCTCCCAAAAGGGCTACGAACAAGCTAAAATGCTAGTTGTGTTTCATCATGTTAAGGGACTAGCTAAGCGATGGAAAGATAGTTGTACCCTAGGCTTGTCCTTCCAAAAACTAGGTCAAAATCTCTTCCTAAAGGGCTAGGAATAAGCTAAAATGCTAACTACACCCCCTATTATGCTAAAGGTACTTTATTCTAGCCTATCTTTGCTATTTGGACCCAAGAGCAACAAAGAAGAGAAACTAAGAGACAAACACATAAAATGGAATGGAGAAAATGGAAGGAAAATGGAATGAGAAAACTTATGATTGTGGGTGAGAAATGTCACGCCACTTGGAGGGTGATGTGCTCCAAGATGAGTGTGTTGGCCGCCACTTGAGAGCTTCTCAATCACTCAAGATAAGACCTCAAGCCTAAGAGGACACCTCACTAAGAGCTTACACAATTTGTGCAGAGTTTCTTTAGTTCATTCAAATTCAACTTGTAAAATACAATGGGTAGGCCTCCTATTTATAGGTGAAGGAGGCTTGGAAAACAAGTAAGAGGGGTAGGATGGGAAAAGGGAAAAATGGGCAGCCTTAGGGTTTGAGTAAGTCAAACCCGCACCCTAGGCTTGTTCTTCTAGAAACTAGGTCAAAATCCCTTCCTAAAGGGCTAGGAACAAGATAAAATGCTAACTACACCCCCTATTATGCTAAAGGTGCCTTATTCTAGCCTATCTTTGCTATTTGGACCCCTAAAGTGAGCCCAAATTATTTACAACATATTCTATCTTTTAAGAAGACCAGAAGGAAGACTAGTTGGTGCTCTGGTTTATGTCCATCTCCTCTGGTTGGGTCCATGAGATCCTTGGTGGGGTCTTGAATTGTTTGTTGAGATGACTGCTCACCATGTGCTTTGTCTTTTGCTTCCTTGGTCATCTTCATAGCTACTTAGTTTGTATCAAATACAAAGGAAACCCATCCAGAAGAGTGAGGTCCTTTTCATGGCAGCGTATCTTCAGGAATTTACCCTTGAAGCCCTTGTAAGACTGTTGGAAGAGTGATAACAATGCTCTCCCAGCCACCCCATTAAACGAAACCCAAAGTTGGCAACCTAGGCATTTGGCCTCAAAAAAATATAGGAAGACCTCCACAGATGGCAGAAGGCCAAAATGTGTGTAGATAATAGAAAAACCCCGAACGAATGCCCAATTATTTGGATGTAGCTGGGTTGGGGCAACATTGATCTCGGTGAGTAGCTCTTTTTCGAAATTAAGCAAAGGCAAACGAAGGAGAATCTTTTTAAATATTGTAGCATAAAAATAACAAAATGGACCCTCAGGGTGCGAGGACTCATCGCAACAAACAACCTCATCCTCTCTACATAAAACTACCTTAAGGGTTCTATCATTCTATCTGCCAAAAAGGCACGTTTTTGGACGCTCACTCTTATAGGCCATTATCTGTTCATGGGTGGTTTATATGGAAACTTCCTCTAAAAGGTTCTCGGGGGCCCAGGGGTACAAGGCTCGGTAATCCATCAAATAGAATATCTAGAAACAAAAGTAGACACACACATTCAGACATACATCCAGGAAAGGGAATCATATACAGATATGCACTTCAGGTTAAAGCGAAAATATGAAACCAAGTAACGATAACAACGAACATGAGCATAAAGAGAGCCAATCCATAACAGCACAATCAGTACAAACATGTTAAACAGATGATCATGCAAATATAAAAGTAATGGAATGAATAGGAAGAGGTACCTCGTTTCAGCGGGTAAGTGAGGAAGAGCAGGTTTCCCAGGTTCGAAGAGGAGGTGTAGTGAAGCACTAAGGGTTGGCAGAAGGAGGAGAAATGAAACAGTAACCGTTGATAGTTTTTCGAATTTTGAGTAAAACGATGGTGGGAAGGGGAAGCGGAAATGCTTTCCAACCATTTGTGAAAGGCCATATGTACGCTCACAATCGAGTATGGTGAAATGTCACATCAGAGACGCTTCGTGCGTGGCGCCACACCCACCAATACGAGAAGGACACATAAGCCACCAAGGGCGTGCAAGTAATCCCTTCGCTGAAGCAAGCTCAGCTCGAGACTGGGGGCTTGTGTATTGGATCAAAGCGTTCAAGGCTCAGCACTCGATGGTCAAACCTCGTTACATGGCACGAACGAGTCAGCTCGACTCTTTGGCCAGAATAGCGGACCATGTAATTGGGCCCCAATTGTATGTGTAATTCCATTTTTATATAATTAAGGTAATCCTTTGCATGTAAAACCTAGGCGGCTAGTGAAGGGTAATTGTGGACCTGGGGGTGCGCTTAGTGCGTGTGGGGTCTAAGTTAAGTAAGTGTTAGCTAGGTTGCATGTATAACGAAAGATAGTGTAGCACCATGGGTAGGGTGCTCACGTAAGCATAATGGACCCCTGATGTTGGAACATGAGTTGGTGCCCTGGAGGTTATTCTGTTATTATTTTATGCACTCCCTGGAGGAAAGATTTTGTTTTGTTGCAGCACCGAGAGAGTGTATCCCTGAACATAATATTTTCCTGTTGAGTATGCTTTCAGTTGAGATTACATTCCCGTGATGAAAAGTTGTTACAAGAGGTAAGCTATAAAAGGGGATTGAGACCCCAAATAAAGGTACGTTGTTTCTACGACTGAAACTTACTACTTCTTAAATTCTTATAAACCTTGTACTGACTTGATCGTTAGAGTGCAATCAACAGGTAGGGCCTCCTCGGTTTCAATGGAACTACGTTCCAGAGCAGCAAGAGATAGGACGGACTCGTGAAGAAACAAACGGAGCTAGAGCTTGTCATCAGAGTCAACCAGTGAGCAAGTCAACCGGCAAGAACAAGGTATAAATTCATAAATTAGGGGTTATTTTATACTTATTTTAGCAATTAATACTCATAAGTGTCTATATTTTAATATGAAATATTACTGAAATTTGACACTTATTAGTGTTCACTACTTCAAGTGTCTTGAAAGAGGACATTATTCTTCTGAGTGTCCTCACAAAAGAACCATAATTTTAAAAGGTGAAAACGTAAGAAGCCAAGAGAACTTTTATTCTTCACCTAGAGAAAAAGAAGTTGATTTTGAAGAGGAAGTCCTTTCTTATGAAGGAGAGTCATTATTGGTGTGAAGGCTTCTTCGAAGTCAAACAGTTGGACACTTACAATGCAAGAACAACTTCCACACAAGATGGAATTTTTTTAAAAATACTTGTTATGTTATTGTGCATAGTGGTTCTAGTTGTAATTTTTGTAGTACAAGGTTGGCGGAAAAGTTAGCTTTGATTACTAAACCCCATCCAAAACCTTACAAACTATAATGGATGAAAGATAATGGTGGTATAATAGTAAAAATCAAGTAGGTATGCACATCTTCATAGGCAGTTACAATGAAAGTATTTTATATGATATTGTTCTTATGGAAATTGGGCATATCATACTTGGTAGGCTATGAAAATATGATCATAGAACTATACATGATGGCTACACCAATAAAACAACTTTCAATCACTAAGGAAGCAAAATAATTTTAATTCCTTTCACACCTCAACAAGTGAGGGAGGATAAAATAAAAATGAAGGTAAAAATTGAAAAAGAAAATAATAGAAAAAAAAAGTTGAAACAAACCTCTAGGAAAACTCAAAGAAAAAAAATCATCAATTTGTTCCTGAAGAAAACAAACCTCTAGGACGCCTATTTTATAGCAAGTGTACCGTTTCAGAAGTAATAAATTTGTCCATAAGGACGAATATCGAACCCACAAGGAACAATTGAATTCTCAAGTATAATATTCACTAAATAGAAAACAATATATAAAAGTTTATTGAAAGTTTGTTGTGTATGATGAATTGCAAGAATGTAAATAAAGCAAAGTAAAACATTTGTGTGATTCAATTGGGAAAATTGGGATTGGGGTTCATCCTTCTCACTCGTTTGTATTCTTACAAAAGATTATAATATTGTCTTGATTGATATTGATGCACATATAAAAATCATTCATATTGATTCCTCGCATATAAAATGATTAAGAGAGTCTCCTAAATATCAATTTCTTGCATATTTATAAAACTCTTTATCATTACGAACATATGTTACAAAGAAATTAATATTTAAAATTTAATCTGTTGTTTAGTGAATTAAACTGTTTTCATATTTAAATTCAAATATATTCATTTACTTTGCTTGAGGACAAGCAAGATTCTAAGTTGGGGAGAGTGGAAAACTTGATGACTTTTTACAACAAGTGCACCGCAATGTCAGAAGTAATAATGTGTCCTTAAGAACAGATATCGAACCCACAAGGAACAATTGAATAATCAAGTAAAATATTCACTAAATATAAAACAGAATAATAAAAAGTCTTTGGAATTTTTTGTGATGGCCATGATTAACAAGAAAACAAGGCAAAGATCGCTTCAATTGGAAAAATAGGGATTGGGTTTCATCTTTCTCACTTTTTTGTATTTAGATTGGCCTGATAATAGTATGTCCTTTGATTGATATTGATGCCCGTATAAAAAAACATTTATATCAATTTCTCGCATATAAAATTATTAAGATACTTCCTAAATATCGATTCCTCGCATATTTATAAAAATAATTTAGAATTTAGATCAGATGTTGATAGCAATTAACATTTCAAGTCTATTCCTATCACTCAAATATGTTAAGTATTATTGTTTAGGTCAGAACCATAAAGATACTTTTCAATCAAATTTAAGATTCTAGATCAAGAATTAGAAGCAAAACAGTAATACCAATAATCAATCAAGAACAAAATATTATATTCAAATATCACCTCAAAACATAATAGTTTGAACATATTACTCTCAATCCCAAAGGGTAGAATTAGCCTCACATTTTTCTAACACCTTCTATTCTCCCAGTTGGGTTACAAGTCACTCAATGGTGTTTTCCTCTCAATCTTGCACACTAGGGTTGTGATACAAACCAAAGCAACCAGCAAATGACTAAGGACACATCAAGCACCTCACAAAAAGGTCAGTCATCTCAGTGTACAAAGTTGGGCCCCACCAAACCTCGAGAAAGCATCAGCGAAAGAAGCTATAAACTGGAATATCAAAAGTTCTTCTTTCTGGTCTTTTCAACAAGAGAAAAGTTATGTAAATAAATTGGGCTCACTTTAGGGGTCTAAATAGCAAAGATAGGCTAGAATAAGGTGCCTTTAGCATAATAGGGGGTGTAGGTATCATTTTAGCTTGTTCCTAACACTTTAGGAAGGCATTTTGACCTAGTTTCTAGAAGGACAAGCCTAGGATGCGGGATTGACTTAGTCAAATCCTAAGGCAGCCCCTTTTTTTTCCTTTTCCCATCATACCCCTCTTGCTTGTTTTCCAAGGTTCCTTCCCCTATAAATAGAAGGTCTACCCATTGTATTTTACAAGTTAAAATTAATAGAAGAAGAGTTACTCTACACAAATATTGTGTGAGCTTGAGTTAGTGTTATCTCCTCTCCCTTGGTCTTATCTTGATGAGAATGAAGTTGTCAAGTGGCAACCTTCCACTTATCTTGGTGGTTATCACCCATCAAGTGATGTGATCACCACTCTCATTTTCCATAAGTTTCCTTATTCCGTTCTCCTTCATTACGCCTTCCATTTATGTTCATTGTCTTTGTTTTCTTCCTTGGTTTGCTCTCGGTTTTTTCATGATTAATTAAGTTTTGCATCCATTCTCACCACATCTTGTCTTTTATCTTTGCCTTTGTGAAATGAACATTCACGTCTACTTAACCACTTGGTTAAGTTAATGTCCAGTGGGAATTTTCCTAAGGTCTTCACTCTTAAATTCCTAAAATCGTAATCCTAAAACTAAAGTTTCACCAAAATGAAAACATCTAAAAACTCACATCAGGTTGTGCCTCAAGCCCCTTATTTAACCTAATTTTCATGGGCTTAAGTGGATTCTTGCTCAAGCTAGAATTGGCTCGCTTGAGCAAGCAAAACATAAAAAAAGCCCAACGTTACTAGCGTTATCTCACTCAAGCGCAATTCTACTCGCTTGAGCGAGCTCCCCTGGTGGTGAAATGGCTCTTTTGCACATTTGGACAACTTTGGTGAGTGTTTATGCATTCCAACTTTCTCTTTTTAGCTTTGTATATTCTTCTTCTGCCCAATCATCTTCATTCTCCCCTAAAATTCTGAAATTAACATCAAGTTTGGGAATAAATCGTTCATATTCGAATTAAAACCATAAAATATGTAAAAAGGTATAAATTCATATATTAGGGATTATTTTATACTTATTTTAGCATGGAGAAAGGCTCCGCATTGAAGAGTAGAAATGAACAGATTTTCTTCATTCTTCTTTGTCATGTAAATTAAAAAATGTATAGGAGTAGCCTTGTATATATAAATAGGAGTGAAAATTTTGTATATGAATAACATTTTTCTCTTGTAAAAAGTAGTATAAGCGAACTTCATTTGGGCCTAATTATGATTTGACTTGGGAGTCAAAATCCCAATTTGCAAAGACAACATGCAACCTTTTTCATTAGGGAAGTCAAAAAGCCTAATTGAAGAGGCTGGGAGAAGTCAACACAAGGCCCAACACATATCCCACACAGTCATGCATATATAACACATATCTCACATAGTCATGCATATATCAAGCTCACAAGGAGGATTAAACACATGGAAATGCCTTGAAATGCAAGATGTAGGACTTGGAGCAAGCATGAGACGCCAAATTTGATATTATTCTTTCCCTTGTATAATTAATCCCACATCCCCTAGATCATGGTTTGCAAAAGGGCTCCTTTTTCTATATATAGAGCCTCTTGCCCCCCTCTTTTAGACTATACATTGAATTAAATGAGAATTGACTTAGCATTTTGTTTGTCTTTTTGTTCTATGAAGTCATTAAAATTTGGAGTATTCTCCTAGGCTCACCACCAAGGATCCTTTTGGGAAGTGAGAGTCTTCTAGTGTCGACTTTCACTTTTGAAACTCTTGAAACTTGGAAAACGTTTTCTTAAATTTTCAAGTTCTTTAATTGCCTCACCTTGGAGTTCCTTCTATCAATAAGTTCTAAAACACTTTGAATTTTTTTTTCTTAATAGTAGTTAAATAGAAAAATATATAAAGAGAAAGTTACACCTAATCCTAATCAATAACACACACTTTAAACAAATCTAAGACACCCCTTCAAGTAAAATTTGGATTCATCAAATATAGCTCAGCGCACCAACAACTTCAATACCTTGTGCTCCTAAAATGTGGCACAAAGAGTAGATCAGGTGACACTTATTCACTGATGCTTTCCACATTTGACTCAAACCAAGGAAAGCATGTGACTCTCTTATGTATTGAATGTCCTAGGATTTCTTTTGGTCTCAAAGGAACCGATTGAAACCTAACAAAATTACTCAAACTCTAATCTAACCCTAGTCTATTATCCTACACTACAAGATTCAAATATAAGTCAAAGGTCATAGTTTACACTACAAAAAAAAGTTTTAATATCGTGGGCCAAAAACGGAGGCTAAGTATGAAAAACCTACACAAAAGGGTGATTATCGTCGGCATAGCGTTAATAAGAATTTTGAAGCTAATATACTTGAGGTAAAGATATATTGGCGGGTGTGGGCGACACAAGGCGAGTGTTTTTTCCGTAGGTGAAGCGTGGGCTTAGCCTACAAGGAGTTTAGAAATTTATAAAAAATTGTGAGTTTGACCCACGCTAAGCCCACACAAAATTATATTAGCATGGGCCAAGCCTTCAAAATGTCCAAGTAGTTATAAAAAATTGTGAGGTTGACCCACGCTAAGCCCACACAAAATTATATTAGCGTGGGCCCAGCCTTCAAAATGTCCAAGTAGAGTGAGTTTAGCTACGAGGGGCACACAATAAGCGTAGGTTAAGCCTTCATGTTGGCCACAAATTAGCGTGGGCTTAGCCTTCAAAATATTCAAAATATTTTTTATTTGAAAAAGTGTAGGCCTAGCCTACAAGCACACAAAGAATTTCAGTTTGAAATGTATTTTTATTGAAATAAAACAATTTTAAAAAGAAAACTATTTTTTATTAAAATAAATCAATTTTAAATTACTCTACTTCTCTTTTTCTTATTGCATTTATCCTATTTTTTACCTATTTCATTTTTTTCAATATAATTATTCAAGATAAAATTATTTTAGGAAGCAATCTAATATGAAGAAATGTTTTTCTTACTAAAAAAATTTTATTTATAACTTTTTC
>Ga0123341_1004928_pt1 | contig 11818 bp, 7 predicted proteins | sample Turbeapinknodule_FD_89959 | JGI IMG/M metagenome (GOLD analysis project Ga0123341, IMG submission 89959) | Root nodule microbial communities of legume samples collected from Mexico - Turtle bean Mexico pink nodule | ecosystem: Host-associated > Plants > Roots > Nodule | place: Mexico: Nepantla... | reverse complement strand
ATTATTTTTATAATTTTTATTATATTTTTATATTTAAATTGTAATTTTATTTTAAATAAAAATAATAATAATTTGAATTTAAAATTAAAAGGTTAAAAAAGTAAATTAAAATTAATTAATTAAATAAATATATATGTATACAACTTTCTTTGCAACTGTGCGAAGAAAGTTTTAAATGCAAAAAATGTTTCGATTTTCGTGTTTTTAAAACGTTTTGCTTTGGTTTTTCAACTTTCTTTATACACGATAAATCATTGATTTTCTTTCCTGAGAAACAAACAGCGCCCTAGTCTCACTCTTTGCCAACCTTCACGTTTCTTTATTTCTCACTTACTCACTTCTCAATTTCTCTCTCACAAGCACTCTCTAGCTTTTGTTGCTTCATGTCTCTTCTCTCAAAGTCACCCTTCTCTTAGCTTTACCCTATTTTTGTCCTAGTGTATTTGCAACAAATGCGTTCATTGTATCTTCAACCACGCTGAGGAAAAGGTCTTTACCGAAATTGTGATACATAGTTTTTCGATTTTTTCTTCAATGTCATTTTTTAGTCAATGTTTGTATGTTTTTCCTCCATATTCACGGCAAGATCTTTCTTGATTGGCGTATTGAAATGTTTTGGTTGCATATGAGCTTTTTATGATTTTTAACTCCTTTCCTGTTTCCTTAACTTTCATTTTTTGAGTTTTGGTCATCAAAAGTTTATTATAGTTTTTTACCCCATTTTATTATGAATAACTTTTGTTTTGGTGTCATGAGATTTTTATTAGGGTTTTTAACCCTATTTTAGTATGATTAACAAATCTTTCACCCTTATATTTGTGATCTTTCCACTTGTATTTGAAAGTTGTAATTTTTTTTCTCTAAAAAAATATTACATTTTTCATAGATATTTGACGTTTTATTATATTTTTTATTTATTTCATGGTGTAGGTTGACAATATTATTGTGATTGTGAGGGAAACCCTAAAAACATAGTGCAATATTTCACAAATTTCTGAACTGTTCAGACGTTGTATAACACATATTTGCTCTAGTCTTTGCCTAATTCATGCTCTAAAACTTTTTTTGGTCACTTTTCGCAAAAGCTTTTTTGGACTAATTTCAATACACATGTGTTAGTCTTTTAAAGTTTATATTTTTTTTACCAAAATACTACATTTCCATTTCTCTTTAGCTCATGGTTATATTGGTGGGTACAGGTTTGAGCAATAGTTGAAAATTTTGAATTTGAATTTCAAATCGCAAACTAATATGGTTTGCCGCTATCAGAGGTTCCTTAAGGCCTACATATGGGTTCAATTGCAGCGAGGGATAAAACAAGAAGCAAAGCATTTTTTTGCAGGGGAAGACTTCAAAAGAAAAAGAGTTGTGTCAAGTGTGACAATGTTCTTTTTTTTTCCTTCAATTAATTAAATGAATCAGTTCATTCAACTTCTAAACATGTTTTAGTTTTCCCCAAATTCAAATATTTCCTTCATTATTAGTTTGATGTTTTATTGTAAAATAATAAACATCAATCCATTTTAGATCTGAATACTCAAAAGCTTTTAAATAACAAATAAATAAGTTATATGTGTAGGCCATGTTATTTTTAACTCAATACATTTATTGTTAACATTATAAGTTGTTTCATTGTTACTATGTTTTAGATCATGAATGTGTCATATGCATGGATGAGCCAACTTTTGGGCTAGATACAAGAGTTGTTGCTATTCATAAGAGCAGTTAGAAACATAATGGACATCGGAAGAGCTTCCTCTATTTGAATCTTTTGATGAGGTAGAATAAACAGAGTAATTTTTTTTTACTAACATCTTTACAAATACTTCCTACACTATCAGTTTGCTATGTTATTGTAAAATAAAATCATGATTCTCATTTATTTAGTTACTTTGAGGTAATATATTAAGAAAATTAAACTACATTCTGATTTGCAATATGTTCTCCTTAGCTAAACAAACTTATTTATTGTGGTTGAATAGTTTTTTCTTTTAAGGAGAAGTGAAACTATTTAGATAATTTGATAATTTTAGCACTATTGGACATGTTTCATTGACAAATTTCAATGGTAGACTATTATAAAAAAAAGGTGATTGTTAGTTACACTGATATATTACACATAAATTTGATTTAAGAAAGACTTTAATTTGATCTAAAAAAAATTTAACTGACATATTCTATTGAGAATTTTCTAAATTTTATTTGCCAACTAAATATAACTTCTTCTTATGAAGCTAGGAGGCCAAGATATAGGATTTGGGGCTACTTGGACACCATTTTCTCATTTAATCAGTTACTTTAAGGTAAAATGTTAACAAACCTGCATTTGTGCTACCCTATTGCCATCCCTAGTTTTAATGAATCAGTTCCATGGAGTAAATTTCATCCTCATACTATACGCAAAAGAACAAAATCATGTCAAAAGATTGTTAATGTTAGGGGAAACCACAAATTCAATCTAACAATTGAAAAAATTGGGGACATAAAGAGTGGTGTTGTAGATTTAAGGAGAATCAAACTCAACCACAATATGCATTAAAGCCAACTTTAACTATAAGCAACCTAAAATGAGGATGATTTTTTTGTGGTCATAGATAAGTGTCATATTTCAGTAATATTTCATATTAAAATACAAGTACTTAAGGATATTTATTGATAAAATAACTATAATTTAACCTCTAATTTATTAATTTAAACCTTTTTTCATATTTTGTGATTATAATATGAATAAGAATGATTTATTCCCAAATTTGTGTTAATTTCAAGATTCTAGGGGAAAATGAAGATGAAAGGGCTAAAGGAGAATAAACAAGATGAAAAGGGAAGGTTGGAATGCTCAAAACTCGCCCAAACATGCCTAGGCCATATGCACTCCAGAGGAACTCGCCCAAGCGACCCCAGACTCGTCCAAGCCAGAAGTTACTTAGTCTAAACCCAATTAGGTTAAATATGAGGTGTGAGACATAACCCTAAAGATAAATTGGGATAATAGAAGGAGATAGAAAAACCTAAAGGAGACAACCGTCAAGGAGAAACATCCTGGATCTTCTTTTCTTGCTTTCCATGCTTGTAATGACCAACATGAGCGACTAATTCTATCCTTTGGGACTGAGAGTAATCTGTTCAAACTCTTATGTATTGAGGTGATATTTAAACATAATATTTTGGTCTTAATTGATATTTGATATTGTCGTTTTATTCTCAACGCTTTTATCATGATTTTGATCATTAGATTTGATTAAAAAATACTTCTAAGCATTTGACCTAAATGATAATGCCTAACATATTTGAATGTTAGGAATATTTGAAATGTTAATTTCTATCTACATATGCTCGTAATGATAAGGACACTACAAAAAAATCATTAAATAGAAACCAATTTTAGAGACAAAAAATAATTAGTTGTTATATTGACTAACTTAGAGACCATTTTAGAGACTAAAAAAAAATTTGGTTTCTAAATTAGTTTTTGTTATTGTTAAATAGTTTCTAAATTGGTATTTAATTAGCTACCAAGGTTTTTGCTACCAAATTTAGAATATAAATAATTGGTAGTTAAACCTTGGTAGCTAATTAGATACCAATTTATAAACTATTTAACAATATTCGAAACTAATTTAGAAACCAAAAACTTTTTCAGTCTCTAAAATGGTCTCTATAATTTAGTCAATATAACAACTAATTATTTTTTGTCTTTAAAATTAGTTTCTATTTAATGATTTTCTTGTAGTGAGAGTTTTTATAAATATGCGAAGAATCGATATTTAGGAGACTAATAATTTTATATGTGATGAATCGATATAAATGAATTTTAGATAGACATCAATATCAATCAAAGATAGAATATTATTATGCTTTTCAAAATACAAAAGGGTGAGAATGATGAACCCCAATCTCAATTTTCCCAATTGAATCAAACAACTCTTTACTTTGCTTTATTTTACATTCTTGCAAGATCATACACAACAAACATCCAACAAAATTTTATATATTATTTTCTATTTAGTGAATATTATACTTGCGAATTCAACTGTTCCTTATGAGTTCGATATCCGTCCTTAGGAACAAATTTATTACTTTTGACACGATACATTTTCCGTAAAATAGTCATCACCACTCAATCCTATATTACCAGTTCAAAGAATGTATTTTATGTTAATCATGGTTGCACAAATTGCATGACACAAAATTCAAGTATCTTCACCTTTTTGGATAGGGTTGTTCAAACCAAAGTGAAGCTTGGAAAAAAATGTTCAGGTGAATGGAAAGGTAAATTTTTTGTTTTGACTAAAAGATCCAAAGTTATTGAATGTAGAATCTAAAGTTAAATTATATTATGGTTAGAGTGATATTCAATTTGAGGAGAATGCATATTTGGATTGGAAAAATAATCAAGTTCACATAAGCATAAAGACTGAAGAACAACATACAAAAGGAAAATGAAAGTAAAAGTATATAATCTGATTCTCAAATGCTCAAAACTAAGTCTTTGCTTGAAATTTATGAAAAATGTAGCTTTGAGGTTAATAAACCTTGTTGTTATGAAGAAGTTTCAATGCAAATAAAATGGAATAAGGGGAGTTGGCTATGGCTAACAAAAAATGATATTTGGGAACTCATTTCAATAATGAAGAACAAATGTATGATTGGTATAAAATGGGTGTATAGAACAAGGTTATACCTTGATGATTCTATTTACAAACATAAAACTTTACTGATTCTAAATAAATACTCTTAAATGGTTGGGGTTTATTATGGTGATACATTTGTGTTTATTGTTAAGTAAGAAAGAATTAAATTTATTGTTTCTCTGTAAATCCGTATGTATGAAAAGTGTTTTACTTGGTTGTCAAATCAACATTTTAAATTATGTTTTGGTAGAAGATATTTATATTGGGTAATTGATGAACATTATTTTATTTACACTTTAAAGTTTTAATAATAGAATATTGGATTGTAATCACGAATAAATTCACTCTTTTAATTGAGATTCATCTAATTGAGTTTATTTATGCTAATTTTTATATTTTTAGCTAGAGTAGATGGTCTGAAGGAATTGTCTACCTTTGCGAGTGAGCCCAATACATGAAAGCCTAAGTTGTTCCCTTGAATCAAAATGGAAAAAGAAATCTGAGTCAAAAGAATTTAGAGAATAAAATCTACAATATCTAATAAACAAAATTGGAAGCAAATCATTCGTGAAGATACGAAGAAACAAATTTGCAATTAAATAGGAAACAAAATGCAAAAATTCTGGAAAGTTTGAAACTTGTCTTAACAAAGATATATTTATCAGATTATTGCAGTAGAATAAACCTATAAAAAAGATACAAGCTTCATGAAGAATTCATCAAGCTTCAGAGTTTGACGGAGAACATTAGGGTTTTCTTAGTTTTTTATTTTCTTCGTAGTACTCCTTTCATTTTGCCTCCGTATGGAAGACTAAACTCTTTGGGGTTGATTCTATCATGATTTTGCAATAAATTTAGAATAGTTTCTATTCAATAAAGTTTTATTCTTAAATTCTTTATAACAGATTGTGTTTTACTGTTGGTCTTTTGAATATGGTTTATGTCAAAAGAATTATTTCTGAACGCTTGTTGAGAATTCGGTTCTTTTCCTTAACTAATTAGAGTTCTTGGTGAATTCACTTAGTCTTAATCAAACTTTTGTTTGCTTAATTCAAGAGGTAGAAGATAAACATCTCACAAGTAAACTTTGGAACTAGTGAGATACTAAATATATAAGTGAACCCTTGTTTTTATGATAAGATTTGTTGAATTTGATTGACGCTTGTTTGATTAAGTTTCTATCACGAAAATCAATATACAATAAAGTGAATCCAGAAGAAATTGAAATAGGAGAAGGGATTGAAGATTCTGATCCAAGGAACTCCACATTCATTCTCTATTGAAGAACAACTAAATCAAATTTCTCACTTTGCTACCGTAGTTGAATGAATTGTATTGTAGGTTGGTATTATGACTCAAAGAAATGAAACAGGCAAGAGGAGGAAGCTAATCCGTTGGCATTATTCCAGCTTAAAGCAAGGAATCTAGTTTTTTAATTGATCAACAACATTTACATTTACGATTAATATGAAAGTTTGAACAGACTAAGAAATTAAGAGATATACATTATAATTACCAGACTGACTTACTTTTATCTTAAAAGGGCCTACTACTATGACTATATTTAGCAAACTGAAACAAAAAATATAAGGTCACGTTAATTAATAAAGCAAATATGTAACATGAATACAAAAGGAGGAAAAACAAGAAAATGACAAAAACATCTTCAAAAGGTGGCAAAACACCTATTTATATTGTTTGCAATCAGAACTGAACACCCATCAAAGAGAACTCATTTCAGTTGCTGGTAACCAATTCAAATGCTGGGTGCTTTCTCATTGCTGGGAAATGCTGTAAAAGAATTGGTTGTAACTGTGCTTGATTCTCCTTTCTTAGAGCTCTTATTTTCTATCTTCCACTGATACTTGTAATGCTAACAGTATTGGTGGAAGAAAATCTATGACTTCCTTTAGATGACACTGAATTCAGCAAATTATGCCTCAGGATGAATGCAGGTTGATTTGGAGGTGGAAGAAATGCAACCTCACTGTTAAGCATAGAAATTACTGCAGCCATGGTGGGTCGGTCTATAGCAAGTTCTTGCACACATAGAAGTGCTATGTGAATGAACCTTAAAATATCTTTATTATGACTAGGATCATACACTTCTGGATCTATTAAAGAAGATATATTTCCTTCCCTCCACTGTATCCAGGCCTAAAATGAAAAGAAAAGTAAACATTTGGATGTTGAATGAACAAAAGGCAAAAGTTCCTGTAAATGAGAAATGATTTTCTAGACTTACAAATCCCAAGAGGCTAAGAACATGCTCATCATCATGAAAGCTTGAATTTCTTCTTCCACTTACAATCTCTAGTGCCAAAACACCAAAGCTAAAGACATCTGATTTCTCTGAAAATAGTCCTTGCATTGCATATTCGGGGGACATATAGCCACTGCATTCATATATAAAAGAATGATTCTCCAAGTATTGATATATATTATGGTGGACAGAAGAGCAGACTTACTATGTTCCAACAATTCTGTTAGTGTTGGCCTCATCTTCACTCCCTCCAAATATTCTTGCCATACCAAAGTCTGATATTTTTGGATTTAGTTCTTCATCAAGCAATATATTACTTGTCTTCAAATCTCTGTGTATGATTCTTAGTCTGGAATCCCTGTGAAGATAAAGCAATCCTCGAGCTATTCCTTCTATTATGCTACAGCGCTTCCTCCAATCTAGGAGTTTACTTTTTGATGGATCTGAAACATAAGGGTAGAGTTATACTTTTAAGAACACAGTATTAGAAGTTGAGTCATCTAAAGGCCCTGATTAGCATGCTTTCAAAGAAAACTCACTAGTTATTAAATGAATGTTTATAACTTGAACAATTGTGTCCTAAATAAATAAAAACAAAAATAGTATGGAATTGGTTATGAGAAAAACACTAGAGAAGGTATAAAACACTAACCAAAGATTAACACATCCAAGCTTTTATTTGGCAAGTACTCATATATCAACATCTTTTCGTCACCTCCAATACAACAGCCAAAAAGTCTTACAAGATTACGGTGTTGAAGCTTGGAAATGACCACTACTTCGTTCATGAATTCTTCTTGACCTTGCCCAGATGTTCTAGAAAGTCTTTTAACTGCTATTTCCTGTCCATCTTGCAGTTTCCCCTGCGAAAACAATATTAAGATGAGAACTGCAGAACTGATTCAAATATTATAACTTTGTTTAAAGGTACCTTGTACACAGGTCCAAAACCACCCTGCCCAAGTTTGTTGGACAGGTGGAAGTTGTTTGTGGCTGTTGCAAGCCTTTCAAAATCAAATAGTAACAGCTCCTGGAGTTTAACTTGTGACAGTTCTTCTATTACTTGGTGGCTTGGATGTTCTGGTGTTTCACCTTTTTTGTTCAATAATTGAAAAGCTTTGATGTTCCTTTTTCTTGCTGATTTGATTGAATGCCATATTTTGGCTGGTGTTACAAACATAACGTAAGCTTAATTAGGTCCTTTACCAGCCGGATGTAAAATTTATTATCAATTAATTCTGAAACAATACAAAGATAACATACCTGGGTGATTAGAAGTCCTCCACATGACATATGCAGAAGTAACTATGATGACTGTTACTACTGACACTGTAATTCCAGTGATCATTGCTGTGTTTGTCCCTTTATCTGTTATGTAGAAAAAAATAAATTTAAAATATGAGGAATCCAGTTCAAAGAAACAGTGTTTTAAATGTTTGAGCAGACCTAGCATACCATGTTCAAGATCAGAGTCAGCTACACGAACATATAAATCAAGTCCTCCCTCTGCCATTTGTTGTATGTCTATAAGATTCCCAGTCCAAGACATGCAACCGATTCCAACATCAAAAGAATAAGCAACACAAGAGCAATTCTCCAAGCATTGGCTTCTGCATTCAGTGTCAACAATAATCCCTTCTGGAAAATCGGGAACTTTAACCATTTGCAGTTTCGAAAAGCCATCTTCCTTTGCACTTACGTTTTGATCTCTGACCCTTTCACACTGCAAAGGTGTGCTCCTAACACATCCACTAGTCCAGTTTTGTCTATTCCATTCTTCTTTCTTCCTCGGCTCAAACCCTTTCAAACAATTGCATATTGGTGAGCTTTCTGCATTACAAATAGCGAATGACCCACATATTCCATAAACATCACAATCTGATTCTTGACTAGTCCATGTAATTTCCATCTCCTTCTTCTTATCATTCCACGATATTTGGTTATATTGGCCTCGCGAATTCAACATATACATAAAAATTTGTTGCGGACTTGCTACTGTGTAATAGAAATATGTATTTCCTTCCTCATCATCCCCAGCTTTGAAAGAATAAAGAAACGATGACATGGATATCCCTGTAAAGATCCCACCATTCCATGGACCACTGCGCCAGTATGGTCGAGTTTCATTCCAAATGAACACTTCAATTATATTTATGCGTCGAAGAACCCTGGAAGAAAAGCTCCCAACGGAGGGATTAGAAGGGCTTTTCCATGATGTAATTTCTACTTTCGTACCTGTTCTTACATTGGTTGAAGTTTTCATACCGGGCAATAACGTATTTGAAGGGTGCTCAAAACTATCCCACAAGATGATTCCCCTTGTGGTTTCAGTGAGGACTAGCTTACCAGAATCTAAAAGCTGGGCACTTGTATTGGATGATGTCGTTGACACATTTGTTGACCAAATCACTTGATTCTGACCATTCAACACCACAAGATTCCCATCTTCAGATATGGTGACAACACCAGAAGAATCACTCAGTGGTTGGTTTCTGTTAGCCACCCATGTGACAGGGAATTTGCTTTTCCACCAAATTCCCACATAACGATTGGTAGAATTTTGAGGGGTGAAGAAGCCCAAGGTGAAGTTGCCACCAGTGGAGGTTATAGTTTCATTGTCCTTGATGAACTGAGATGAGTTGATGGTGTCTGTGGCAGTACCAAAATCCAAAGCACAACAACACAGTATGAACAAAACAACGAACATGTTGTTTGCACGGCTTCTGAAATCCATTACTACGAACCAAATGGCCACTGTAAGATTTGACAGTGTCCCTTTGAAGTCAACGGTTTGTGCCATGCAAATGTTTATACATCTTTCATTCAGTTTCCTTGATAGAAAAAGTGAATAGAATAAACAGGCTTCACAATCACATCTTTCATTTCACTCTCTCCTTCTATTGTTTCTTCTTTCACAAAATTTACATACCTCGTCAAATCTGTGAGGAATATTTCTGTAGTCAAATTTGACTTGGTAGGTTGCTCACGTAATTTTACTAAACTAGTATTAGTTGTCTAATTCTTTATTAAAACTATACCTTTATATTAGTTTTCAAGGTAGTTGCTATCCAATAATTTACTTTTATAGTTGCCAATATCTTAAAAGTTTCATCATATCTTGAGGAATGGAGACTTCCCTTAATTCACCTTAGTCTTGTCCTCAATTTTCGGTCTTTTCGTCATATTGTTCATTCTCTCTTCTTGATACAGTACCACGTTCAAGTTATTTTTAAGGGTTAAAGTATTGACTGTTCATGATACAATTTTCATTATTTCCCTTCTAAGAGAGGGTTGTCTATTTACAGGTTTGAATCCTAGGATGTACGAACTGACAGACATGGTCCAATGAAATCCAATTAGTAGATGATCATGGTTTCCATGTAATTATCGTATGATGATTGTTTAATAATGTTGCTAACTGATTTGGGGAACATGACATAGAATAGCCGGAGGCTAACTAGTCGAGTACCTACATGTATAATTGAATTTCAGTAAAACTAAAGATATCTCACAAAAAATCTATTTGAAACACAATTATTATTACTCAACAATTTGATTTAGATTTTTTTTCAAATATTTAATAAATTAAAATTTTGTAAATATGAATAAATTTATTTGTGAAAAAAAATCTAAGTTACTCTAAGAATAACTTTGGAAAGCTTATTCTATCTTATATTTTATTTTTTCTGTTAAAGGTGAAATACTTATTCGAACTATTATATTAAAATTAAACAAAGGATTAATATGTAGTTTTAAAGCTACTTGAAGAGATGCTTTATGTAGCCCTTTAATTTCAATTTATAAAATAATAATAATAATTTTTCCTTGATTTTTAAAATAAGAATTTCATGGAAATATCAAAGTTTAATTTATAGTACTAAAATCAAAATTTTAATGTTTATTTAATTACAATTTTAATAATATTTTGAAAAAGTAAACTAGAAAGCAATAAAATAATAATTTTATGTTTTAAAATAATAATAATAATAATAATAATAATAATAATAATAATAATAATAGTATTGTAATTGACAATTCTATCTTAGATTTTACTTTGAATAAAGTAATTTAACAGTGTTTTAGAATAAATAATTGTAGTAATAAAGTTAATCGATTATATACTATTTTAAATCTCACCAGATCAATTTAATTGATCAAACAAAAGATGTAATGAATTATGTTTTAGAAATATTTTAAAACATTTTTTTTTCTAAAATATTTTAAGTCGTTTGTAATGGTTGTGTGTTGGTTTTATGATTATCTTTATGTGAAAGACTCTAATAACATTTATACAGAAAGCTAACACATCTAAACATATGTATCCATCTTCAAATTTATTCTTTATTATCAAAACATCATATTTTGAGGCTTGAGGTTCTTCAATTCAATACTTTTATATTCAGGCTATTAATGCAAATATTTTCTAAAAGTACAAAATCAGTTCTCCAATATTTAGAGTCAGTTGTTAGCTTGAAATTGAAGTTTTATTTACTAAATCAATGGATTAAAAAATAATTAGATTGAGAAACTCATCATTATTTCTTCTTAGACTACTATCCTTTTCAAGTGATGTTTTTTTTATAATTTTTGTTGGTTCTTTTGATAGGATTTCATAAGGGATTCAGTTGAGATTTATTAAGGTTCGAGATCTTGGTTTTTGTCTTGTCTTTTTTATTTTTCTAGTATGTGTTGTAAGAATTAGGAAAATATTGGATTAACTTCGTCAAGTTGGCTAAGTAACTCAATGTGTCTTTTTTACGACAACAAATCAATATAATCCTTCATATTTTTCCCCCTTTTCTCTTTATCTCACAACTAGAAAATTAATAAATAAAAACTAATTTTAAAGATAAAAATAATTAATTATTACATTTACTAAATTAGATATTATTTTATAAACTAAGAAAATATTGGAATATAAAGT
>Ga0123341_1004923_pt1 | contig 11824 bp, 10 predicted proteins | sample Turbeapinknodule_FD_89959 | JGI IMG/M metagenome (GOLD analysis project Ga0123341, IMG submission 89959) | Root nodule microbial communities of legume samples collected from Mexico - Turtle bean Mexico pink nodule | ecosystem: Host-associated > Plants > Roots > Nodule | place: Mexico: Nepantla... | reverse complement strand
ATTATAATGAGTATTCATAGTAATTTTTAAATAATTAGAAATAAAAAAAATTAATTTTGTTATTTAGTGTCAACCATCTATAATTATTTGACAATCTTTTCTTTGGTCATCTTGAAGGCATTCCTCAGCATGGTTAATTTAGTCCTTAGCAAAATGTACAAATGACATCAAAGTGCTTCAGCTAAAGCCATTGTTTAAAAGAACTTGCTTTGAGCTCGAACGAGATTTTTTTTTTTTTAAGTTTAAAGTATTAGTATGCATGCCAAATATCAAACTTATAAAATTAAGTTAAGCGTTTACTTTAACTATGCGGCTGACATTATAAAGTTCATAATTTGAAATAAACAATTAATTTAAGTATCCGATGCTCCTATTTTAACTATTTAAATTGTAATAAGTAAAAAACTAAAACAGCAAAATTACCACTGTCCAAAAAATAAAAACAAAAACAAAAACAAAAATTTAAAATAAAATAAAAGTATGCATCATATTAGTATTAACTGAATTAATTAATTTCTTTAACAAAGTGAATTAATTAATTATCGAAGTAAAAAAATTAGATTGGATAAGTCAAGTAAGAAATAATTGTAATTGAATGAACAGTTTTAACTTCAAGTTCTCTATCTCATTTGATTCAAACATATACGTGTTTCAAGGACCAAAATTAATTTATGTCTAAAAGTTAATTAAACGCGATTATCTTTTATTGAAAAAAAAGGTTTGATTAGGTGGCGCAACCTTATTGGACAAGTTTCCTCATGAATGTTAAAAATGGTCTGAAGTCAACCCCAGCTTCTGCACATTCTTCTCTTCTGTGCTTTCTTTCAAGGTTTTTTTTTTTTTGTTCCTCTCTTCTTTCTTCTTCTTATCCTCTTCCTTTAACCCATTAACGTTTCTTCAAGTTCTTGATTACTTATGTACCTTTTCTAATCAATCTCCCCAAAATTCTAATCAATTTATGCGATTCGATTCAAACCCACTGATCTCTTCCATTAGCCCTTTGATCTGTTCTTAGAATTTTGGTTTTCAGCCATGGGCGACATGAAAGACAAGGTTAAAGGGTTCATGAAGAAAGTGAACAACCCTTTCTCCTCTTCTTCATCTGGAAAATTCAAGGGCCAAGGTAGAGTCCTCGGTTCTTCTTCTACACCCGCCAATTCCAATCCTACCCCTCGCCCCATTCCTTCGCTCAACCCTAATTCCAAACCCTCTTCATCCAATCCCAATCCCAAACCCACTTCAGCCACTCCCAAACCCTCGCCCCACGATGCGGAGCCCAGTAGAAGCACCGAGAAGCCTCGCAAAGATGGTGGTGGGTTTGACCCGTTTGATTCGTTGGTCACTGATTCCAAAAGATCGCAGAACGGGTATTCACTGAACGTGTACGAATGTCCCGTTTGTAAACAACCCTTCGGATCCGAAGAAGCTGTGTCTGAACACGTGGATGGTTGTTTGAGCAACCTTGTTGAGCGTGAGCCTGTAGGTGATGATGGAAACGGGGTTTCAGAGAGTGAGGGTGGGTCTAACACTACTGGTGAATTGGAGGTTTGTGTTGGGACGTACATTTCAGGGAATCCTTCTGAGGGATCGGTTGATATTGTTCTCAAACTTTTGAGGAATATTGGTAGGGAACCTGAGAATGTGAAGTTTAGGAGGATCAGGATGAATAATCCCAAGATAAAAGAGGCTGTTGGTGATATTGCTGGGGGAGTCGAGTTGCTCAGTTTTCTGGGGTTTGAACTCAGGGAGGAGAATGGAGAGACATGGGCAGTGATGGAGGTTCCCAGAGAGGAGCAGATAAAATTCATCAAGGAGGCAATTGCGTTACTGGAATCACAACTTCTGCAACAACAACAAGGACCTCCTAAGGGAGAGGATGCAAATTCTGCGCAGAGGGGTGCGAAAGCCGAGCCAAAGCAAGTCGACAGACAGGTAAAATTGTGTTGATAATGCTTCTGAAACGGCGCTATGGAGAAAATAAGTCCATTATCTGATTCTCATTTGCTTTTAACAGTATCTTGGGTGTGCATTTAAGTCTAGCCATTGTAATTTTTTTTCTCTGTTTTCAATTCATATTCTGGCTGGGAACTGTGCTTGTGAATAGATTATGTTGAGGATCTAGAAAGCCACTGCTTGGCTTTAATCTCATTAACTTTATTAGGAGCCTCAAAGATATCTAATACCTGAACAGCAGAGTTAAGAAAAGGATATGAAGCGTGTTATGTCATTAACTAATCATTTCCATTGAGTTTGGTGTCCAGCTATAACTTTCATGCATAAAGTTGTAGCGTAAGATTTCTTTGTTATCCTCATTTCTTTGCTTTTGTTTCTGGACGTAAAAGTAAGGCCTTAGTGAATTGCAGGTTTTTTGGACATTCTGAAAACTAGGGTTGATAACTAGGCTGTTTATCTGCCGGTTTATTTATTTTTTATCTTGTGAGGTTGATAGAGTAAGTATATGGCAGGAACAATAATCCAGATTCTTCTTTAAAAATTTAATTTCACAGTCAGAAAAGGTTTAAGCAAAATGCTAATTGGGCAACCTATTATAATGGTGCCCAAGATTAAACACCCCAAGAGAAACCCATCCTAATACAATAATTCATAAACGAAAAATCCCGCATGAAGTTTAAATACTTTACTTTGAGTTTGTCGCTATTGTTCTTCAAAACGGAATGCATCAGTTTTAATTTATGCAAGGTTGAAGTTTTCTGCGTGAAGATCTTGCATGCTATATTTGTAATTTGCTTTTAAGTCAGGCAAGGAAAAATACGATCCAAAATGTCATTAATCAAGCCTCTTAGCATCTGTACTTTTTTTTTTCTTTTTCTCCGTTTGTTAGCCTATAATTCCAAGCTAAAGCAGCTTTTGGAGTGCCTGCGATAACCTGCTGACTTGAATGCGAGTAATTTTCAGTCTTGTTTAAGTTTTCTATTCGTTTACTTAAGAGGAAAGGCAGAGAGACAGAAACCCTAATTTAAAGAAGGATATACTTTTTTAATGGTTGGCTTTTATAAATCAGTTGCGGAATCTGTTAACCGTGTGTGAATTCTCCTTATCGTTCAAGTACTTCCATATGTGCATTAGTTATTATTCTGCAAAGCTCTAATTATGTATCATCACTTTCTTGTTAGTTTGGCAGTTTAGTACTTTTCACAATTAAGTAAACGTAATCGACTAAATTTAGATTGTATATGCTGTTTTTTCCCATTTAAAATGGCTCTTATAGGTGAAGGTCTTCTTTGCTGTCCCTGAAAGTGTTGCAGCTAGAATTGAGCTACCAGATTCCTTCTATAAGCTTTCAGCGGAAGAGGTGAAAAGAGAAGCTGATTTAAGGAGAAAAAAGATTGCTGATTCTCAGCTTTTGATCCCCAAGTCACTTAAAGAAAAACAAGCAAAAGCCTCCAGGAAGAGATACACAAAAACTATTATTAGGATTCAATTTCCCGATGGAGTTGTACTTCAAGCCGTATTTGCTCCATGGGAACCAACCACTGCTCTCTATGAGGTTTGTCCTTTGCTACTTGATTTGTTAAATTTTGTTTTATGTGTTTTGGACCGAGAATTTGTTTGTCCATGTAGTGATGTGGTAGTGTAGCAAGTTACATCTGGTTCAAAATGCTTCACACTGGTATCGTAGATAGATGTCACTTAACTGCTCGACATGAAACGTTTAGATAGATCTCACTTTGCTGCTCGGCATGAAACTTTTCTTAGAAACAACGACGCTGATTTGGCAAATGTCATGTGTAACTTGATTGCGTTTAACAAAGGATTTTGGGCATTCTGACGATGATAACCAGTAATCTAATTTGGAGCTTTGTTTTGAACTCCACCTTGGAAATTATTCGTTGCAACGCAGAAATCTACACGTCAACATTTTGCAATTTACAATTAGATGATTGTTATGTTTCACTGATGCATATTATAGCAAAACAATAGTAATCTGATTTAGAGCTTTCTTTTGAGCTCAACCATGGAAATTATTCATTGCAACGTACAATTTTCATTAGTGCATGTTATAGCAAACACAGGTAATTTATTTTGGAACTTTGTTTTTGAACTCAACCATGGAATTTATTCATTTCAACAAAAAAGTCCTCCACTTCATATTTTGCAATAGATGGGCTAGCAGAAAACTAGGATCTGTTCCTCCCCCAGCAAGAGGACGTACACCTTAACTTAAAAACTTAAAAGAGCTATTGTGTTTTACTTACAATTACATTTTTACGATTGCAATTTACACACAAGTCTCTAATTGGATAATAACCTGACCTATTTTTCATTGGCACGTAAACGCTTGTAGCACATTTTGAATGGATTTTGATAATTTGTTCTGTTTTCGTTCCCCAAATGTTTTGTCTCTGTTTATTTTAAGTCAGCAACTGAGCAGTATTATATTTTGACGTGTTGGTGTAATAGTTTGTCAGCTCAGCACTAAAAGAACCAGGTTTGCAATTTGACCTAATGCATCCTGTAGTTGTCCAACGGCGTGTGATCCCTCGTTTTCCAAAAGCAGGGGATAATGCTAAAACAATAGAGGAAGAGGACCTGGTACCTTCAGCTTTAATTAAGTTCAAGCCCTTGGAAACAGATTCTGTTGTTTTCACCGGTCTCAAAAATGAATTGCTTGAAATCAGTGAACCACTTGTTAATGGTTAAGCAATTTGTTTTGTATGAACAATATTTTTGTACTTTCCAGGGTTTTTTTAATTGTTGTGGACATATACTAATTTGTATACTCATTTTTAGTTGATAATTTTCTATTAAACTGTCATACTTTAACATATATCAGTACAAATAAATCACTGTGATGAATCAATTCCGAGCTGCATTCATGAGGCATTACTGCCAAACTGGATCTAAGTGGTGGATAATTGTAGTCTTCCCGTGCTTTAATGTGGATTAATCTCTCTATTAGTGAGACTGTGATTTGATCTCTATGTTTTCAATTGTGTTGAATCTTCAGATAACTGATAATGTTACTTCAGGACCTGAGCCTGGGCAAGTCAGTGCTAGAATCGGAGGAAAAACATTTTCTTCTTTTCAACTACAATCTAATGGTATAAGGGTTTAGACTTCATATCATTCAGCTTTACCAACCCTCACTCAAATTCTATTTCTTAAACATTTGCATAATTTACAAACAAGGTATTAATATATAAATATAGTCTATTAATGTACCTATGGCCCATTAATCTGAATTGTTAATGTTAAATAAGATGAAAGATTCTGATTCAGAATAGTTCATGTAAGTTCCTCTTAAAGTAACTTGATCCCCACTTTTATTTATATATATTGAATCGAATATCAAGTATGGATTAATTCAATGGAGTTGATATCATTACAATATATTTATGCTCTAAACATTAATTTAGTTTGATTTATTCACTAGAGTTTTACAATTGTAGTTGGTTTTGTCTAAAAGATCAAAATTATTTTTAAAAGTCTCACTAAGTAATTCAGATTTTTGGGTTTTAAATACCAATCCTTAACAATGACTAAGGTAATTGTTGTGCACCTACTAATTAAATAATTAATAAACAGTTTAATATTGATTGTTAGTCATACTTATAGGAAACCCTTTTTGATAAAAAAAGATACTAAAAAGAAATGCTGAACCCAAAACACATTAAACAAAATATAATTAAATAATCATCTAGTGTATTACTTAATAAGAGTTATAGCATGCAACTTTTTCTCTCTCACATGTAACATGTACGATCTATAGTTAGGTAGGGCTACAAAACAAAACAAAAAAACACAATTATATACTAATTAGAAATACAGTAATAATAATTAATTAACATAAGATAAGATAACCTATATTACAAGTTACTGGTTATCAAATGACATAATATTCTGGTTATTAGACAACTTGTACTACAATTTCTATATTCTCTAAGTAGTAAACTGACGTTTATAAGTATTAGACATTTACCTCTTAAAAATAGTTAAATATATAAAAATTTATCGTGATCATCTAGTTAACACAAAAAATGATGATATCTCTCATTGAAACAAATGCTATCCTTTTACTCATATATAGGGCTATTGATCCATAGTTTAAAAAAGAGAAGATGAAATGAAAAATAATAGAACCACACACTACAGCTTTTTCTTTTTTTCATCCGTGGACAAACAAATGAAAACTTTTCGGACCTTAATGAGATATAACATATCCCCGTATGTCAATACAGTCTCACATCGCTCAGGAATCGAGGCCAAGGGTAGTTTATATACTCCCTCCTCCCTTCATCCTTCGAGACGCCTTTTAAGGACAAAACCGTGACGAAGCACCGACCTCCAAAACGGACAATACCTCGGATGCGGTGATTGACCCGGGATCCACTCCCCTTAGACCTCGACTTGAGATCGAAACATAACATATCAATTATCACATTCAAGATATTATATGCTTTAGAAATTGATATTCTATCACGATTCCATCTTTAAAAGATATTTCGATAAATTAAAAAATAAATAAATATATAAATTATCATTAACCTCAACTTACTATAGTATTATAGTAACCTAGTGCATAACCCTTACATGCATCTACCAACTATTCAAAGACACTTTCCCAACTATTTATAGATATATTCTATCTGTAAGGAGTAATGCTTACCTTACAATCTTTACAACTTTAGTGACATTCTTTATGGAAAAATGACTAACACCAAACCAAATGATTGGAGTAAGTGAGTTTTATTATTGTATCAGTAAACCAAACCAATGCATGTGATCTGCATCTCCATTTCTAAACCCAAAAACTCTACCACCCACCTTTTACCTTTTTCTGCCTTTTGGAAGAGTAGTGGATTCAGTTTTATCAAAAATTATTTCAATCAATAAATTTCTATTTTTCTTCAAACGTGTTCTTTTTTTAATCTTTCTATTGTTTTCTATTTTTAATTTTATATTATTCAAAGAGATATTTAGAAAGATTTGACTCCAATCAAGTATGAATAACTCGTATAATAACTCATGAGACTATCTCTAAAGCGCGATATATTGATTAAAAATTTATTTTTTATCAATTTATATAACTCAAACGCATACTTGAATTTTTAACATAAATAAGATTAGAAAGAAATATTATATTTCAACGTAAATACATTTGCAAATTATATCATAATTTTGGATTGCATTCTTGTAAACAAGGCCTAATAGAAATACTTTCACTAAATTCAAGATAATTATTGAGTTTATATGGAATTTGTATGTTAAATTAGGGGTGGCAAAGCGGACCAGCCCGCCCTGCATTTGCCCGCAAAAATGTGGGTTCCCGCAAAGTTATCGCGGGCTAGAATTCTCAACCCGCCTCGCATAAGGGTTGACTCGCGGGTTTGCAGACCAACCCGCGTTTTCTTTTTTTTTAAAACTTTTTTTTTTTTTTTTTATTTTTTTTTTTTAAAAAATTTTAAAATTAAACCTTTTTTTTTTTTTTTTTAAAACTTTTTTTTTTTTTTTTTTTTTACATTTTGTTCTTAGAAAATTGTCAAATTAAACCTATATATTTGTTACTATCAAACCTATTTTTTTTCTTCCTTTTCAGACGTAGTCAAACATCAAAACATTAAACATTAAGATAAATATCAAATATCACTATTCTTCCACTTTCAAAATATTAAAAATACCTAATTCTAAAACATTAAACATAAGCAAACATTAATTCAAAAACATTAAACATAAACATTATTGACATTCTTCAATTTCAATAACATTGGATGCCGCCTTAGAAAAACTTTCATCCATTTTTTTTCTTGCGGGTTAGCGGTTCAGCCCGCCCCGCCCCGCTACTGGCCCGCGCGGGGCGGGCTAATGTGGGTTAGCGGGTTGAAAAGGTCAGCCCGCCCTGCGTTTTTAGCAGCGGGCTGCGGGTCGGCCCGCACGACCCGCCCCGCTTTGCCATCCCTAGTGGATATTACCTACGGACTGTAGTTGGTGGGTAACTGCTGTTTTCGTTATCCACACGGACACATTATCCGTAAGTAAATTAACAACGCCCACATTACATACGGATTTTTTTCATAGGTAATCCGTAAGTAATATTGATTTACCTACGGATTTTGACGGTTACCTATAGATTTCTTCCATAGATAAATTGAATTTTTATTGTAGTGTTAAAAAATAGAAATGAATGTATTAAACCAAATAAACCTATTCAACGGATTGTTAGTTTTGAAGGAATTCGGTAACATAATAATTTCGCTGAGTAAGACTTTTATTGCTATGATAGTACTCATTATTTACTCACCAAAATATCTTCATTTAGTAGTTTTTGTTTGTAGTGCTCATTTTCCCTACTTCACTCAGCAAAGATGTGTCGTATAAATGGAATCTTTGATAACATTATAGTCCATTATCCAATTTCTTCTTTTAAAAAGGAAGTCTCTTTAATGTTGCAATTTCAGCTCACCCTCTGATATAAACAATGTGTAATATGTTTCTGTTTTTGTTTCTCCCAGGTAAGACCGTTACCGACCTTGGGAAATCCAAACATGTAGAAGCTGCTGTGCTATTACATCCAGCATATGTCGAAGTGAATGACATCCGTGGTATGAGTTTTCGATGTTTAGATTATTTCTTGATTATTATTTTGTTTAGGGTTCCTTTTGTACTTCTAAGGAAAAATTATTCATCTTTATTTTCAGGTATAAAGACTCCTATTGCTATTCTCGGTGGTCAGAATGATACAATTACTCCTCCAAATCTTATAAAACAATTTAAACAAATCCTACAAGATGCTAAACCTAAGGTCTGATGAATCATATTTTGCATTTTGTTTCTTGCTATACATGTTTAGGATAAACTTTCCATACACATAAACTTCACCAAATTTAGTTATCAGCATTTCTTTTTATGTTCTGTGTGGGAAAATTTATAGGTTTTGTCACCAGATGGAGAAGGTTATCTTTTTGCAGATTGTGCAGAAAATGGAATTCGAGTCATATTGGGACACCTCAAACTTCATGAAGAGCAAGTTAGGTGGTTTGGGGTGGAGCAATGGTGACTCTTTTTGTATATTTGGAGTTGTCGGTAGGAGGGTGCCATAAAAGGAGGGTATTTTGGGATGAAGTGGTTGGTAGAATGAAAACAAGTTTAAGTAGGTGGAAATTTAGATTTTTGTCTCTAGCAAGGAGGATTTGTTTGATAAAGTCAGTATTGTCATCTATTTTATTGTTTTATTTATCTTTATTCAAAATGTCGGAGGCGGTGGCAAACGAGCTTGTGAAAATCCAAAGGAATTTTCTATGGGGGTGGGGTTCCGAGGGAAGAAAGGTAGTATGGGCCTCCTGGAAAAAGGTGTGTGAAGCTCGTGAGGACGGGGTCTTGGGATTATCGATTTAAGGACTTTTAATTTGGCGCTACTCGGTAAATGGGTATGGTGCTTGGAGCGGACAAGGGTGGCCTGTGGAAGGAGATTATTGTTTTCAAGTACGAGGGTTGGAGAAGCTTAAGAGAGGAAGGGAAAGACAATAAGGAATTTATATGGTGGAAAGATTTGAGGAAAGTCTGGAATTCGGAGGATTGGGGAAGATTCCATTAATTGGAAGGTGGGATTTGGAAATGAAGTTTTGTTTTGGGAAGATAATTGGGTGGGGAGTGGGGCTTTGAAGAATGTCTTCCCGAGGTTGTTTTTCCTGAGTCTATCAAAAGATTTTGCGGTGGCAGCTTTCGGGGGATGGAATAACGGAAAGTGAGATTGGAATTTTGTCTGGAGAAGGAATTTGTTTGAATGTGAGAAGCAAATAGTGGTTCTATTTTCTCAGGCAGTCCAAGGTGCGAGTTTTGACTTAGATAAGGAGGATAGGTGGGAGTTGAAGGAAGGGGAGAAGCTCGGGTATACGGTTAAATCCCCTTACCTCCGCCTAAGCTCGGGACGGTGTTTAAAATTTTTTGGGTGAGTAAAGTTATACCTACTGCACTAGTTACGACTTGGAGGGTTTTGGAAAACAAGTTGGCCACTAAGGCTAACCTGGTTGGACGCGGGATTATGGTTGCAAGTTCTACTTGCAGCCTGTACAGGAGGGAGGAGGAGACTAGTACCCATATGTTCTCCAAGTGCAGATTTGCTTGGTTATTGTGGAACCATTGTTGTGTATGACTGGGTGTGCATGGGCGTTTCATAATGTCCCATTGTTAAACTTTTCCCAGTTTAGGATGGGCAATGCGTCGACTTTGGTGGATGAGGTTTGGGGAGGGATTTGGATCGCAGTAGTTAATGAGGTTTGGAAGCACAAAAATAAGGTTATCTTTAAAGGGGAGTAGTAGATGTACTAGAGGCTTTTGCGTTGGTCCAATTAAACTTGGTCTTGGGTTTCATCCAAGTCACAGTCTACGTTTTTTTTCATTTTCTGATTGATGCATAGACTTGATGGTTTGTATGGGGATGATCTTATGAGATATTTACTCAGTATGTCAGGTGACTTTCTTTGGATTAAGTTAGGAGTGTTTTGTATAGGCATACATGAAAGTATGTATACTGAGAGTGATTAAGGTTGTCATTATACATAAGGGTTGAATTACCCTTAAAGTGACTTATATTTATTACTCTTTTTTTTGCCGATAAAAAAATATTGGGACACGTCAAGGGTTTCACTTAATTATATTTATTCATTGTTGAGAAAAAAAATGGAAAAATTTATCACTCGTGACCCATTTTTGTTTTGTGCAGGTTCGTAGTGAGGTAAAAATATTTCCTAACGTCGGACATGGTTGGACTGTGAGGTACGATCCTAATGATCCAAAAGCTGTGAAGGCTGCTGAGAAGGCTCATCGAATCATGATAGATTGGTTTGATAAATATCTTAAGGATTGAGAAATCTTGTTATGTGTGATACCATGGTGTGTGTAGTTTTATTTATGAAAAAATAAATTGTTAAGAGCAATCCCAATAAGAACGTGATAGCTTTTAAGAATTACTTAGTTTGACTTCAATGGGGTTCTATCAAAGACATGATATCAATTTATGTATCTATTGGATGTATATGTTCAAAGAGAGAATAAGAGTTATAAATTAATCTATATAATCAACTATCAAATCACATACAACCTAAAATTTAAAAATTATAAGCTTATTACTCAACTTTTTTATTTCTAGTAATTTGAGACTCAAAACTTATACTTAAATTTTCCAAACTTTATGATCATGTTAAATAATTCCTTAGGTGTGTAAACAATGATAAATACCAAAACGGAAGTTATATACAAAGAGAATTGATATGCATAACAAATGAAGCTAAATATTTTTTTTTTATTTTAAATTATAATATGATATTATTTTTACTTATTAACGATTCCTGCTAAAAATATTTGAAATTCCTTTTTACCTATTAAAAGTTCAAATGGGGCAGTAATTTTAACCCGTCAAGTACATCAATTTCATCAAAAGATTCATCAAAATTTAGGTTAGTTCATTTCATAATTTCATGGCAAAGCCCCCCACGTAACATTCTTCTTTTTTTCTCAATCTTTCCAAGCCTCTCTCTTTTCTCTTCATACATAATCTATTTTAAGTTTATTTTTCTATAAAGATCATTTATTCAGTTGAGAAGAATAATCTCTCAAACTTATTTTACTAGTACTGAATTTCTGTTATGTTTAGATAACTTGCATTGAGCCTTTAAATCTTGAAACTTATTCAAATTGAGAGGATAAAATTTTAGAGGTTGCTTAGAAAGCATGTAATTGGGAAACTAACTTTAATTTTTTTAACACCCTAAGCTAGAATATTTGAATGTGGTCCCAATATTCTTTAGTCATATTATGATTTTTATTATACTTATTATTAATATAATTTATACTTATTATTATTAAT
>Ga0123341_1004919_pt1 | contig 11825 bp, 7 predicted proteins | sample Turbeapinknodule_FD_89959 | JGI IMG/M metagenome (GOLD analysis project Ga0123341, IMG submission 89959) | Root nodule microbial communities of legume samples collected from Mexico - Turtle bean Mexico pink nodule | ecosystem: Host-associated > Plants > Roots > Nodule | place: Mexico: Nepantla... | reverse complement strand
CTATAGAAAGGAGAAGACATCACACTATCGTATGAGTCTAATTTTGTTTTGAAATACATTGAATTAAATGTAAAAAAAAAATGCATGTTGTTTGACATTGTTTGGTTTAAAAATAAAATAACAACTAAAACACTAATTATATTTTAAATTTTCTCTTCTTCTTTTCATATTTAATTTTAAAATAAGAAAAATGAAGATGGAGAAAAAGATACAAAACCATCTGCTTTTTTGTTGTAACCCTTTTTCCCCTTCGGAATTAATGATCCACTTAACTTTTAAGAGCTTGTGAGATAACTTTTTACTTTTTATGTGAGAATAAATTCAGTCTCACCTTTTTCTTCATCAACTTCCTAGTCCTACTTTATTTCCAAACAAAGCTACTAATTTCTAATTATTTGCAATACAATAAAAATAAGTGTTTCTTTTGCAAACCAAATAAAATTTGAATACTTTTTCATTTTCACAATTTCATAAACATACAATGCATCATCTTTTTGTAAGTATTTATAAATATAAGAAACAAAAGATTAATTATTTTTTAAAATTAAGCCTGTCATAGTTTTAATTTTCTTGTCTCTTACTAGGGCATTTAATAAAAAAAAAGGAAAATGTAAATGGAGAAAGTTATATAAATCCACAAACTATTATGTAATCTTTACAAACAACATTTCTCATAGATCTCTCTGATTTTACATCACCATGTTCTTTTCTTTTCTTTTCTTTCTCCTTTTTCTCTTCTTTCTTTTCTCTTTTTCCCTTTTTATCTTCTTTACTTTTTTTTCATTAATGTCCAGCAAACATTTGAGAGCTATATGAGATAGCTCTTTTTTGTGCATGAGTAATTTCAGTTTTACTTTTTTTCTTCAACATCATTTGTTTCCCCTTATAAGTTATTTTCAAACAATGATAAAAATAACTTTAGGAAGAAGCAGCATTGTGCAGTGACCAATGAAAAAGAAAAGGGTAAGAAAAGGGCAATGAGGGAATATAGAGTGGGCCAACAAAACAAGGTTGGAGTGGCACACAGTAACTTTATCACATTGATTCAAAACCATGTGAAATTGAAACCAACACTGGTACAAACCAAAGGACCATGTTAAAAGGGTTAAACACATTTAAAATTTTGATGTTATTAATTAAGTCCTAAAATCAAACACTTAGCACCGACCAATCTTTGTTTATAGGGTGGTCTTACACTGAACCAGAAAACTTGTGCTTCAAAAAGACAAATAAAAACTTCTCAAATGGTTGCTTATTAGCAGGGTTATCTTTTGTTTAGAACTCCCTGTGAACCCCAAAACACAAAAGCTATTATTGCGGAACCATATTGTTTATAACATTCTGGCACATCAGATACATAGTACAAGACTTAGGTGTTTCAATCACCAATTTTTCTCTTAATAAAATAGTTATCCCTTTGTTTATTGTTTATGTTTCTCCAAAGTCACTTACTCAACAAACCATATACCCCATGGCCCATGTGACAACATACAAACATAGCTATCAAGAAAGAAATGGAATTTAATAGGTGAGTGTAACAATATATTAAGGGGTAATTCAATAACGATCCAACAACAGTTTAAGAAAATATGACTAAGATAGACTTTTTTTTCAGCAAAAAATTAATAAATTAAAGGGACACTTTAGGAGTATCCCAACCCTTATACAAACCCACTAAAAATGAGCTATGAAAAGAAAGAAAAAAAACAAACAAAAGAGAACTTACCCTCTTAGAACAATTTATAATAAACCTGACAGCAAAACTAACAAAACTATGCAATCCCACAACCTTAAAATCATACAGCAACATAAAAAGCACACCCCTAAATCCACTATTACAACATTACAAAAGATAGACTTTGAGTGATCTGATACCATATAAGAAATAAACTTTAAGTCTAATTCAACCTTGTAAAACTGACTTATAACATGAAAATTGTAATCACTTATACACTATGAAATGTCTTTATCTTCACGAGAGAGATGGGATCTCCAACAATATCCATGAACCAATTTCAAAAGGTCACATAATTGGTGACATGAGAAGAAAGTATTAACACTGGTGGATTATAGTATTTTTCACTCTTTTTCTGATCCTATCCTATTGTAAGTACATGCTGTGCTGAGGTGGTGGTGGTGAGTTGATGAAAGAGGTGTGTGTTGTTGTCATTATATAAATAGCCTCAGTGCATGCACTTCAAACACCTTGGTCCCCTAAACCATTTTGTGCTCCCAAGGTTCTCTATTCTGTCTGTGCTAGTTCTGTACACCATGAACCTTGAAAATTGTCACTGTCTAAGCACCATAAGCCACAGCAGTTGGCAAAGCTATGAGAGAATTGGCTATGATCCCATTGTGCGTGTCGACCAATTTGTAACCAGATTGAAGATGGGAAGCTGGAAAGCATTGTGGAGGAAGATAAAGAGAGAGAGGAGGAGATTCTTCAGACCTTCACCTGTGTTCCATGTTCAGTATGATCCTACCTCCTACTTACACAACTTCGATGATGGCTATTCCACAGACCCTGATAATGTTTCTCGCTCATTCTCAGCTAGATTTGCAGCACCCTCCAAGATCCTTGCAAAAATTCAAGTGATGGGTGGTGAATTGGAGATAAACCATAAGAGTAACATGATGTAGTTTTGAGTTCCTTTAGACTCATTTTCATTTTTTTCAGATGAGTTATGATGCATTGTACAAATGGTGAGACTTCTAGTTATATCAGATAATCATCTCTTTGACTAAGATATGGAAGTTAAGTTCTCTTCATCTTTCCAATTCTTTCTTGTGTCCTCCTTTTCATGTATGGTGTTTGGATGAACCTTTTGACTCATTAGCTAAAACTTTTTGAGTCAGGGTCGTGTCAATTCATGCCTACAAAACAACTTTCACTATAACAATAAAGAAGCAGCACGTTATAACCAGAGCTGAAGCATTTGTTCCTAATTGCTTAAAATCATGACATTACCACACACTTTTTTTCTTTCTTTCTGGAAACAATATTTTTATAGCCGAAAGTTTTGAGATTGATTGTTTCAGAAGTGAAGTGCTAATCAAGGATAATTTCTCTCCCCATTTGTATTATTCTATTCACACAAGAACCAACCAAATACTACACACACTGATGTTTATAATTGAAAAACACATCTAATCTAACCTCCAAATTGAGTTAACATTTCCTTCCACACTTGTAACATGATACTGAACTTGGGAATGTTTTTTCTATGTTGTTCTTGTTAGAATGTTATATGCTTAAGGTTGAGCACTTGTCCTCGTTACTTCTCCATGATCTAACACTGCAAAATGGTCAATGTTCCGATTTCAAGTCTGTTAAGATAACATCGTTAGTGAGTAAAGTCTATTTAAGGTGTCTTTGACCTCGATCTGTGAGACTATATTGACGATAACGGATAACAGAACAGTAAGAAAATAGGATCTTTGAGCAAAATTCCCCCAGTGTTGATCAAGCAACAAAATCACATTAACCAAGTTGAAAGGTGGTCCAGCAGGTCCTGGTATCCAGAAAAAAGAAGAAACTGCAACCAACCATGTGGTCTGTGAAGATAATGTGGTAGTGGCATCCAACCTTCTTTCACTTGTCCCTCTTGGAATTTATTTCCTCTTTCTTCCCACCTATCTGTTTTCTTTCTCTTCACCTTCTTTTTCAACCGAATCTGAGTCTTCCATTTAATGTGACAAAGCAATCCAGGGAGAAAAGGATAAAAACCTGGAATAGTAAAAGCTACAGGACCCTTTCTCTTGCATCCTAATTCGTTAACCCTTTTATCTTACCCACCTCTGAGACATTGCAGACTGGTGCAGTGGGGCACATGAAATTTAATGCCTGTCCTTGTGCCACCATACCTTCCCATATCCTTTGGACCAAACTGTCTAACCCCAAATGTGTTTTGGTCACCCATCAAGTAGGTGAACAAAGGGCTTCCAAATTTGGAGACAAACCCTCACTCTACTTTTCCATAAATTCACAACATAATTAAGAATCAATTGAGGCTTCCAAAGACCTATCAGACTCGGACACGCTTCTTAAATGTGGTGTTCGTGTCGAACACACGTATCAGACACTGTTTGATTTCTGATAATTCTAACATGATTCTAACACACAATTTAAAAAAGGAAAAATACATCAATTTTTTAAAAACTCAAACTTATTATATAAATTTTGATTATGATTACAAAAATAAAGAATAAATTCTTTCATATATCCGTGTTTGTGTTGTATCAGTGTTCGTGTTTGTATCTATACTATATAGACATGTGTCTTAGTGTTCATGTCTGTGTTTGTATACTAGATAGACATGTGTCTCTGCTACATAGTCATGAAAAAACCCAGTACTGGTCTGTCATATCTGTGCACTGTGTCTCTCCAAGTCACACACTGCCATTGATCATGTAAATGGCATTAGGTGAAAGATGCAAAACCATTCAATCAACCAAATGGTTGGTGAATAAATGCAACAGAAAAAGCAGTAGTATTTGTAATTGGCAGCTCATATCTACCAAAGTTACCATGAATATGATTATTGGTTGATTGGGGAAGGATGAAATTTGGGACATCTACTCTAAGCCCCACTTTCCCTCTACTGATCGAATCACTCATTTTGGTCATTCATTCTGCCATGCTTGACTGTGATGTCTCTAAAATACATGCTTTTTTGGATTCTCTCAATTGCAGACAAACCTCTATATCTTTGAATTCAGAACATAAATTTCAATCTTATAACATCCATTAATAAATTAAAGATTTATTAATGTAATTATATAAGATTTATATCGGTAAAATTTGTATTTATTTATTTTTTACACTGAAATATGTCAACAGATACGAGATTATATATTATGGACAATCTGATAGTGATCTGATAATAGATAACTTGATACATCCTAATAAATCTCGTAGAATATGTTCTAAATAATTTTAATATTATATTAAAAATAAATTTTAAATTTAAATCTATCTTGTAAAATCGACACACACGTATATATATTTAACTTTGAAAGACGTGAAAAAGAACACAAGTAGATAAATTGGTTATATTTTATATTTAGTTAAATTTGAATTATGTAAATATTTGGTGGAATATTTATGATGTTTAACGTACCTCCAATAGGCCTCTCATGTGTCATTTTCTACTGTCTCTAATGCATTTATTCGGAATAACTTTTTCAAAGCTACTCCACACCTTCGTTCCTCTTCTTTTGTTTTAAGTATTCAATATCTTTTCATATATAATAAATTCAAATATATAAAAATATGCTCAAACATTAGAAGCAAAATTTATATACATTTTTTTATTATGTTGAGTACAAATACTTTGGGTTCTGAATATGCACGATTTTCAAATAAGTTGCTAAAACAATCAAATTCTTGATAGAGAACGTTGATGTTGGATTCCTCATGCTACTTTATTGATGTGCCAATCACCTGCATTTAGAAATTTTTTAACTTTAATGGAATCATCTAAAAACTTGCCATCTTTATCATTCAATATAATTTATTTTCAATTGCATTTTCCTTAACACACCCCCCCTCACGTCGAGACTGTCAACTCATGCGTGAGACTATATATATTTTGGGTGGTCCGATAACGGTCCGATAGGTCCAACACAAACATTCACTAGAATAGGCTCGAAATGGCTCTGATACCATATTATGAAGTGGACTTTAAGCCTAACTCAACCCCATAAAACCGACTCATGAGGTTGAGGTTTGCACCCACTTATATACAATGAAAGGCTCTAATCTCTAATCGATGTGGGATCTTCAACAATTCTAACGAATATCTATGGATCTTATCTGATCATCAATTATGGAATCATTATTGGACCACTCATAATATATATAAGGATTGAAATTTTGTTTTTACTCGTAGATAGTTGTTATTTTCAAATATCAGCAAAATAAAATTGTTTTATATTATTTTGCCTTCGTTTTTTAACCATTAACTTTTATATAAAGGAAACCAAAGTCTGAAAAGATCATTGTCTATTCACACAGTATAACTTTTCAGTGTATTGCAGGGTTCTTTGTCACCATTACCAAAACTTGAGCACAATTATTCACTAAGCAAGTCATGATCTGTGCCATATTCAAAGGTACCATCAAATAAAGTTAAAGTTTAGTACAACATAATTTTTTTTTTCTCTTTCAACTAATAAAAAACAATTCTTGATATAAGTTTTAAAAAGATATTATAAAATCAGTATATTAATTATATATTACGGTTTGTAGTTAGAAAAAACTAACTTCACATGGTATTATTATTTTTACTTATAAAGCTGTCATCCGAGTTAACTGTTTTGTGTGTTTTTTATTTTACCAAACTAGTGTATTTTTTTAAAAAAAATATGAATTTGAGTAAAAAACAAGTATGAAATGAGATAAATCTTACAAAAATACAGTGCACATCTAGCAGTTCATGAATACGAATTTAGATTGAAAGAGTTTAATGTCTAAGTCGTACTTTAAGTTAACTCAACATAGACTCAAAATGACTCTGATGTCATATTACGAAGTGAACTTTAAGTTTAATTCAACCCATAAAATCGACTCATGAGATTGAGGTTTGTACTTATTTTTCAACCCATAATCTCTAGTCGACGTGAGATCTCCAACAATAATTTTCACTCTAAATTTCTCTTTCATGTTATATGAGTTACTCATTTAAAAAAAAACTTCTTTTACCCCATATTAGTAATTTTCCAAAAAAATGGTTTCGTCCAAAATCCATTTTTGTTTTAACATACTAGAAAAATGATGTTTTGACAACTTTTAAAGTTGTATACTCTTTATGTGAGCATAATATATGTGCATGCTGTAGTGTGCAGGTTCCAAAACACCATTGCAAGTGTTCAAATTTCAAACAATCTCTCTGTAAATGATTTTCATGGTAGGCTTCAATTATACTGTGTGGCTGCATCATTCGAGCATCAAATTAGACAAGTCTTTGGATCTCTGAAACATTCATAAAATGTATCTAACATGCTAAGGTCTGCAGAATATATATAATGGGTTCAACAAAAGATTTGACAGAAAGATAATATGCTTAACTCGACTACGAATTCAAATTAACTGATAGTCCTCAAAGGGAGAAAATGAAACAAGATTTTACAACAAAATTATTTGGAAGCAGATAGTTGTAGTACTCGAAGTGAAGCAGGAAGGCATTTTCAAATGTCAACCTAGTTAAGATGTCAAGTTGTATAATAATACCTAACATAAAAACTTTTATAAAAAGAAGTTAACAAAAATAGCTACACGATGGAGGTTGCACATACAACAACCACTAGATAAATACTGCAATCTATGAAAGCACCTCTGAGTGCCTGGTAAGCCACCAAACCCCTCTCCAAAAGCTTCACAGCATCTCCCCAACTGTGTCCATCTCCAGGAGTTTTGCCTTTTTCTCCCTCATTTTCTTCCACAACAATGGCCTTTCCACAATGCAGGCGAGCAAACACAATTGTAACATCAGTTAACAGAAGGATGTAAAGAGGCCTTGAGGCCAAAACACTCTTTGAAATCAAGTAATAGAAAACTACCACCACTGCAATTATCAGAGAACTGAGAGCACGTGTGGATTCAGAAGCTAAAATGCAGTGATTCAGTTCCCTTGAAGAGAAAAATGTAGCCTTTTTCCTGGGAGGTTGTTGCTTTACTTCTGTGTTTTGTGCTGGACTTTTAGGTTTTGATGGCACAGGGGTTGGTTGCATTTTGGCATCAGGAGATGATTGCATTTTGGCATCAGGAGATGGTTGCATTTTGGCACCATCATCTGAAACTTGGTTGTTTGGTTCTGTAATAGGATCAGAGTCCTCTTTGCCAGCTTCCTTTTCATTTTCGAAATCCATATGTTCCAAGTGTGAATACCTAAATCCTGCCTGATGTTTTAGCCTTGAAGAAAATGCAGCTCTGCGTTTATCTTCAGCACCTCCTGAAAATCCCAACAAATTCAATTAATAAGCAGAGTATCGATTCCTTTTACACTAACACAGACACTGATACAACATGGTCACTGATACAACATGGTATAAAGACACTGATACAACTTGGTCACTGATACAGACACTCGTACAACATGGACACTGACATAGATAAGACATGGACAGAGATATGTATAATTTCTAAAATATAGAATACGGATATTATATTGTATAATTATGAATTATATAAATTGACAATAAAGATTTATATGTTTAAGTATGTTTCAATTTTTTTATAGCAGGAAGATGTTTCTTGTTTTTGTCGGGAACCTCCTGTCCAATACATTTCTCATGATTGGTTCAAAGGATTTGTTACTTATTTTTATAGTCATAATAAAAATTTATAAAATAAGTTTGAGTTTTTGAAAAAAATAAAGTTTTTTTTTTAAATTATGTTAGAATCGTATTACAATTGTCAGAAATTCAACAAATAGTTTTTGAATTAGATACTTCACTGGTACATGTTTTACAAGTGTTGTATAAGTATCCAGTGTCCAACACAAACACACCATTTAAGAGGCGTGTCAGAATCTCATAGGTTTCACCATAAATTTTTCACAAAATAACTGCTACGAAATGTCAGTGTTAAAACTTATATTTTCTGTGATGTGAATTGGTTATGCTAAAATGACCACAGATAAACAATATTGCAACTCACAAGTTACTGAGTTGCAGAGTTGGATTCCTTGAAGAAAATAGTGCCAAAACTTAAAACCACTTCACGAGGAAGGTTTCTGTTATTATCATGGTCAAAATAGATTCTCCGACATGTTTTACAATTCCATAAATGTAGATTTACAATTGTCTAGGTAACACCCTCTTCATGACCAAGGAGTGAGGACCTTCATTTTTCTATGGAAACAAATAATTGCTTTTGTGGTGTCTTTAACATGATTTTGTAATGAACATGGATCTGAAATGGAAAACTTAACATTCACTCAATAAAAAATGATCTTATATATTATTTTTTAAGTAATTATTACAAAATTAAAATATATTTGAATGAAAATGCATTGTCTGTGCACCCTAATTAAATTTAAATAACTATAAACAATGGAATCTCCTAGAAATGTTGTGTAACTTCCAATCAAGCATAACAGTGAAGCATTCTCAATGAAATGGAAATTTACATTTTCATCAAACACCCTTTGCATAAAGTGCAAATTTTCAAAAAGTTTACAACACCCTTTATAAAATAAACAGTTCCAATGAAATATGTACAACAGACATTTGATCCTTACGTACCTACATATAATTTTTAAAATGTAAAATACGATAATATAATACAATAAAAATTTATATGTACAAATTGAAAATTAATATATTTCTCGCATTTAAAATTATGTTAGTAAATAAATACTTTTTGAGTTAGACACTCTACTAATACGTTTTACTAGTGTTGATTTATATGCACAAATTAAAAATTAATGAATCTTTTCAAAAATTGTGTTAGAACCGTGTTATTTACCAAATATTTTTTGAATTAACTCTTCATCAATACGTATCTTACGAATGTCTCGTATGAACGTCTTATGAGTATCGATATCTGATATGTGTCCGATCTTCACAGATAAATCAACAAAATTATAAAAAAAAAAAAGAGAAAGATGGGATAGGATTGCAAGACGAACCAGAGAGATTTTCGTTGTAATCTTCGAATGCTGACAATGATTGAGGACGCTGGTGGCGAGAGGGGACATCATCTTCTTCTGAGTGGGAATCGAAACCGGCGACGGACATGGACGTCGCGTGGCGAGGAACGCCGCGGTGCGTTGGGGAGTTGGTGGAAGACGGTGGCGTGGGAGGAAGCGCGTTGATTCGACCCGTTATTAGGGCCATGCGATCGGAACCTCTGTCTGAAATTCTCCTTCTTCTTCCTTCCCTCTCTCCATCGTTGCTCGCCATTCTCTCTCTCTCTTCTTTCTCTCTCCCCGCGCTTCTGAAATTGTGTTTCTGGTATTACCGTTAAGAGAATGTTCAGCGTTTTGCAGGATCAGTTCCCGGAAACGACGGCGTTTGACAAGGCCTTTTCTCAAACAAATAGCCACGTACTCATTGTAATTATTTTCACCGCAATGTTTATTTGCAATGTTATGTTATATATAAAATACTAATTATTTTTCTTGATAAAAAAATGTGGAATAATGTTATTATTATTTAGTAGTAGTAAAGTGATCGTTTTTTATTAATTGGTAATAAATAACACATTTCACTTTTTAATATCCAAACCAGTGTTCAGTTTTGGGTTTTTTCAGTTTTAAAAAAGAAAATTGATAATTTTCTTTCAAACAATATTCTTCACAACAATTTCAATTTTTTCATCAATGGCTCTTTTAATTCAAACGTGAATTAAAAAAATAAAAAATTAATATATAATATATAACTTCAAGAATTCGAACAATCAGATTCATAATAAATAAATTTTTTAGAAAAAAACATATATCATTGAATATATACCGACCAGGTTAAAGATTTTGGTTTCAAAAAATAATTTTGAGGTTTAAGAAAGAAATTGTGTGTTCTTATGAAATGATAAATCTATAAGGTCATTTGAGTAACTTTAGTTTTCATCCTAAGATTATTCATTGATTTTTTTTTTTAAATCCAGCAATAAAATATAAAGAGGGATATATAGCAATAATTGGAATATTGCTATATAAATTTGGTGGAATATTTGGAGATACTAAAGTAGAGGTGGAATAACATTATTATGAATTTTGTTACTCATTTGTCAGAATTAATAATATGTATAGTGTTATATGAGTGATAGTAGACAAATTAAGAAACATATTCAGTTTTTACTTATTAAGATAAGGACTTATATGGATAAAATAGACCCAAATTTTCATTAAAGAGATTGTAAGACTCCATGACATGTGTTCTATCATTTGAAAAATTAAGTTGAGATGAAGTGTTATCTTTGATAGACATGTGTTTTAACATTGTCTTTTGAATCATCTGAAAAGTTGAGACGAGGTGTTATCTCTGACAAAGTTCGTCTACTACAACAATTACTATGTTAGTATTAACATAACACCTTATGAAAATCTACATGGAATAAAGTGTATAACTCTTTTGTATTAGTAATAACATGGTGGAAGTTTGGTAGTAAGGCGGAAACATAAAGAAAGTCAAGTGTATACAAAAACAAGACTGATACCTTTTATAACTAGACATAAATCATATATGATTTTACAATAAATTTATTTTAGTGATATAAATATTTATAACTAAAAGTTATAAAAAGATCATGAATAACATAAATGAAATTGTCACTAGTACTTTGTTATTGATCTACTTATGATAATATTTTAAATATCATTAAAATTAAACTATATTGTAACAAAAAATAATTATCACTATTTATTATATGTAATAACAACAACAATAAATATATTGTCACATATATAAGATAATAGTGCAAATTAGTTGTCACTCATATATTGTTTGTAATCATAATTGTAATTAGTTGTCACATATTTTAAGATCTTGTTAAAATTTATTTATTTTTGACAAAAATATAATTGTTAATAAAAATTTATAAAATAATTTTTAAATTGGTATTTAACTAGTAGCAAGATTTTAGCTAGTACTTATTTTATATTAGTCTCTATTCAACTAATGAAGTTAAGTCAATAATAAATTTTAAATAACTCTTATATCATTTAAGATGTGAACTTTAAGTTTAATTCAGCATAAAAAGAAGGATTTTGTTGAAAAGAAAAGCCACCATGTTGTTTTAAAAGTGTTGAAGTAGACACTAATCAATATATTTATAAATTTAAAAATATGTGGATGACCACTCTCCTCATTTTATATTTTAT